>ERZ857951.1671-NODE-1671-length-22263-cov-9.790706_pt1 | contig 22263 bp, 21 predicted proteins | sample MGYA00519759_ERZ857951 | MGnify/ENA primary metagenome ERZ857951 (study PRJEB31778, sample SAMEA3449377) | human gut metagenome | biome: human gut; feature: human-associated habitat; material: faeces | place: United Kingdom | collected 2010/2012 ...
AATAGTCCCTTATAGGGACAGAGCAAGCCACCCGCTAAGCGGGTGGTCTTGACTACCTGTTAATACCTGGAATGATCCCCGGGCCTTACATTAGACAAGGAGGACTGTGAAAAATGACTACATTTTCACTTGAAAAAGAACTGAAAGAGAATTCCTACCCAGGAAGAGGAATTGTGATCGGACGTTCCGCTGACGGAAAGCACGCTGTTACCGCATATTTTATCATGGGAAGAAGTGAGAACAGCAGAAACCGTATTTTTGTTGAGGATGGTGAGGGAATCCGCACACAGGCATTTGACCCGTCCAAACTTACAGACCCGAGCCTGATTATTTATGCACCGGTACGTGTCCTTGGAAACAAGACGATCGTAACAAACGGTGATCAGACAGATACCATCTATGAGGGCATGGACAGACAGCTTACTTTTGAGCAGTCTCTCCGAAGCAGAGAATTTGAGCCGGATGCACCGAATTATACACCTCGTATTTCCGGTGTTCTTCATGTGGAGAACGGAAAATTCAGCTATGCAATGTCTATCTTAAAGAGTAACAATGGAAATCCAGATTCCTGCCTCCGTTATACATTCGCTTATGAGAATGCGGCAGCAGGACAGGGACGCTTCATTCATACTTATAAATGTGACGGAAACCCGCTTCCAAGTTTTGAGGGAGAGCCGAAGCCGGTAGAGATTCCGGATGATATTGATGATTTTACAAACCTTCTCTGGGAGAGCCTGAATCAGGACAATAAAGTTTCCCTGTTTGTCCGTTTCATTGACATTGAAACAGGTAAATATGAATCCAGAATTGTAAACAAGAATAAATAATCAATATCGCAGAGAACGGAGGATTTTTCCATGAAAGAATTACAGTTAAAATACGGATGCAACCCGAATCAGAAACCATCCAAGATTTATATGGCAGACGGAAGTGACCTTCCGATCCAGGTACTTTCCGGAAGACCGGGCTATATTAACTTCCTGGATGCGTTTAACGGCTGGCAGCTGGTACGTGACCTTAAGAAAGCAACCGGACTTCCGGCAGCAACTTCTTTTAAACATGTATCTCCGGCAGGCGCTTCCATCGGACTTCCGCTGAATGAGACACTGGCCAAGATCTACTGGGTAGATGATATGGACTGGAAGGATTTTTCCCCGCTTGCATGTGCGTATGCAAGAGCAAGAGGTGCAGACCGTATGTCATCTTTCGGTGATTTCATTTCTCTTTCTGATGTCTGCGACAAGGATACCGCAATGTTGATCAAAAGAGAGGTTTCGGATGGTGTGATCGCACCGGGATATACAGAGGAAGCACTGGAAATCCTGAAACAGAAGAAAAAAGGCAACTACAATGTAATCCAGATCGATGAAAATTATGTTCCGGAGCCACTGGAGCACAAGCAGGTATTTGGTGTTACTTTTGAGCAGGGACGCCAGGAACTTGCAATCAATGATGAACTGATCTCCAATATTGTAACAGAAAATAAAGAGCTTACAGAGGAAGCCAAAAGAGATCTGAAAGTTTCTCTGATCGTTCTGAAATACACACAGTCCAATTCCGTATGCTTTGTAAAAGATGGACAGGCGATCGGCGTTGGTGCAGGTCAGCAGTCACGAGTTCACTGCACACGTCTTGCAGGTCAGAAGGCAGATAACTGGTATCTCCGTCAGTGCCCGAAGGTGCTGAATCTTCCGTTTAAAGATACCATCACACGTGCAGAGAGAGACAATGCCATCGATGTTTACATTGGTGAGGAGTATATGGATGTTCTTGCAGATGGTGCATGGGAGAAAACATTTACCGAGAAACCGGAAGTGTTTACAAGAGAAGAGAAGCGTGCATGGCTGGATGGCCTTACAGATGTGACTCTTGGTTCAGATGCATTCTTCCCGTTCAGTGATAATATTGAGCGTGCACATAAGAGTGGCGTGAAATATATTGCAGAGCCAGGCGGATCTGTCCGCGATGATGCAGTTATCGATACCTGCAATAAGTATGGAATGGTAATGGCATTTACAGGAATCAGACTTTTCCATCACTAAAATATATGAGTATGTAATAAGACAGAATAAGAATGTCTGCCTTATATAAAAGATCCCGGATCAGGATTCCTTTCAGGAAGTTCCGATTCGGGATCTTTTTGCATGGTTCAGCTATCGTATTTTTTATGGCATAAAAAAAGAACTCTGAATGATTCAGAGTTCCGAAGAGCGATAGACGGGGCTCGAACCCGCGGTCTCGACCTTGGCAAGGTCGCGCGTTACCAACTACGCCACTATCGCATGTGTCTTATCTTACGAGATGTTTCCCTCATCGACAAGACATATATTAGCATAGTTTTTATGGTATGTCAAATCTTTTTTTTGATTTTTTTGAAAAATTAAAAAAAAGAAGACATTTCAAGATCAGGATGTTTCAGATCCGCTGCTTGTATGATAATAGCGAAGTACGTGATCAGGATAATACTGGTCACCGTAATCCCATGGTCCTGCCGGATCGTGAAGAGGATCATCTTCATCACGTTGTCTGCCACCACTTGCCATCTGGGCGAATGCCTGGGCGCTTTCAGTTGTCCAGGAAGTTTCTCCGTTTTTTTCGAGATAAGAGAAATAGGAATCTGTGCCAAAGTTATAGGCCTGCAGGGCAAGGCGGATATGGGGCAGATCAGCAGGTCCGGTGCATCCGGATTTATCCAGGGCATATTTCAGCTCCTGAATTCCACAGGAGATAGAGTAGGAAGGATCTGTGATTCCGTTGGGCTGCTGAGGATACTGCGTGTTATAAGCGCCTTCTGATGACTGCATGGGATCGGTTCCCTGACCGGAGCTTTCCTGCATCATAACTGCCAGGATCAGATCTACATAGTCAGACATGCCATATTGGGCGGCTTCTGTGGAAACTTCATCCCGGTAGGCTTCACAGGATGCATTGATCTGGTGCGTAGTTGTCTGCTTTCCGGAAAATCTGGGTAAGCGCAGAAAAATACATCCGAGAATCAGCAGGAAGATGCAACCCAGGAAGATTTTCTGTCTGCGGACCTGGCGTATGCGGAGACGCTGACGTTGTTTTTTTGTAAGTTTATGATTCTTTCGTTTTGTATTCATAAGCTTATTTTACCCGTCAGATGGGGATTTGACCAGTTAAGAAATGTGATCTTTTTGTTAAAATTTTCTGAAGACTGACTTGCAAAATTGCAAAATACGATCTGATATGCTATGATAGTCGGGACAAACCGCAGAATGCCGGAAAAAAGGAGGCAAGATTTCATGCGTAAAAGGCTTCTTGCAGTTATTTTGTGTGCTTCCATGATGTTCCCTGTATCAGCATCTGCAGAGGTACTTGGATATGAAGCGACACTGAATACATATACACAGGAGAAAAAATCACCCCAACAGTTTCAGATTGATGATGGGGAAGGAAATACAGTAAATGCACTGGCGAAGACAGATACTCTTTATGTCACTGCGAAGAACACTGCAATTCGGTCCAATCCAGGAGAAAGCGGAACAGAACTTCGATCTGTTCTTCTGGGAACGAAACTCGAGAGAGTTGCCGTATGTGACAACGGATGGAGTAAAGTCACATTTCAGAAAGACGGAGAGGACAAGATTATCGGTTATGTTCAGGATAGCGTGCTCAGTGATACGGAAACCGTGAATAAATTTACGGATACAGTCACGGCAGCCAAAGACAGCGATATTCTTGATTATCCGGGAAAAAAAGACGGAGAAGTAGTAGGAGAAGTTCTTCAGGATGATGAACTGAAGAGGACTGGTACAGTAGATGACATCTGGAGCCGTATCGTTTACACAGATGACAGTGGCGCACAGCAGACGGGATATATTCCTACCAGTTGTCTGGAAGGATACCAGGAGACTGAGGTGGCCAAAGCAGAACAGGAAAAGAAAACAAAAGCCGGCTCCCTTACCAAGAGCTCCGGAGAGGGTATTTTTGCAGATGCCGTAGATGGCGTGACATCTACAGGTGGTTCCGGAACATCTGCCAATGGAGTGCAGATTGGAACACCGGTATCTGTTTCCTCTGATGCAACATTGAAATCTCTGGGAACTTTCCGTATTACCCATTACTGTCCATGCAGTATCTGCTGTGGTCCGTGGTCAAACGGAATCACATCTACAGGCGTAACAGCAACAACCAATCATACCATAGCAGTAGATCCCAGCCAGATTCCTTATGGTTCCAAGGTAGTAATTAATGGACAGGTTTACGTTGCGGAGGATTGCGGAGGCGCGATCCGTACCAACTGCATTGATGTTTATGTTGCCACACATTCAGAGGCAGAAGAGAAGGGCGTATTTTATACAGAAGTTTATCTGCTTCAGTAAAAACGCAGGAAATTATCTACAACTACAATATGTGATGTAATACGTATAACAAAAAATACTGCATCAGACTTTACGTATAAATCGGAATATAAATATCCGCTTTATCAGAAAACGTCGAATGCAGTATTTTTTATTTATAAAAAGAAAAACTCTGTTCAACAGGAAAAAGGAACTGTGAACAGAGCAAAAAAATAATGCCCAGAGCCGGAATCGAACCAGCGACACGAGGATTTTCAGTCCTCTGCTCTACCAACTGAGCTATCTGGGCATGTCTCTTTCGAGTACTTTATTACTTTAACACATTTATGTAGAGAATGCAAGGGAAAAATGAAAAAAAGCAGATGTTTTTCTGAAAAATCCGATTTTCAAAAAAGCATCTGCAATATTATATTTGGCGCATTTATCGTGCAGCCAGATAAATTTTTTCCATATCTTTCATATTTAACTGTTTGAAAACGCCGATGGTGCGGGTATCTTCATAACTGCACTTAAATGCCAGATCGTGGATATCTTTTTCTGTAAGGTCAAGACCAAGCTCATGAAGGCTGGTAGGCATCTGAATGGAACGGAAATAATCTTCCATAGCCTCGATACCGGCAAGGGCGGTTTTGTTGAAATCGATACTGCATGGGATTTCGAATACGTTGGTGGCAAACTGGGCAAAACGCTCCGGATTTGCGTCATAGACATAACGTGCCCAGCTTCCCCACAATGCGGCCAGACCGGCACCGTGAGCTACATCGTAGGTCCCTCCAAGTTCATGTTCCAGCTGATGACATGCCCAGTCACCGCCACCGGTTCCACAGCCGGTAAGACCGTTGTGAGAGAGACTTCCTGCCCACATGATTTCTGCTCTGGCGGTATAATTATCCGGCTCTTTCAGCAAGATACGGGAATTGTAGATTACCGTCTGCATCAGGGATTCGCTGATGCTGTCTGTAATTTCCATAGTTTCGATATTTACGAAATACCGTTCCATGGTATGCATCAGGATATCCACACAGCCGCTTTCGGTCTGGTACTGAGGTAAGGTGTATGTAAGCCGTGGATTCAGAATGGCAAAACGTGGTCTGCACAGGTCATTTCGGGCAGTACTGCGTTTCAGCCAGCCGTCTTCATTTGTGATGACGCAGGAATTGCTCATTTCACTTCCGGAAGCTGCGATGGTAAGGATCACACCGACTGGAAGACAGGCTTTTGGAGTTTCGGTGCGGAGGAAAAAGTTCCATACATCGGTTTCCGGATTTGCAAGGCCGTAACCGATGGCTTTACAGGAATCAATAACACTTCCGCCTCCTACAGCAAGAAGAAAATCCACATTTTCTCTGCGGCAGAGCTCAATTCCCTCCCGGACCTTGGAAAGCCGTGGATTTGGAACGACGCCTCCAAGAGTTACATAGGCAATTCCTGCCTCGTCAAGTACGGATCTGATTTCATCAATAAGACCGGATTTAATGGCACTGTGTCCGCCGTAGTGGATCAGAACTTTTTTACAATGCTGTTCTTTCAGAAGTGTGGCAACTTTAAGATGTGTATCTTTTCCAAAAACCACCCGTGTGGGGGTAAAATATTCAAAACTTCTCATAATAAATAACTCTCCCTTATTTCATAACTGATCTATCTGAAATATTCAAAAACAAACAATAAAATTGAATGGTCTGCATCAGCAAAACTGTTATAATAATAGCATAGAAGAAGTCAGGGTGCAAGATTTCGGAAAACGTTTGCAACAGGAAAAACAGGGAAGATAAAGATGATAAAAAGGGTGTAATTCCAGAAGGGTGTGGTATAATAGGTTCTGTGAGAAAGCAAAAGTGACTTAATCACAGAAACAGACCGATGCAGAGCGTATATTATAAAACAGATTTCAAAGAAGCAGAAGAAAGCAGGTGTCTGAAATGGAAAATATCATTATCGTAGGAGCAGGCCCGGCAGGAATTTCCGCAGCTCTTTATGCAGCGAGAGGAAATATGGACCCGCTGATCATCAATACAGGAATCGGTTCACTGGAAAAAGCAGAGAAGATCGAGAATTATTACGGACTTGAGAGACCTCTTTCCGGAAAAGAACTTTTTGAAAGAGGACTTGAACAGGCCAGGGCACTTGGTGTCAGGATCCTGGATGCCCAGGTCGTGGGAATGGGAGGCTTTGATACCTTTGAGGTGAAAACAACGGAAGGCGATTTTGAAGCCCGCAGTGTGATCCTGGCAACGGGAAGCAAAAGAGCTTCTGCGAAGATCCCGGGAGTGAAGGAATTTGAAGGAAAAGGAGTCAGCTACTGTGCAGTATGCGATGCTTTTTTCTACCGCGGAAAAGATGTGGCGGTTCTTGGAAACAGCGATTTTGCCCTTCATGAAGCTGAGGAACTTTCTCATACAGCTTCTCATGTGACGATTTTTACAGATGGAAAGAAACCGGAATTTTCAAAGGAGAATGCGATTGACGTGAATACCATGAAAATTCAGGCAATTGAGGGAGATGAGCGTGTTCAGGGACTTCGCCTGAAAGGAGATGTATCTTTACAGGAAGCAGGCGAACCGCAAACGTCATTTGCACCCGCAGAAGGTGTTTTTGTGGCCTTGGGCACAGCCGGAAGTTCAGAAATGGCCCGCCAGATTGGTGCGGAACTGAATGAAAAAGGAAATATCCGGGTGAATGAGGAGATGGAAACAACGGTTCCAGGACTGTATGCGGCAGGGGATTGTACCGGAGGCCTTCTTCAGGTGGCAAAAGCGGTACATGATGGAGCGCAGGCAGGCCTTTCCGCCTGTCAGTATGTGCGGAAACTTTTGAAAGAGCAGGCATAGAGTGCATACAGTATAAATTCAGAAGAAAGGCAGAAACTGATAACGATCAGAAACAGGATCGGATTTTATAACATATAAATTTAAGGAGGAATTTTATCATGGCAAAAGTTTTTACAACAGACAATTTTGAAACAGAGGTATTAAATGCAGAGAAACCGGTACTGGTAGATTTCTGGGCAACCTGGTGCGGACCGTGCAGACGTCAGGCTCCGGTTGTGGAAGAACTGGCAGAAGCAGGATACGAAGTAGGGAAAGTAGACGTAGATAAAGAGCCGTCTCTTGCACAGCAGTATAAGATCATGAGTATTCCTACACTGCTTGTGTTTAAAGGTGGAAAAGAGACTGCACGTTTTGTGGGACTGACATCAAAAGCAGAGCTTGAAGCAGCACTTCAGTAAGATCAGAAAGTATTCATCATTTCATAAAGACGGCTTTTATCCAGAATGCGGATCGATCCCCGTGAGATCTGGATAGAGCCGTCTTTATTCATTTTTTTGAGGCTGCGGCTGACTGCCTCCCTGGCACTTCCGATGGAGCGGGCGATTGCCTCCTGGGTGAGAGTGAGTTCATCAGAACCGGTATCTGCAGCTTCGTCCAGCAGGAAGGCTGCGATCCTCTGAGGTAACGTCATAAAAAATGTCCGTTCGATTCCGGCGATCACATCCGAGAAATGTTCGGTTGTCCGTTTATAGATGAAATTTTCCAGATAGATATTGTTTTTCATCAGCCGGGAAAAAGGAACTGCCGGAAGCAGAAGAAGATCACAGTCTGTTTCCGCATCGATCTGCACATCAAATGTGATGGCAGAAAGCATACAGGAAGCGGAAAGGGTGCAGATATCACTGTCCCTTAAACGGTACAGTGTGGCTTCTTTTCCCTGAGAGGACAGAAGGTACACGCGGAGAACGCCCTTCAGAAGAAAAAGAGTTCCCAGACACTGGCGTTCTTCTGACTGTATGGCAGCACCTGCCGGGTAATGAAGTTCACGGATATTATCAAGAAGAAAATCCTGGTCTTCTTCGGTCATATGTTCCCAGAAGGGAAAAGCCTGAAAATAGTTCAGGCAGCTGTTTCGGTCCATAAAAAGGTACTCCTTTATAAAAGATGTAGTATCCATTTTAACGCTGTTTGAATGGAAATACAACAGAAACGGAATCTTTGTTGCAAAAGAGGAATCCGGTTTTTCTATTTACATCCGGGGATGGGAACGCTATAATCATAAGGCGAAAGAATCAAACGGAGAAATAATGAAAAATGCCGGGTAAAGAGGGAGATCATCCGGCGGAAGTTAGGAGAATACAAATTTTGAAAATTTTACTTGCAGCGTGCAACGCAAAATATATCCATTCCAATCTTGCAGTATACAACCTGAAATCCTGTTCTGGAGAGTACAGCCACAATGTAGTGATCAAAGAGTATACGATCAATCAGATCCAGGATGATATTTTAAAGGACATTTATCTGGAACAGCCGGATGTGATCTGTTTTTCCTGCTATATCTGGAATATTTCCTTTGTAAAAGAACTGGTATCGGATCTTAAGAAAATCCTTCCACATGTGGATTTCTGGGCAGGCGGTCCGGAAGTATCTTACGATGCGGTGGAATTTCTGAAAAAGAATCCCGCGTTTTTTGGTGTGATGGTAGGAGAGGGAGAAGAAACTTTCCATGAACTGGCAGGCTATTATATAGAAAGAAAACCGGAAAACCTGAAAGAAATCCGAGGTGTGGCATTTCATGACGAAACCAAAGTCCCGGATATTGTACACACAGGCTGGCGGGAACTGATGGACTTAAGTAAAGTTCCGTTTGCATACAGCAACCTTACGGAGTTTAAAAACCGCATTATTTATTATGAGAGCAGCAGGGGATGTCCATTTTCCTGCAGTTACTGTCTTTCTTCCATAGATAAGAAGCTCCGGTTCCGGGATATTGAACTTGTAAAAAAAGAACTGCAGTTTTTTATTGATAATAAAGTTCCACAGGTCAAATTTGTGGACCGTACCTTCAACTGTAAACATGACCACGCCATGGCAATCTGGCGGTATATTACAGAGCATGACAACGGGATCACGAACTTCCATTTTGAAATTTCCGCGGACCTTCTCCGTGAGGAGGAACTGGCTCTGATGAAAACCATGCGCCCGGGCCTGATCCAGCTGGAGATCGGGGTACAGTCCACCAATCCGCAGACCATCAAAGCTATTCGGAGAACCATGGATTTTGAAAAACTGAAAGGAATCGTAGAGCAGATCCACAGCTTTGGAAATATCCACCAGCATCTGGATCTGATCGCAGGACTTCCCTATGAGGGATATGAAAGCTTCCACAAGTCTTTCTGCGATGTCTATGCACTGCGGCCGGAGCAGTTTCAGCTTGGTTTTCTGAAAGTGCTGAAGGGTTCCCATATGATGGAGATGACCGGAGAATATCAGATCCTTTACAAAGACCGGGAACCTTATGAAGTGCTTTCCACAGCCTGGCTGACCTACGGGGAGATTTTGGGGCTGAAAATGGTGGAAAGTATGGTGGAAGTGTATTATAATAGTGGTCAGTTCAAACACACCCTTGTATTTCTGGAACAGTATTTTGAAGATCCTTTCCGGATGTATGAGGCACTTGGCAGATTTTATGAGAAAAAAGGATACTCGGAGATTTCTCATTCCAGGATGAGACGCTATGAGATCCTGATGGAATTTGCCGGAGAACAGAAAGAGATCCCGCTGGAAGTCCTTTCCGATGTGATGCTTCTGGATCTTTATCTTCGGGAGAATTTAAAGAGCAGACCATCTTTTGCATCCGATCAGAAGCCATACGAGCGGCTGATCTGGGATTACCGGAAAGTGGAAAAAATCCCGAAGACCGCCCATATCGAGGTGTTCCGGGATGGAAAGACGATTCTTTTCGATTATACAGACAGGGATCCTTTGACCAACAATGCGCGATTAACGGATATTACAGATGAGGTGAATAAAAATTATGGGAATGTTTGATCCGAAAAAAAGAAAAGTGATCACAGCGATCATCGCAGTTATTCTGGTTCTGGCAATGGTAGTTCCGACTGTACTTTCGCTGATCATTTATTAAGGCGGCAGTTATGAAACTTGGGAAAAAAGCACTGGAGGCACTTCAGGCGGAAATAGATGGACAGCTGAAACCCGGAGATGAACTGATCGTGGCAGGCCCTGTGGCAGCAGAAGGTACGGCATGGATTGCAGAGAACTACCATGACAGACTGCGGGAAGTTTTTTCGGAACGGTTCCTTGAAGATGCCGGAAAACTTCCGGAAGTTTATGGAACAGGAATGAAAAAAGAGAACAATAAGGTCTGGAAGATGGCGGAAGCGTCCGGAGCCAGTGCCAGGTATCTGATGGGGGAAGGCGGCTTTCTGTCTGCGCTCTGGAAAATGGCGGAAGCATCCGGAGTGGGACTTAGCGCAGACCTTCGAAGCGTACCCATCCGACAGGAAACCATAGAGATCTGTGAGATCTTTGATGTGAATCCCTATAAACTCCTTTCCGGTGGAAGTATTCTTCTGGGAATCCAGGGTGGCGATGCGTTTGTGCAGGAGTTACGAAGAGAAGGGATCATGGCAGCAGTGATCGGGCAGACCAATTCCGGAAATGACAGGCTTCTTTACAGCGGCGGAAATGCCAGATATCTGGAGCGTCCGGCGGAAGACGAATGGAAAAGATTGAATATAAATCGTTGAATGTTTGCAGCATTTAGGATTATATACAGCGAAGCGGATTGCGAATATCCGCTTGACAGTTTTATAGAAAAGAGGAAAATAATGGGAGTTTTAAACATTGTACTCCATGAGCCGGAAATTCCGGCAAATACAGGTAATATCGGCAGAACCTGTGTGGCAACAGGAACCAGATTACATCTGATCGAGCCGCTTGGTTTCCGTCTCAATGAGAAGGCAATCAAGCGTGCAGGCATGGATTACTGGGAACATCTGGATGTGACCAGATATCTGGACTATGAGGATTTTCTCAAGAAGAATCCGGGAGCGAAGATCTATTACGCAACCACCAAGGCGCCTCAGACTTATACAGATGTAAAGTATGAGGATGACTGTTTTATTATGTTTGGCAAGGAAAGTGCGGGAATTCCGGAGGATATTCTGGTGAAAAATCAGGAAACCTGCGTGAGGATACCTATGATCGGGGATATCCGTTCCCTGAATCTGAGCAATTCCGTTGCTATTGTGCTTTATGAGGCGTTGCGCCAGCATAATTTTGCACATATGAATCTGGAAGGGCATCTGAGAAATTACGACTGGAAATAAGATTGTGAACGGATTGAAAAATTGAAAGTAAATGTCTGATTTACATACTGAATAGCAAGCTGAAGAAGATTTATAGAGTAAATAAAAGAACCTCTGATTCGGAAAGATTGCAGGAAATATTAAGGAATATTTCTTTTACAGCTTTCCGGATCAGAGGTTTTTTGATGTTTTATTTTGCTTTTTCAAGAGTAAAAATAAATTCCGTTCCCACACCAACAGTGCTGATTACATTAATATTCTGCTTGTGGGCGTTGATGATCTCTTTCACAATGGCAAGTCCAAGGCCGGTTCCCTTACGGTCTTTTCCACGGGAGGCATCAATCTTGTAGAAACGGTCCCAGATTTTGGAAAGACTTTCTTTTGGAATTCCGGTTCCCCGGTCTTTGACAGAGACAAAAACTTTGCCATGGTTGACGGTTGTTTCCAGTGTAATGGAAGAATTGTCGCTGCTGAATTTTACTGCATTGTCCAATAAATTGTACAGTACCTGCTGGATCTGCTCCATATCCGCGCGGACGAACAGCTCTTTGCCTGCCAGAAGGAGTTCCAGCCGGATATTCCGCTCCGAACAGGTCCCCTCGAAGGAGGCCGCTGTAGTACGGATGGTTTCGTTGATATCAAAACGCCGCATGTGCATCATCCGTTTTTTGACATCCAGTTCGTTTAAGGTAAGGAGGCTTCGGGTCAGTTTCTCCAGACGTGTGGATTCAAAGGCAATGACTTTCAGATAGCGTTCCTGCATTTCCGGTGGGATGGTACCATCCAGCATGGCTTCCACATATCCTTTGATGGAGGTCAGAGGTGAGCGGAAATCATGGGATACGTTGGAGATAAACTGTCGCTGATATTCTCCGTTTTTGTTCAGCTTGTCTGCCATGTAATTCAGGGAGTGGGAAAGATATCCCATCTCATCTTCAGAATCCACTGGAATCGTATAGGAAAGATTTCCGTTGGCAAATTCCAGAGCGCCTTTTAAAATTTTTTTCAGAGGTTTATGGACCCGGTAAAAGTAGATCAGAAGAAAACTGAAAAACAGTGCATAGATCACAATAAAGATCAGGATCATAACCTCTACGATATTGCTGCGGCTTTCGTAGAGGTTTTTCATAGGGTAGTGGATTGCCAGATAACCAATCACCTGGTCTGTATCTTTTATGGGAACGACGGTGCTTAACTGCGTGGTTTTGAATGTCCCATAAAACGTACCGGAAGAATAACAGATATTTTCGTAATCTGCAGGCCGGAAATTTTTGACAGTGATCTCACCGGAGCCGGAAGACTGTTCATCTGTGTTTATCAGAACGGTTCCGTCCGTGTCCATGACCCAGAAATCTGCATTTTGAAATGCGGCAGCAGAGGAAAGAGCCAGGGAGAGGGAGGCATTTTCCGGGTCTTTTACAGGCTGACGGAGTTCATTTCCGGAAACCATCTGGCTGGCTGCGCGGTAAAGGGACTCTCCGGTGGAGCGTTCAAGCCTTTTTTCTACCAGATAGGAGCCTCCGGAGGAAAGGAGCAGAAAGCAGATTCCGCCCAGCACAAAATACAGGATCAGCAGTTTGGTATAAAGATGCTGTTTCATGAATCTTTTACCTCAAATTTGTAACCGATCCCCCAGACGGTGGAAAGCGCCCAGTTTGGATTATCCTTGATCTTCTCACGGAGACGTTTGATGTGAACGTCTACAGTCCTGGTATCTCCGATGTATTCATAGCCCCAGATATGATCCAGAAGCTGCTCCCTTGTGAAAACCTGATTGGGAGAAGCTGCCAGAAAATAGAGAAGCTCCAGTTCCTTTGGCGGCATATCGATCTGATGTCCCATATATGTCACAGAATAGTTGGTCAGGTTGATCACCAGATCCGGATAGGATACACATTTTTCCTTTGGTGCGGCAGATGGTGATTTTACATGGAATCTGCGAAGCACTGCACGGACACGGGCAACCAGTTCTTTGGAGTCGAAAGGTTTGATGATGTAATCGTCTGCTCCAAGTTCCAGTCCCAGGACTTTGTCAAAGGTTTCTCCTTTGGCGGAAAGCATGATGATCGGTACATCGGAAGTATGACGGATCTCACGACATACCTGGTATCCGTCAATACCCGGGAGCATCAGATCCAGAAGGATCAGATCCGGGTGAAAAATATGGAACTGCTTCAGGGCTTCCTCGCCGTCATTTACGATCTTGGTCTCAAAGCATTCTTTTGTGAGATAGAGAGCTACCAGCTCAGCAATGTTGTTGTCATCGTCAACAATGAGGATTTTCTGTTTTGTAGCCATGGTTTCCGCTCCTTTTTTATTTCTTAAATTCTACGATGGTTACGCCGGCATCGCCTTCTCCGAATTCTCCGAGACGGAAGGAAGCTACATGTTTCTGGCGTTTCAGGTAATTGTGGACACCTTTTCTGAGGGCGCCGGTACCTTTTCCGTGAACAATGCGGACGGATTTCATGTGTGCGATGTAGGCGTCATCCAGATATTTGTCCAGCTCTGCAACTGCTTCGTCCACGGTTTTTCCCAGAAGATTGATCTCTGTGGAAATGCTGGCCGCTTTTGACATGCGGATCTTTCCGGCACCGGTACGCTGCATGGACGGGGTGGTGATCACCGGCTCGTCCACAAGCTCCAGATCGGAGATATGTACTTTGGAACGGATGATTCCCATCTGCACAAAGAGATATCCCTTGGAATCCGGATGGCTGGAAACGGTTCCTTTCAGATTCAGGCTGAGAACTTTTACAGTATCGCCAAGAGAAAGATCGGATGGTTTCAGCTGCTTCTTTGGTTTTTGCTTCTGCTGTTTGGAAGACATGCCTTTTTCAGCCTTTGACATACGTTTCTTCAGATTCTGCCGCTCTTTTTCCACAGAAGCGGTATCTACGTGATCCTTCTGGAATTTATGGAAAAGTTTCATGGTCTGGTCTGCGTATTCCTTGGTATCACGGAGAATCGCATGTGCCTGTTCATTGGCTTCTCTTAAGATGCGTTCTTTTCGTTCGTCCAGTTTTGCTTCTTTTTCCTGGAGGGATTTTTTCAGTTCTTCTACCTGCTCTTTGTAACGGGCAATTTCTGCACGTTCGTTTTCGATGGTGACTCGGCTCTGCTCCAGGGATGTCAGAACATCTTCAAAAGATTCATCCTGTTCACTGATCTGCTCTTTTGCCTTGTCGATGATGAAATCCGGAAGTCCCAGTTTGGAGGAAATGGCAAATGCGTTACTTTTTCCGGGAACACCGATCAGAAGACGGTAGGTGGGGCGTAAAGTTTCCACATCGAATTCACAGCAGGCATTTTCCACACCCGGGGTAGAGAGGGCATAGATTTTCAGCTCACTGTAATGAGTGGTTGCCATGGTGCGGATGCCCTGTTCGTGAAGATGGGACAGGATCGCAATGGCAAGAGCAGCACCCTCGGTAGGGTCAGTACCTGCACCAAGCTCATCGAAGAGAACCAGGGAATCCTGATCTGCGGATTTCAGGAAGGAAACCACGTTTGTCATATGAGAGGAGAAGGTACTTAAGGACTGCTCAATGCTCTGCTCATCTCCGATATCTGCATAGACTTCGCGGAAAAGTGCAAGTTCAGAACGGTCCAGTGCCGGGATATGAAGGCCTGCCTGGCCCATAAGGGTAAGAAGTCCCACGGTTTTCAGGGAGACAGTTTTACCACCGGTGTTTGGTCCTGTGACAACCAGGAGGTCAAAATCATCTCCAAGGCGGATGTCAATAGGAACGGCTTTTTTCTTGTCGATCAGCGGGTGACGGGCCTGGCGCAGGCGAATCCGTCCTTCAGTATTGAAGATCGGTTCGCTGGCATTCATGTCCATGGCAAGAGCGGCGCGGGCAAAGATAAAGTCCAGCTGTACCATGATGGAAAGATCTGCGTGGATGGCTTCCAGCTCTGCGGCTACCTGCTGGCTTAAAGACGCAAGGATCACTTCGATCTCTTTCTGTTCTTTCAGCTCCAGCTCGCGGATGTCGTTGTTCAGTTTGACAACAGCCATAGGCTCAATGAAAAGAGTGGAACCTGTGGCGGACTGGTCGTGGATCATACCGGCTACCTGACCTTTGTACTCGGCTTTTACCGGGATACAGTAGCGGCCGTCACGCATGGTGATGACAGAATCCTGAAGATAATTCCGGGCGCTTCCTGCAACCAGAGAAGAAAGCTGGGTGTGGATCCGGTCGTTGGTGGCCTTGATGCTGCGGCGGATCTGACGAAGGGTGCTGCTGGCATCGTCACTGATCTCATCCTCGGAAAGGATACAGCGGCGGATCTCTGTGCTCAGAGGTGTCAGAGGTTCCAGTGCCGCAAACATTCCGTCAAGGGAATCGGTCATTCCGTCGTCACGGTCACTTCTGGAATAGGCTTTGACACGGCCGGTGTTTTCCAGAAGACTGCAGACGGAAAGCAGCTCCGGCGCATTCAGGGCGCTGCCTACAGTAAGACGTTTCAGTGTACCACGGATATCCTTGACACTGCCAAAGGAAATGCCGCCTTTTTTGAACAGGCGTGCAAGGGCATCGTGGGTCTGCAGCTGCATGGACCGGATTTCCTCGATATCTGTGGAAGGGGTAAGCTTCCGGCAGAGATCTTTTCCCATAGGGGAGGAAGCCTTGTCTGTCAGCAGATCTATGATTTTATAGTATTCAAGTGCTTTGTATGCTTTTTTGTTCATTGTTGCTGTAGTTACTCCTTTTTGTTACTTCTGTTGATCTCGTGTTTTTCTGCGTAACACAGGATATGCAAAAAAACACTTCGTTTCCTATTTTACATGATTTCCATAGCAAAGGAAAGTAAAATGTGTTATGATACTGAATAAAGCCCGGATGTAAGGGGAGACTGTGCGAAAATGCAGGGAAAGCCCGGACCGAGATGCAGCCGGAGATCGTAAAGAAAGGCTGGCTGTGAATACAAAGTGTGAAGTGGATACTTTGTTTGGTGAGCATGTCCGCTTTGAAAGTAAAAAGAACAGAAAGGCAAGAATTTTATGCGTTTTTTAAATGAATTACATGAGGGAGACAGAGTAAACGGAATCTATCTCTGTAAACAGAAACAGGCAGCTACAACGAAGAATGGAAAACCCTATGAGAATCTGATCCTTCAGGATAAAACAGGTGTGATCGATGGTAAGATCTGGGACCCAAATTCTCTGGGGATCGATGATTTTGATGCCCTGGATTACATTGAGATCATGGGAGATGTGACAAGTTTTGCAGGTGCCATGCAGCTGAACATTAAGAGAGCACGCAAGGCAGGAGAAGGGGAGTATGATCCGGCAGATTATCTTCCTACCAGTGAGAACAGTGTGGACGATATGCAGAGCCAGCTGCGCGACCTGATCAACAGTGTGAAGAATCCGTATCTTTCCCAGCTTCTGAAGAAGCTTTTTGTGGAAGATCAGGAATTTATGAAGGTGTTTGAAGGTCATTCCGCAGCCAAGACCGTGCATCATGGATTTATCGGCGGACTGATGGAGCACACCCTTGGAGTGACACGTCTCTGTGATTACATGGCAAATGCCTATCCGCTTTTGAACCGTGATCTTCTGATCACAACCGCTCTTCTTCATGATGTGGGCAAGACCAAGGAGCTTTCAGCTTTTCCGATGAATGATTATACAGACGAGGGACAGCTTCTGGGACACATTGTGATCGGGGCACAGATGGTACACGACCTGGTAAAAGAGATCCCGGATTTTCCTGAGAAACTTGAGAATCAGGTAATCCATTGCATCCTTGCCCATCACGGTGAGCTGGAGTACGGCTCTCCCAAGAAACCGGCACTTGCAGAGGCAGTAGCTCTGAATCTGGCAGACAATACCGATGCAAGAATGGAGACACTGACAGAGATTTTCCACGCAGACAAGGGCAAAAAAGAATGGCTCGGTTATAACCGTCTTTTTGAGTCCAATTTAAGAAGAACAGGAGATATTTAATAGATGGAATTCCGTAAAAACGATATACTGACTTTGGATATAGAGGATTGCGGAGTTGACGGTGAAGGTATCGGGAAAGCCGATGGCTTCACCGTTTTTGTGAAGGACGCCGTGATCGGAGACCGGATCAGCGCCAAGATCATCAAGGCAAAAAAGAACTACGGCTATGGCCGTCTGATGGAGGTGATCACACCGTCCCCGTATCGTGTGAAACCGGCCTGCTCCATTGCCCGCCAGTGCGGAGGATGCCAGCTTCAGGCATTATCCTATGAGCAGCAGCTGAAATTCAAGGAGAAAAAGGTTCGTGGACATCTGGAAAGAATCGGAGGTTTTCAGAATCTTGATATGGAACCGATCATGGGGATGGAAGACCCCTATCATTATCGAAACAAGGCACAGTTTCCGGTAGGAAAAAATAAAGACGGAAAGATCATCACAGGCTTTTATGCAGGAAGAACCCACTCCATCATTGATAACCGAGAATGTATTCTGGGAGTGAAACAGAATAAAGAGGTTTTGGACCGTGTGATCGGACACATGGAAAAATATCATGTACAGCCCTACGATGAGGCCACGGGAAAAGGTCTTGTACGTCATATTATGATTCGTTACGGCTTCCATACAGATGAGATGATGGTCTGTCTGATCTTAAACGGAGATAAGATCCCTGCAGAAAAGGCTCTTGTGGAATCACTCTGTGAAATTCCGGAAATGACCAGCATTACCATCAATGTTAATAAAAAACGGAACAACGTGATCCTGAGTGATCAGCTTCGCCTCCTTTGGGGACAGTCCTATATAACGGACAGCATCGGAGATATTTCCTATCAGATCTCTCCCCTGTCCTTTTTCCAGGTCAATCCCATCCAGACTGAAAAACTGTATGGAAAGGCTCTGGAGTACGCCGGCCTTACGGGAAATGAAACTGTCTGGGATCTGTACTGCGGAATCGGAACTATCTCCCTGTTCCTGGCCCAGAAAGCAAAATTCGTCCGCGGCGTGGAGATCGTACCACAGGCCATTGACAATGCAAGGGAGAATGCAAAACTTAATGGTATTGAGAATGTGGAGTTCTTTGTTGGAAAAGCAGAGGAAGTACTGCCGAGGGAGTATGAGAAGAATGGCGTTTATGCAGATGTCATCGTTGTGGACCCGCCAAGAAAGGGTTGTGATGAGGTACTTCTGAATACGATCCTTAAGATGAAACCGGAGAGGGTTGTTTATGTGAGCTGTGATAGTGCTACGTTGGCCAGGGATCTGAAGGTGCTTTGTGCGGAGGATTATGAGTTGATGCGGGTTTCTACTACGGATATGTTTCCGCAGAGTACGCATGTGGAGACGGTTGTTCTTTTGTCCCAACAAAAACCAGATGACACGATAGAGATCGACTTAGACCTGGACGAGCTGGATGCCACCAGTGCCGAGTTGAAAGCAACCTATCAGGAAATCAAAGATTATGTGCTGAAAGAATTTGGCTTGAAGGTTTCAAATTTATATATTTCTCAGGTAAAACGCAAATGTGGAATTGAAGTGGGAGAAAACTATAATCTTCCAAAATCAGAAAATGCAAGAGTTCCACAATGCCCGAAAGAGAAAGAAGATGCTATCAAGGCTGCCCTGAAATATTTTGCGATGATCTAAGGACATCGCTGATTTCAAGGAGGAATAACACATGAAAAGCACATTTGAAAAAATGGGTGGAACCTACACACTTGGCGCAGACGGAATTTACTATCCGAATCTTGTCAGTACAGATGAAGAACCGCATTATGGGAAATATGGAATGATGCGGAAAACATATCTGAAAGAGCATCGTCCGGCAATGTATTCACTGTATATGCTGGAAGACAGACTGACAGAACATCTGAATACTGTGGACGATGAAGCACAGGAGAGAATGGATATTCTGGTGCGTCAGATGATGGAGAGGCAGGGCATTACGGAAGAATTGAAAGCTTGTGACCAGATGGAATGGGTCAGGGCTGTAAATAATATCCGAAATGTAGCAGAAGAGATTGTGTTAAAAGAATTAGTGTATATTTAAAGCGTGGAAAGCTCCTTCGGGAGCTTTTTACCGTTTCTACAAACAATTTTTTCGCGTGCCGGAAAGCAATCTATTTACATGGAACAGATGCAGAGAGAGAAAATATTGGAAGGTTATGATTCTTGATCAGCTTTTTTGCTATTGCTCTTTTGAAGATGGTAAAAAAACAAGTGATATGGTAAAATAATACTATTAGATTGAACGGACAGAAATGAGGAAAGTTGATGAATTAAGAAATGTAATTGCAAATCAATTTGCCTGCGAATATAAGACTTATGACTTTGGGGAAATCTGTAATGCATTCATTGATGATTTGATTAGATTAATGGAAAATAGTATTAAAAATGAACAAGGCAATTTTTAGTTGACATAAGGAGAACAGAAAAATATGAAAAAATATTACGCAGAAAGACATGGTTTACTTACAAAGCAACTACAGATAGATTTTGATGAGTTATTACAGTATTTCGGACAGGTATATAAATATTTTTGTGATAAAGAGTATTTTGAAGTGGCTACAAGAGGAGTGTGGAGGCAAATTCCTTATACGCAGGATTCGGAGCAGATTTTACCACCAAGTTTGTTGCCATCACCGGAAGTGTATTTTGCAACATGCTTACAGGATAAAGAGGTTTGGCCAATTTGGCAATATCTTGAAGAATATGATGAGCAGACATTGTTTTCAGTGATTGAGATTTTATACGACCATATTGGTGTTTATAACTATGAAATAGATCAGTTTGAAAATGAAGCACAAAAGGAAGAATTTGCTGAACAAATTAATAATATCTTACGTGCATATAAAGAGGGATATTATCTTGAACCGACAAATGGATTTATAATGCAAATACCTAACGGTGCGTTGCGTGAACAGTTAGAATATGACGGTTCTGATTTACCCGATTCAGTATATGAGCAATTAGCAACAGCCACAGAAATGTATTATCGTTTTGATGCCAATTTGGAACAGAAAAAGAAAGCTATTAATATTCTTGCCGATATTTTGGAAAGTGAACGTGAAGAAGTAAAAGATACTTTAAATGCTGAGTATGAAGTTCCTAAAAATGAACATGATAAGTTGATTTTTGGTATAGTTAATGGTTATAATATTCGCCATAATCGTGCAGATCAAAAGAACGATTATAGCAAAGAAATATGGTATGATTGGATGATGCAATATTATACAAGCGTAATAATAGCATTTTACAAGTTGAAAAATAAGTATACCGATATTGATTTTTAAATGGTGAGTTAAATGATATCTCCCTAAGTGGAGTATAAACCTTTTCTCAAAAGGTGATGGTTTCGCTATTTAGCATAAAAAGTAACTTAGAAGTTTCAGAATTAAGTTAATCGTGCCATATGGCTTGATTATAAAAGCAAAGATAAAAACGCAACGTACATCTTTGATGTACCAGAGCCGGTAGGTAGCCCGGCCGTCCTATATAAATAGGGTAAGTAACCTGCCCCTCCGGGTTGTCCATTCTTTGTTCAATCATTTTTAGGAGGGATTCTTATGGACAAAGTAAATGGAAAGCTGACAGTATTTTTTGAAGAGCCGTTTTGGGTGGGAATCTTTGAACGCATCGAAGATGGTAAACTATCTGTGGCAAAGGTAACATTTGGTGCAGAGCCAAAAGATTATGAAGTACAGGAATATATTCAAAAGTGCTATTTCAGTTTGAAATTCAGTCCGGTTGTTGAAACTGTTGTAAAGGATATCAAAAGAAATCCGAAACGGATGCAGCGGGAAGCAAAGAAGCAGATGCTGGAAATAGGCATTGGTACAAAATCGCAACAGGCGTTGAAATTACAACAGGAACAGAACAAGCAGGAACGCAAAGAGAAAAGACGCAAGAAAAAAGAGGCAGAAGAGCAGCGAATGTTTGAACTGAAACAGCGAAAGAAAAGAGAAAAGCATAAGGGACATTAAAGTCCCTTGGCCTTTTACTCAAATCGAAAAGTGTTGAATAAAGCTTTCGGGAGGTGTTTCTATGAAGAAAAAAGTACTTGCAATTATGTTAATCGCCATGTCAATAATGTTGATTTCGGCGTGTGGAAAAAAAGAAAAACTGTACGAAATTCCTGATTTATCGCAGTATAAGACAGATTATGTAGGAGATTCTTCAAATGTTATAAATATTGTAAGTGGTCAAGAGTATCCGGCGGGATACTCATATGACAGTATAGAGATACAGTCTGAAACAGAGCCTTATGGATTAACAGTTTTTCTAAAAGATGAGCCGTCTGCAGCCAAACTTGAAGATGAATTGCAGGTTAATGCAGATATGACATTTGACTTGATTGGTAATTTGGGAACAATTGATTATAAAACAGCAGATAGCAAAGAAATTATTGCATCGTATGAACGGTGATATATTTTTAGTCAACTTTTAGATAATTTGAAGAGTAGAATATAAAAAGGCGTATGGAAGTTTTAAATCCATACGCTTTTTTGGGAAAAACTCATTTTTGAACAAGAGATTTGTAAGAACATATTATCTATTCAAAGACGGTTACAATTCCATATCATATGACTTTTTCTTAGTTCGAGCAGGCTGATTTCGCCGCATTTCTTGTTTTCTCTGATATTCAAGTTCCCATGCACGATGAGAGAAAACATCAGGATCTTCCGCATTGAGATAATCCACCTCATTGGCTGCAATATCACGTCGGTGATAGTCATAATATTTACCGAAAGTACCTTTGAGCTGTTCGATCAGCTTATCCCGAAAATCAGGACGTATCTGGATTCTGGTGTCCAGCAATTCTGTATACTGTTCAGGTTCAGGACGAAATTTTTCTTCCCGGAAAGCGGCGGCATCTTTTTCAAGCTGTT
>ERZ857951.1679-NODE-1679-length-22241-cov-3.700171_pt1 | contig 22241 bp, 13 predicted proteins | sample MGYA00519759_ERZ857951 | MGnify/ENA primary metagenome ERZ857951 (study PRJEB31778, sample SAMEA3449377) | human gut metagenome | biome: human gut; feature: human-associated habitat; material: faeces | place: United Kingdom | collected 2010/2012 ...
GCTCCGGCGGAGCAAAGGTGGCTTCGCCTCTTTTTTGTTCGTTCCCCAATCTATCGGGGAATAAAGACTTTTTAGATGCGTCTGCGCTACCGACCGTCTACGGTTGGCCCGGAACAAAAAAGGCCGCCCGTGAGGGCGGCCTTGAAGAGACGGAATCAACGGATGCCTAGTGGGCAATCACGCGGAAGTCGTCGCGGCGGTTCTTGGCCCACACGGCTTCGCCGGTGCCCTGAACGGCCGGATTTTCCTTGCCGTAGCTGATCATTTCAAGCTGGCTGGGGTTCACGCCCAGGGTGACCAGGTATTCATAGGCGGCGCGGGCGCGGCGTTCGCCGAGGGCCAGGTTGTATTCCTGGGTACCGCGGTCGTCGCAGTTGCCTTCAATGCGCACGCGAATGCTGGGGTATTTCTTCATCAGCTCAGCCTTGGTCTTCAGCATGTCTTTGTATTCGGGCTGAATGTTGAATTTGTCGAAAGCGAAGTACACGCGGGCATCAGTGATCTGCTGAATGGCGGCGCGCATTTCAGGGGTCAGGCCGTCATCGTAGCCGGGTTCACCGGTGGTTTTCTTCGCGCAGCCGAAACCGGCGGCCAGGGCCATAACCAGAGCGAGAATAAGAGCGTAGCGTTTCATGTGTGTGTCCTCCTGAACAGCTCATACTCCAAAAAAAAGTACCTTTCCTTTCTGCACAACGCGTGATCCCTTGACCACGCGAGAGAGATGGTATCTGCCCTTCTATTTTTGTCAAGGCATGGAGGGCTGATTCGTAAAATTTTTTTTACCCGGCCTCTGAAAAAATTTCAGACGACCGGGTAAAAATACGTTTTCCGCCGCATTGAGCGAAAAGTTACTTCTGCGTCACCGGCATGCCCCAGCGCGGGAAAGAGGCCGCGCCGCCGCCGGTGGGCACCTGCTTGGCGTCGCCGCCGTGGCGGGTGGTCAGGTAGATGCCGCGTCCGCCGTTGCGGGTGGAGGCAAAGGCGATGAAGTAGCTGTCCGCGCAGAAGGAGGGCTGCTCGTCGCTGCCGGGCCCGAAAGTGATCTGGCGCTCCATGCCCGTGAGCATGTCCTGCACGAAAATGCGGTGGCCGAAATCGGTCATCCGGCTGTAGACCACCAGGGTGCCGTCCGGGGAGAGGTTGGCCTCGGTGTTGTAGGTGCCGTTCTTGCTCACCCGGGTGATGCTGCCGCTGCTCAGGTCCTTGAGAAAGATCTGCGGGCCGCCCAGGCGGGAGGAGGTGAAGGCCATCTTGGTGCCCGTGCTGTCAAAGGTGGGCGAAACGTTGATGGCGTTGCTCTGTTCCAGCACGCGTTCCTTCTGGAAAACGTGGTTGAGCAGGAAGATGACCGGATACTTGCCGTTGGAGAGGGCCACGGCCACCTTGTTGTCGGGCATGAAAGCCGGGCCGATGACCACGTTGCCGGGGAAGCGGATGCGCTGCACCTTGCCGGTGGAGCGGTCCCACACGCCCAGGGCGTGGGATTTGGGGTCGATGTGGCTGAAGACCACAAAGCGGCCGTCCGGGGACCAGGCCGGGGAAAGGGCCTCGCCCGGAATGTTGGTGATCTGGCGCAGGTCGCGGCCCGTGGGCTTGACCAGCCAGACGTTGGCGCTCATTTTGCCGGTCTTTTTCACAAAAGCGAGGGTGGAGCGGAAAAAGGCGCCGTTGCCGGTCAGGGCTTCCAGCAGGTCGGCGCAGAAGCGGTCGGCCACTTCGGGCAGATCGCGCTTGTTGACTTTGGGATATTCCTTGCCGAACAGGCGGCCGCCGGTATTGGTTTCAAAAGCGCGGATCTGGACGGGTTTGGTGCCGCTGTCGCCGTCGGGCCAGAAGGTGGTGACCACGATGTCCGAACCGGCCAGTTGGAAACGCTTGAAGTCCAGAGCGGGCGGTTCGTAGCCCGCCAGCACCACGCCGCCCAGCACGGCCTTGGGGTCCGTGAGGCGCATGAAAGGCAGGAAGCTGAGGTTCTGCTCCACCAGGGTCTGCAATTCCGCGGCCATGCCCGTGGCCTGAGCCTGGGGGCCCTTGAGCGGGGCGGCCAAAGCCAGATTGACGATATTCTGGCCGGGATTCATGATATCCACGCGCATGGCCGCCTCGGCCCGGGTGCCGGGCAACGGCCCCAGCGCCACGGAGAGAGCCAGGGCCAGGAGAAGAAGGGTTTTTTTCATGGCTCGGTATTCCTCATTCGGTCGGCGCGCGTCAGCGGCGCACCAGTGTAAAGGTGAGATCCAACGTGTTGCCGAGGCCCGCGGGCGGCGGTTCCACGCTGCCCGCCCGGCGTATGCCCTGGAGCACGAATTTGTCAAGTCGCTGGTCCCCGCTGCTCTGCAACAGGGTGGATTTCTTGATGGCGCCCGCGGCGTCCACCTGCAGACGCACCGTGGCATAATAGGTGCCCGGCGCTGTTTCCGCGGGAATGAACATGGCGTTGCGCAGATTCCAGGTAATGGTGGAAAAATACTTACGGTAGCGCGGGTCGTACTGGTCCTGCGCCATGCTCCGGGGCTCGTCCTGTCCGCTCCGCGGCGCGGTCGTAACCGTGTCCGCAGCGGCCGGGGCCGTCATCGGGGCTGGCGCCGTAACTGCCGCATGCCCGGCGGACGCGCCGGAGAGATCCAGGCGCATTTCCTCTTCGGAGAGGCCCGTGCCCGATGGCGCGGGCGGCGCGGCTTCGGCTTTGGCCGTTTTGGGGGCGGCGGTCTTTTCCTTGGCGGGTTTGATGGCCTCGGTGGCCGGACTGTCCGGGCTCAGACCGGCCCGCGGTCCTTTGGCGGCTTTTTTCTGTCTTCCGGCGTCGGCTGCCGTCTTGGCGCGCGCCGGTGGGGCCACGGGCGCGGGCGCGACCTCGGGCAGGGGCCGGCCCGCGCTTTTGGCAATGGCCTCGGCACGTTCACGGGCGCGCTCCTCGACGGAGCTGGCCCGTTGCTGGCCCATGAGCCGCTCGGCCTTGTCGCGGGCGAGAACTTCGGCCCGCATAGCCTCTTCATTGGAAAGGGTTTCGGTTTTGGCCTTGCCCTTGGGCATGCCGGTCCAGAAGGCCAGGTGCACGTCAAGGGGCATGCCGTAGGGCGGCGTGCCGAACGGAGCCGCCTGGCGCACAGCGCCGCAGGCGGAGCTGTCCAGAGCTTCCATGCCCGAGGCCTTGGTGGGCGCGCAGTTCAGTACCTTGCCCTGGCCGTCCAGAGAAACTTTCAGCCTGACTTCAAACTCGCCCTTGAGCGCCGGAGGCGGCGCCCAGACCGTGATGACCTTGTCCAGCACCTTGCCGGAGTAGCCGCCGTTCTGATCCGCCGCCGCCAGACTTGCCCCGGCAGCCGGAACCGCCGTGAAAAGCAGGGGTGTGAGCAGGACCGCAAGGCCCGTGCGCAAGATGGATGGCATAAGCGTCGTTCTCCTCAGGTTAGCGCCCCATGAGTTCGTCAGAGGTGAATACCAGGTCCAGGTCCGTGTATTCGGCCGAAGGGGGCGGCGGGAACGGCCCGTCGCTGTCCGTGCGTTTTACGGCGTTGCGCGCCGAGGCGTCAAACTGCGAATTACCTGAACTCTGGCTGATTTCAGCCTGGAGCACTTTGCCCTGCATGTCCACCTTGACCCGGACCACGCAACTCAGATTGACCCTCCCGGCCGAGGCAAAGCCCCAGTTGGGACGCACGGCCAGCATGACCTGTTCCGCATATGCGTTAAACAAAAGATTCTCGTCCGGCCCGTCGCTGCCGCTGTTATCCTGCTGCCGGGCCTGAACCGGAACCACTGTGACCAGCAGGGTCATGAGCAGAACCAAAAGACTCGCGCGCGGAAGGAATAGCATCCGTTCTTCTCCCGGGTGGGCCCTGCTCAGCGCCCCATGAGCTCATCGAAGGTGAATACCAGGTCCAGGTCCGAGTATTCAGCCGAGGGCGGCGGCGGGAATTCCCCGGCCTGGCCGGTGCGCACCACCGCGTTGACCGCCGAGGCGTCGACTTCGGCCCTGCCGGAGCTGCGGGCCACCGTGCAGCTGAGGACCTTGCCGTTCGGATCAAGCTTTACGTTGACCTGCACGGAAAGGTTCGCGCGGGAGTAGGTCGGCATACTCCAGTTCGGCCGCACGGCAAGGATGACCTGCCCCATATACACGTCGTAGATGCCGCCGCCACCGGGGCCGTCGCCTTCGCCGCCGCCACCGCCGCCAGCGCCCCCGGCGCTTTTCTGGAAGTCGGCAAGAGCGCCCGCGACGGACGATTTGCCGCCTTTTTCCTTGGTGCCTCGGGACGTCCCGGCCTTCTTTTTGGCGTCGTTCAACGCGTCGGCAAGAGCCTTGCTCGGGTCCACGCCGTCCTTCTTCTTGTCGGATTCCTTGGCGGGCTTGGCCTTGTCGTCCGTTTTCTTGGCGTTCTCCGAAGCTTCCTTCTTGTCCTTCTTGCCGTCGTCCTTAGGCTTTTCCTTCGGTTTTTCCTTGGACTCTTCCTCTTCCTCGTCCTTGGGCTTCTTGGGTTCCTTTTTCTGCGCCAGCGCGACCTCGTCCGGCTTGGGCTCGGGCTTCGGTTTGGGCTTGGGCTGCGATTCCTTCTTGGGCTCGGCCTTGGGCTGCACCGTATCCTCACGGGCTACGGGAACGGCGCTGGCCGCCTGCTCCGCCGGGGCGGGCTGAGGCGCGGCCTTCGTCGGCATGGGCTTGCCCTGCGGCCCGAGCACGGGCGAAGCCATCCGGTTGCCGCCCGGAGCGCCCATGTTCACGCTGATCTGCATCATGGGCTGATCGAGCTTCACGGGCGGAGAGCTCGGCCACAGGAAGATCAGCAGCGCCAGGGCGAGGTGCAGGAGGATTGAAAAGAAATAACTGCCAAACATTGGTGGGTCTGCCTTTTTCCCCGGGCTGCGGAAGCCGGGGCCCTTCTATCCGTTGTGCGCGACCGGCGGAAAGCCGGGGCTTTACTTCTTGCCCTTCTTTTCCGGGACGGCGGGCGTATCTTCCCGCAAGGCCACCACGCCGAGCTTGTCGATCCCGGCTTCACGGATGCGCCCCATCACGTCCACGACAAGGCCGTAGGCCACGTCCTTGTCGGCTTGGAGAAACAGCTGCTTGTTCTGCTGCTTGACGAGCAGGCCGATCTTATCCTGCAGCTCGTCCAGCCCCACCTCGTACGAGTCGAGGAAAATGGCGCCGTCCTTGCGGACCGTCAGGATCATGTTGTCCGATTCGGTGGGCAGGGTTTCGACGGCCCGCGTCTGGGGCAGGTCGACATCAAGCCCTTCCGTCATCATCGGCGCCGTGACCATGAAGATGATGAGCAGAACCAACATGACGTCCACAAAGGGAGTCACGTTGATGTCGGCCACGAAATCGTCGTCAGAAGAGGCGCCCATGCCTAGTCCTTTCCTGCGAAGCTGATGCCGTCGCCGTGTTCGGCGGCTTCGTGCTGCAGGCGGTTGAGCAATTGCCCGGCGTAGTTGATGCATACGCCCTCAATGCCGGTCAGCTTGGCCCGGAACATATTATAGCCGCATACCGCGGGAATGGCCACGAACAGGCCGACCGCCGTGGCGATGAGGGCTTCCGCGATGCCCGGAGCGACCGTTGCCAGTGATACGCTCTTCATTTTGGCAATGGCGGTAAAAGAATGCATAATGCCCCATACCGTGCCGAAGAGACCGATAAAAGGAGCGGTGTTGGCCGCAGTGGCCAGCAGGGCCAGGGACGACTTGAGTTTCGCAATTTCCTCGGCAATGCCGAAATGCAGGGCGCGGCGAACGTTGTCGTTGAGCAGGCGTTCCGTGTCTCCGGTGCGGGTGATGCGATTGTATTCGCGCACCGCGCGCCGGGTAATGCCGTAGAGAGGAGAGCGCTCGTCGGCTGCGACTATGGGCAGCGCCCGTTTCAGCTCGCCGGCCTTGTCGAAGGCTGACAGGCCTTCATGCGCACGACGCTGCGCGGCGCGCAGCGTCAGCCATTTGCCGCACATGTATGTCCAGCTGGCGATGGACATGACCAGCAGCAGTACCAAGACGAATTTGGAAATAAGAGTCGCTTGCAGTACTGCGTGAATCAAGGAATCCATTCTGTCATTCCCCCTCTATATGAAATTGAAATTTAAATCTCTTTTCATAAAAGGACAAGCCGTTTCACCCGACACGCAGCCTCATGACCGGCATGGCGTCTGCGAAGGTGCTATGCCGGTCTGCCCGCAACGGCCGTAAAATCCGGCGAGAGCGGTTTGTCTGCACGGAGTTTCATTTCGCGGCCAGCCAGAAAGTGTGCCTGACCCTTCGCGCGAGAAGAAAACTCACGATAAAAAGACTTATGGTCAGAGACAGCCACCAGCCCCGTATGCCCAGCAGATCGGGAGAGAGTCCAAGACCCCAGGGGAGTGGCATGCCTGACAGCACATAGCCGACCGGTATGCAGAAAAGCCAATAGACGATTGCTGTGATTACAAAGGGAGCTGTGGTATCGCCCACTCCGCGCAATACGCCGTTGAGGCAGACCTGCATGGAGTCGGCCAGTTGGAAGAAGGCGCCGAAGCGCAGGGCCGAAGCCGCCAGAAGGGCTACCGCCGTGTCTTTTGAGAACATGTATGCGAGACTGGGGGCGCCTGCCAGCATAAGAACAGTAAAAACCAGTCCGATGATGACGCTCAGGGCCATGATGCCCTTGATGGCGTCGCGTGATTCCGCGACGTGCTTTTCTCCCCACAAATTGCCCACCCGTATTGAGGCGGCCATGGAAAGTGCTGCGGGGGTGGCGAAAAACAGCATCATGCAGCTGAAGGCCACCTGGTGGGCCGCAACGGCTGTAACTGTTGTTGTGCTGATAAAAATGGTGATGACGGAGGCAACGAGATATTCGGATGTTATACCGAAAGCAACGGGCAGCCCCAGCTTGAAAAATTGTTTTATGGTCTGAAAGCGCGGCCACTGGATGTGGCGCATAAATCGTCTTGCGGCGAAGTGCTTTGAAAAGCTGATATAAAAGGCGAGCATAAGCAACAGAAGGCCCATGGATATGGCCGAAGAGAGGCCGCAGCCCTGAACTCCCAGGGCCGGTGCTCCAAGGTTGCCGAACATGAGGGCGTAATTGAGAATGGTTTTGCAGCCCACAATGATGACGGCCATGACCGTGACGGGAAAGACGACATTCTGTCCTTCACAGAAAAAGCGCAGGCTGACGGCCATGCCGCCCAGCGGAAGCCCCCAGGCCACGGACCATATGTACGCGCGGGAGGTCTGCATGAGCTGGGCGTCCGCGCCGAACCAAGCGGCGTACTGCGAAAGCGGGATGATGATGCACGAGGCCGCGAGCCCCAGAACGCCGCCCATCCAGAGTCCCTGGTGGCCCAGAACCACCGCGCCGTCCCGGTCTCCCGCGCCGTGACTTTGCGCCACGAGGATCAACACGCTGATGAGTATGCCGATCACGAACATATAGACGGGCATCCAGATGGCCACGCCGACAGCCACGCCGCCAAGCTCGACTGTTCCCAAGCGCGCGGCCATGGCCGTATCAATGATGCCGTTGGCGATCTGGGCGTACTGGGAGATCAGCAACGGTCCGAATATTTTGAAAATATGCGGAGCTTCCTGACGCAGGGCTCTGAAATAGGGCATCATGTTCTCCAAAAAAACGGGTTGAATGGCTATTCCCAGACAATCTGAACAAGTCTATCCGTCCCGGCTTCTTAAAACTGCTCCATTCGGCAGAAAATATGTACAAAAGCGTCACGGGTTCCCGGCCGTCCGGCTACCATGCCGGTGGGATATAGCCTGCGGCCGCCGCCACGGCGTATACGGCGCTGCCCAGAAACAGCAGAAGAATGATGGCCTGCACCGGGCGGCAGGCATACCAGCCGCACTGCCACGGCAGGCGCTCGGGGTTGGCCTTGCGCGCGCGGTTCAGCATGAATATGGGCAAGGTGGCTATAAACACGCCCCCGAAGGTTCCGGCAAAGTAAAGCGCGTCCACAAAGTTCGCGGCATTGGAATAGGCTATGAAGAAAGGAGGAATGCAGACCAGGGTGAGCACAAAAAGACGCTTTGCCGGGATGGTGTCCCTTCCGATCATAAAGTGGTCAAAAATATTGCTTACAAGGCTGCCGCTCAGGCCCCAGTATGAGGTCAGCATGGCCAGCAGCGCGAAAACATTGGCCGTGTAGTACGCCCATACGCCAAGCGTGGTTCCCCAGGTGATGGTCGCCACCTGGCTCAGATTTTCCATGCCGTCCAGGCTGATGACGGCGGCGGGTACCGCGGCCAGCAGGATGAAGCTGCCCGCGATTCCCGCGATGATGGCGGGAGCGAGCCTGCGGGGCGTGTCCTTGTTGCCGCGGGCGATTTCAGGAACCATGTACTGGGCTGAAAAACAGAAAACCGCAATGTTGAAAACCGGCAGCATATTCGGCCATTGCGCCTGCCACAGGTTTTGCAGGGTGGATTTTTCATGGGTGATGGTCGCCGCAATGAGAGTGGCGATGAGCAGCACCATGGAGCCGCTAATCAATGTTATGCCTTTGCCCACAGCCTTCAGGCCCGTGTACAGTATGATGACGGCGGGGATGAAGAACAGCAGGCTGCCGATGGGCCTGGTGACGCCCATTGAGCCGAAGAAACTGTTCATGATTTCTCCACTGCCTGCTATGTAGGCCGTCAGCGCGCCGTAGCTGTTGGCCGCCACGCCCGCGAAAAGCAGCCATGCGCCCGCCCTGCCCAGATGGTGCTCCGCAAGTCCGCTGAGCTGGTGGTTGCCCTTGGTGCGCAGGCATATTTCCGCGACATACAGCATGGAAATGCATGTAAAAATACCGGCGACGGCAAGCCAGAGCAGCAGGGGCAGGTAACCGGCCTTGCGCGAGGCATAGGCCAGTCCCAGTATGCCTGCGCCGATATTGGTGCCGACGATGATTCCTATGCTTTCCGCAAGAGTGAGTTTGTGCAGGGAGAGGCCGGAGTCACGGACAGGGATGTTTTTGCTGTCCAAAGCAGAACCTACATATGGCCGCACGTGGGTTTCCAAGGGAAAGCCTCTTATATTGCGGGCACGTTTTCATGCGCGCGGGCATGCAGATATTCGAGCGTTTGCCCGCACAGCCATCCGGCGACCGTCAGCCATATGAAGGCCAGCCCGTATTCATATCCGGGAACCAGCGCCAGAAGCAGGCCCGGATCTTGGACGCCGAAGAGTTTGAGGTATTCAGCCGCGGCGTCCGCGAGCCCCCAGAGGGCCGCCGCGTAGCAGGCGGCTCTGAGGCCTCCTGTAAATCTGTTGAGAAAGGCGTGGCACAGGGCCAGAGCTATGCACGGCGGATAGATGAATTGCAGTATTGGCGTAGCCCAGGTGAATATGGCTTCAAATCCGGCGCAACTGACGATGAATGCCGTCAGAAAGCAGAGCAGGGAGGCAGTTTTGTAGGATATTTTCCCGCCTGAAGCCTCTTCGATAAAGGAAGCCGTTCCGGCAAGCAGTCCTATGGCTGTGCTCAGGCAGGCCATGAAAAGGCAAAAATTGAAGACTATGCCTCCCGCCACACCGAGTTGCACCAAAGCGAGGGTGGCTGAGAGTTTGGCATAGCTCAGATCGGGAAAGACGCTGCTGGCCGTGCTGCCTCTGTACATCTCGCCGAATTGCGCGCAGGCCATGATCAGAAAGCCCAGCAGACCCGCCACGGCCAGAGCGCGGTTGACGGACCGCGTATCGTTGCCCAGACGCATTTGCAGGTCATAGATGATAAAGCCCGAAAACATGATGGCGCAGATAAGGTCCATGGTCTGGTAGCCGTTGATGAATCCGTAACCCAGCGGGTGAAGCGCATAGTTTTTCCCGGCGGCCTCGCCGACAGGCATGTATATGGAGACCGCTATGATAATGATTTCCATAAGCAGAAAGACGGGAACAAGTATTTTCCCGACCCGGTTAACAATGGCGCCCTTCTGATAGAAGAACCACAGCGTCACAAGGTAAAAGGCAAGCATGAACAATATGGACAGCAGAAAGGCGCGACCCCCGGCCTCTATGGGAAAAAGCCTGCTGACGGCGTCCCAGGATGCCGCGCTCATGCGGGGCACGGCAAAGAGCGGCCCGAGAGCCAATACAGTGATGCCGCCGTAGATCAGGCAGAATTTGCGGCCGACGTTTCGCGTCAGGCCGTAAAACGTGGCCTTGCCCTTGCTGACGGCCAGATATCCCAGCCATGGCAGAAAAATGCCCGAAAGGAAAAAGCCCATGAAGGCCACGGAGTAGCTCAGGCCGGAATCCCGCCCCCAGGTTGTGGGCCAGAGCATGGAAGCCGCTCCAAAATGCAGGGAAAAGATGGTCGCCGAGACCAGAAGGAGAGCGCGGAAAGACAATTTGGCGCGTGGTATTTTGCCCATGCTACCTCCGCCATACGGGCAGGGAGTGAATGTTGCTGCTGGTGTTATTTGAAATATCGCCTTGTTGTGAAAAAGATCAGGCCTGCCCGGCGTCGAACACGCGTCGCAGCACGGCCATGTCGCGGCTGTCGATGTCGTCGGTGGAAGCGTGCGTGCCGGGCGAAGACGGGGCGGAGGGGATTCTCCCCGTTTCATCAATGCGTCGGCACAGGGCGTTGACGGTCTTTGTCTCAAACACGTCCTTCATGCTGAAGGTGATGCCCTCTTCCTGTGCCAGGCGTATCATATGCAGCACATGCACGGAGTTGCCGCCAAGTTCGATAAAGGACGTGTCGCGATCCATCGGGTGCATGCGCAATATTTTTTCCCAGATGGAGGCAATGACATCTTCCATCCGGCGCGCCCCGGCGCGGCTTTCCCCGCCCTGCGGCTGGGATATTCCGGCATGTTCGACGGGTTCGGCCGGGGGGTGGACAGCGGGCGTTTCTTCCGGGGAGATCCAGATGCGCCTTTTCCGCATGGGAAGCCGCGGCAGGGGGCAGCGGCGCGCGTCAGCGCGGATGCCCCGCCAATCTATGTCCGCCCCGTTGAGCCACAATCCTTCCGCTATCGATGCCGGGACCTGATGCCCGCCGTCTTCGGCAAAGGGAGAGAAGGCGATAATGTCCGGGCCGACATGCTGCCGTAAAAGGGAAGACAGCACACTGCCCGGACCGACTTCCAGCGCCATGCGCGGGGTGGCGAAGGCCGTCTCGAGGCATGCGTCGAATCGCACGCAGGAACGGATGTGGCGCACCCAATACTGGGGCGACGCCATTTCATCTCCCGCCCAGCGGCCGGTGACGTTGCTGATGACCGGAATGGACGGGGCGTTCATGGGGATGGAAGCGGCAACAGTCTCAAAAACTTCGAGAATGCCGTCCATGGCGGAGGAATGGAAGGCATGGGACGTGCGCAGGAAAATACCGGCCCCGCCTGCGCATTCCAGCGCCTCCCGCGCCTGCTCCAGAATATTCTCCGGCCCGGAAAGCACGCAATTGGACCGGCTGTTGACGACGACTGTTTCCATTCGGTCCAGAAGGGGGCCAAGGGCCAGGCTCAACTTTTCGCGCGGCAGCAGGGCCGCGAGCATTCTTCCTTCGGGGGCCTGCTGCATCAGGGCTCCGCGTTTTGTAACCAGCCGGGCTGCGTCCACCGGCGTGAACACTCCGGCGAAGCAGGCGGCGGCAATTTCGCCTAAACTGTGTCCCAGCAGGCATGCAGGCCGGACTCCCGCTTCCTCGAGCAGGGTGGCCAGGGAAAGCTCAAGGGCGAAAAGAACCGGCTGCATCATGTCGGTCCGCGTGATGCGCTCAAAAGAACCCGGCTCGTCATCCCAGCTCTCGCGCAGCAGATTGAGAATGTCCGGACCCCCCGCCGCAAGAATATGCCTGCGGTTTTCGGCCAGCAGTTCACGAAAGCGCGGGTTTTGCCGGTAAAGACTCCGCAGCATGTGGGGCGACTGCGAACCCTGGCCCGGGAAAAGGAAGCAGATTTCTTTTTTGCCGTCCGCGCTTTTTACGGGAAAGCGATCATGATTGCCGAGCGCGGCGAGAACGTCCTGTGGGGCCTGGCCTGTGACAATGCGCCGTAAACGCCCGTGCCGACGCCCGGTGGCGAGGGTAAAGGCGAGGTCCCGCAGTGGGGGAGGGCTTGGCTCTTCACGCTGAAGGCAGGTGGAAAGGGCCTGCTCAAGCCTCTCCATTTCCCGCTCCGTGTCCGCCGACAGGAAGAGAGGCTGGGGCTCGGGCGGGGAGGATACCGGGGTGGACGTTTTTTGCCGTGCGCCCTGCAGGATCATGTGCACATTGGTGCCGCCGAATCCGAATGAGCTGACTCCGCCGATACGGTTTTGCGGGTCGTCGTCAAGAGGACGCGGCTCCGCGTTGACCTCGAACGGGGCGATGCCGTCGCCGAAGCGGGGATTGATGCGGGTGAAGTTGGCGGTGCCGGGAAATACGCCGTGGTGCAGACTGAGCGCGGCCTTGATGAATCCGGCCAGGCCGGAAGTGGCGTCAAGGTGCCCCACGTTGCCCTTGACAGAACCCAGATATACAGCGCTCTTTTTCTCATGACCGGCATAGGCCGCGCGCAGGGCCGCCACTTCTATCGGATCCCCCAGAGGTGTGGCTGTGCCGTGCCCCTCCACAAAAGCCATGTCGGACGGGCATACCCCGGCCATGAGCATGGCCTCCTGTATGACGGCGGCCTGGGCGGCCAGGTTGGGAGCCGTGAAGCTGACTTTTTCCCGCCCGTCGTTATTGATGGCGCTGCCGCGTATGACGGCCCAGATTCCGTCTCCGGCTTCCACGGCGTCTTCCAGCCTCTTCAGCACAACCGCCGCGACGCCGCTGCCGAAGATCGTTCCGGCGGCGTTTGCGTCATAAGGTCGGCAGCGGCCGTCCGGCGAGCGCATGCCGCCGGGTATGTACATATAGCCAAGTTCGGCGGGCAGGGGAATTGTCGCCGCGCCGGCGAGGGCTCTGTCGCACTCGCCGGAAACAAGCGCCTGGCAAGCCATATGCAGGGCGGCCATCGACGATGAGCAGGCGGTCTGGACGCTGACGGCTGGGCCGCGCAGCCCCAGTCTGTAGGCTATGCGGGTGGCGAGATAGTCCTTGTCGTTTCCGAGCAGCACCTCAAAGGGATCGAGCGTTCCCGTCAGCATGTGGCTGTACAGGTTGCCCAGCATGTATGAGCTTATGTTGACGCTGGCATAGACGCCGGTTCGCGTTTTTTCGGCGTCGGGCCGCGTGTCGCCGGAATTTTCCAGCGCGCGCCAGGCCGTCTCCAGCAGCAGGCGGTGCTGCGGGTCCATAATTTCGGCTTCAGCCGTGGAAAGGCCGAAAAAGTCCGGGTCAAAGAACTCCACATCCTCAAGGCGGCAGCACATGCGTACATATCCGGGAAGCCGCCAGACGTTTTTATGCGGACCCGCGTTGAGCGCCTGTTCACTGACAGGGCTCATGGCCTGCCGACCGGCCAGAAGATTTTCCCAGAATTCCTCAAGCGAGGCCGCGCCCGGAAAACGGCAGGCCATGCCCACCACGGCCAGAAAATCATTTTGTGTTTTGTTGCAGTCCATCAGTAATGCTCCTGCCGGAAAGAAGCCGCTCTCGCGGCGATTCTGCGCGCCCGCATGCCGGAAGGCGGCTGCTCCTGCGCGGGCGCGCATGCCTGAGGCCTTCCGCCTACCTCACGCCCGCGCAACAGGGCCGCCTGACTTTCAATCGTGGGGTGTCGGAACAACTCGGTGAGGGGGAACTCCGTGTGGAATTCTTTCTGGATGCTTTCGTGAAGCTGGACGAGTAAAAGAGAATTGCCGCCGGCTTCAAAAAAGTTTTTTTCCGTGCAGATGTTCTGAAGGCCGATGGCTTCCCGCCACAACCTTTCAAGAGTCCTTTTGACGCTGTCCCCGATTGTCGGCATACCGGACGGACGTTCCGTATTTTCCGTCTCCAGAGATTTCAGAAGAGTTTGCCTGTCGATTTTTCCCGAGGGCGTCCGGGGCCACTGGGCGACCACCCTTATATTGTCCGGCACCATTACGGTTGGAAGCCTTTCGAGCAAAAAACCGCGTAACTCCTGCGCATAGCGGTCCTGTTGTTCTTCCGGAACATGATTCTCCATGGTAATGAAACCGGCCAGACGCTGATGCCCGAATCTGTCACTCCAAATCCCGACAACGGCCTCCTGCACGCCCACGTATGCCTGCATAGCATCCCTGACCGCATCGGCCTCGATGCGAACGCCGCGTATTTTTATCTGCTGATCCCTGCGTCCCAGATAGTGGAGGTTACCGTTCTCATCTATCCGGCCCAGATCACCGATGCGGAACCAGCGGCGTTGGCCGTCCTCGCCGTCAAGGCGCAGGAAGGCTCTGTTATGGTCAGGCGTCCTGTAACCCCGCGCCAGGCTCGGCCCGGCGATATGAATGACGCCCGTGCTTCCGGCCGCGACCGGCAGGGAGAAATCGTCCATAAGAGCCACGCTGGTCCCGTCAATGGGGACGCCGAGCGGCACGTCCTTCATGGCGGCGACATCTTCCGCATTGTCCCCGGATATGCAGAAATACGTGGCGTCCATGACTTCGGTGGAGCCGTAGAGATTTACGATGAGAATGCCGGGGATGGCCCTGACGACAGAAACCGCCAGCTCCGGGGCAAGGGGTTCGCCGCTGCTCAGAATGGTTTTCAGACCGGGCAGCCTGCCCGCGATTCCTCCCGGGACCCGCGTCATGGCTGAGAGCAGGGAGGGGACAAGGACGATCTGCGTTACCCCGTGGCGTTCCATTTCCTCCACCATGGCGGGCACATTCCGGGCCGGGGCGCGGTCTGTGATCAGAAGCGGCGTTCCGGCCAGCAGCGCGCCGAAAACTTCCCACAAAAAATCCACAAAAAGCGGAGACGTCTTGAGGTAGGCCAGGTCGCCGTCCTGCCAGGGCAGGCGACGCCACATCCATTCCCACCGATGGGCCATGGCTCCGTGCGTAAGTTCTATCCCCTTGGGAACGCCCGTACTGCCGGAGGTGTGGAGAATGCATGCCAGGTCTTCGGCGGAGGTCGTGCACGCGGGCGGAGGCGGAGGGAGTTGGGCGGCGTAATCCAACCGGAGGGGAGCGGGCAGCAGGCGGACGGCCCCATCGGGCAATCCGCTCCGGCACAGGACTTCCAGATGCTCGGGGGCGGCAACAAGAATGGATGCGCCGGAAGATAAAAGAATATCTCTGTTGCGGGTGGACGGATGGTCGGGGTCGAGAGGAACCCAGGCCGCACCCGTGCGCCATACGGCGAGCATGACGACAATCAGATCCAGGGACGAGGCTGGCATCAGGGCCACGATTTTTCCGGGACCAAGGCCCTGTCCGCTCAGAAGGCGTGCCGCGCCGTCAACCATGGCCGCAAGCCGGGCATAGGTGATATCCTGTTTCGGCGCATCCGCATGCCTGGGTGGACGGATTTTCAGGGCCACGGATTCGAAGCGGGTGTGGACGCAGCCCATAAATCTGCTCCAGACATCCCGAAATGCATGGGGCTTTTCAGGTCCGGAAATGACGGATTCATGACCGCTGAAGGGAAAAGAAAAAATTTCGGGGTCACGCAGCAGCACGCGCAAGGGGGGAGCGGGATCGGATGCCAGCTTTTCCGCCATGACGGACAAGGCCCGGCAGGCGGACTTTGCGGTCTGAAAGGAAAAAATATCCGTGGCATAGGTCAGGTAGAGGGTGTGTCCTTTCGTCCCGGGCTCGACAAGCAGCTCCATATCCAGGTGGGTCGAGTTTGAGGGAACAAAGATGGAGCGCAGTTCAAGACCTGCGGGCAGATTGCGCGGCATAGGCGCGTTCTGGTAGGTGAGGGCCGCCTGGTATACAGGATTGCGGCTTATGTCGAGGTTCTGTCCCAGGCCATCGGCGATAAACTGGAAGGGCAACCCGGCGTGCTCAAGGGAGAGCAGCACGCTTTGCCGGATGTTCCGGAGGTGGGAGATAAAGTTCGCGTCGGAGTTAATATCCGTCCTGACCACAAGATTGTTCAGAAAAAATCCTACCATCCGCTCTGTCAGCGGATGTTCCCTGCCGGATATGGAACTGCCGACGGCAAAGGAGGACTGTCCGGACATGCGGCCCAAGATAAGGGCGTATATTGCCAGCCAGGCCATGAAGGGGGTGGCTCCATGCCGGTGGGCCAGTGCGTCGATGGCGGAACTGACTTTGTGCGGTACGGAAAAGGAAAGGGTATGCCCCTTGAAGCTCTGCACGTCGGGCCGGGGGAAATCTGGGCGCACTTCCAGGCTGGGCAGATCGTCCAGGTGCTTTTTCCACCAATCTCTTTCCTGCCGGGCATGCGGCCCGTCCATGCCGGCCCGCTGCCATTGGGCGAAGCGCGCATAGCTTGGCGGTTTCGGCAGGTCCGGGACGTTTCCCGTGCATATGCCTTCGTAGACGGCGAAAAGTTCATCAAGAAAGACAGCCAGCGACCAGCCGTCAAAAATAATATGATGAAACGTATAAAGCAGTGTATGGCTGGTATCCTCAAGTTGATAGAGCGTGCCGCGCGCCAGGGGGCCGGAAGCCAGGGAAAAACCGGTCGCAGCTTCTTTTTTCATGGCTTCCCGAAGCGTTTTTTGCCGCTGTGCGCGGTCGGAGGCACGCATGTCGACCATGCGCAGGGCGCATTGTTCCGCATCAATATGCTTCAGTTCCGGCGTGCCGTCCGGCGTGGCGGGGAAGACACTTGTGAGGCATTCATGCCTGGCAATGACCGCAAGCCATGCCTGCCGGAAAGCCCTATGATTCAAGCTTCCTGTAATTTCAAGGCCGAATGGGATATTGTAGAAAGGATTTTCCGGGGAGAGACGATCCATGAACCAGAGGCGCTCCTGAGCAAGGGAAAGCCCGTTTGCGCCTTCATTCTCCGGGATCATTTCCCACGGCGGCGCATCATGCGGTTCGGCCGGACCTTTTTCAGCGGCGGCCTGTTTTTGAGGGTAGATGGAAGCCGCGAGGGCAGCCAGTTCCTCAAGGGACAGAGCCCGCAGATTTTTCCCGGATATGGTCACGTTGAACCTCCATGGCGGGAAGGAAAGCGTCGTTGACAGGAACCCGCCGGATTTCCCCGGCGGGTTCCCAATGCGGTTAGAAGCGGTAGGCCAGCTCCACGCCGAAGGTCTGCGGAGGCGCCATGACGCCTATGGACGTTGTGGATGCATAGGACTGAAGGTAACGCGTACCGAAAATATTTTTTCCGTACAGATAGATGTCGAAGTTGTCCCCTTCATATCCGAGACGCGCGTTGAAGACGGTTACGGGATCACGGTAATAGTCATTGGCGTCATCCCAGTAGAGCTTGTCGGCATAGATGGCTTCCATGCGGGCGAAGACTCCTGAGGAATGCCTGTACTGCAACCCGGCGGTGCCGGAAAAGGTCGGCGTGTAGGGGATGCGCTTGCCGTCGTAGGAGACTTCCTTGCCGGTCGTGGTATCCATGGTGCTGTAGTCGTCATACTGCGCATAGGTATAGCCGCCGCTCAGATCGAATTCGAGGCCTTCGAGTATCCTCCAGGTAAGGTCCAGTTCTGCGCCGTAGCTGGAAGCCCTGCCGGCGTTTCTCGCCACATACGCGGCAAGGGTGGGGTTGTATTCCATGATCTGGAGATTTTCGAAGGTCGAGTAAAACAAGCTCAGATTTGCCAGGAATTTGTTGTCAAACCAGCCGGTTTTGGCGCCGATTTCATAGTTCCAGGCGGTCTGGGAATCGTAGGTGAGCTCGGTCGGCGTGGAAGCACCGTAGTTGAAGCCGCCGGGCACGGCACTGCGGCTCACGCCCGCGTAGATCATGTCGCTGGGGTTTATCTGCCAGGTGAGCGCAAAACGGGGCAGCAGCTCGCTCCAGCTCTTGTCCGGGCTGGTCTCCATGGGTTTGGAACCGAAAAGCGCCTGCATGTCGCTGTTGGGTTCATATTTGATGGTGGCGGACTTGTAGGCGTTATACCAGCGCAGTCCGGCGATGGCATGGATCGATTCCGTAAGCGGAATGTCAATCTGACCGAAGGGCGCTATTTCCTGGGTGGTCTGCTTGAAGGGCTGATTCAGTGATATGTTGTCGAAACCATACATGGGCATGTAATTGGCGTAGATGTTTTTGATGTCCAGGTCGGTATAACTTCCGTACAGTCCGAGCAGCCACTGCACCTTACTGTCTTCGGGGGAATTGAGCCGGAATTCCTGCGTGACTTCTTTGCGCACGATGTTGCGGCCGGAGGTGTCCGCCATGGGCATCACCGGGTTGAGATATGCCTGGAAGTCTATGGTTTCAGTGCGATAGGTCGTTACGGAGTTGAAGGTCATGAAATCCATGTCCACCGAGGCGGTCAGGGCCAGATTCAGGGTGTCGCTGTCGGAGTAGTCCTTGTTGGTGGAAAAGGAGTCCAGAGTCGGTTCGTCTCCCTTGATGTAGGCGGGCCGCTCGCGCGAGCGGGTGTAGTCGCCGTGCAGGGAAATATCAACCTGCTTTGTAGGCGTGAGGCGAAGCGTTCCCTTGAACCTGTCTTTCTGACTGGTATTGCTTCTGTCGCGGCCCGAGACGTCCATGTAGCCTTCCGACTGATCATGCATGGCGGACAGGGAGATATAGAACAGGTCTTCTTTCAGAGGGCCGCTCACGGTTCCGCCGAGGGCGTAGCCCTCATACGATTCGGCGCGGGTAAAGACCTTCCCCCTGATAGTATTGTCCGGTTTTTTGGAGATGACGTTGATAATACCGCCGAAGGAATTTTTGCCGTACATGACGCTCTGCGGGCCTCGCAGCACTTCGACCCGTTCGATGTCCAGAAGAGAGGCGTCCATGTTCATAAAAGTGTCCGCGGGAACGCCGTCCACATAGATCACCAGTGGGTTGGTTTCCGTGGGGATGACCGTGGGCGCGCCGCGAAAGGACATATAGTTCATGCCGCCCATGCCCCGGTTGACGGAGAGGTTGGGTACGCGCCGCAACACGTCGTCAATCTTGGTGACGCCCTTGTCGTCAAGCTGTTGTGAATCCAGCACGGTCAAGGTCATGGGCGTCTTCTGTACCTCGGTTTTTCTTTTATCCACCGTCACGATAACCGGCGGCAGTCCGTACGGCGTGGCATTATTGGTTTTTGCCTCATCCGTGCCCGAGCTTTGCCGGGGTTCTTTGGCGTCGTCTTCCTCCGCCATGGCGACGACGGGCGCAACGCACAGGCATGCGGTGATCATAAGGTACAGGCAGTAGTTGCCAAGTTTGCTCTTGGCTGGCGACATGGGTTCCTCCTTAGAAATAAAAATGAATTTCTTTTTCAATTGGACGACGTGCGTCCACCCCCAATACGTGTGTTTGGGCCCGGAACTGCCCAAACACACGTCAACCTGTTCAAGGATATGGATAGCAATACAAAAAAGCACCCCCGGAAATGTAAAAAAATTATCCTATTGCGCTCCGGGATTGGGAAGCCATCCCTCCCTGAGCATAACGCTGTGGTATTTTGTAAAAAGTTCAAAGGAAAACGGAGGAATTTTCGGTGCGGCCATGCCGAGGGTGTTGCTCATGTCGATGCGCAGAGGCTTTATGCTGTCGCCGCCGTCCTGCCTGACCATGGAAAGCAGTATTCGCAGATTGTCGTCATTGCTGCCTTCCGCCTCCCGATTGAGATGCCGTACCCAGTCCGAGGAGGGCACAAGTGAAACGTTGTAGCCCAGGCGGTTCAGGTAGTCTGTCCAGCAGCCCCACGGTTCCGGTCTCGGATTGCAGATATGAAAGGCGCGGCCGTAGCTTCCCGCGCGGGTCGCTATGCTTGGAACGACAGAGGCCGCCACATTAACGGGAACAATGTCCACAAGGCGACGGCTTTCAGGCACAAGACCCATCTGGCAGCAGACCCGCAGGAGCCGCCAGTAAATTTCCGTCGTATCGCAATGATGGCTGACAGTGTCGCCGCCGACGGTGTTGAACCTGTAAATGGCTACCGGCAGCCCCCGGTTCCCGGCCCTGCGCACCATGGCATCCATAACCCATCTGCTGAGGATATAGCCGCTTGAAAGTCCCTTGTTGGATGTGAAATCATCGTCTTCCCGGATGATGCTGTCCTCTTCACGCGCACTGTGGTCGGCAATGGACAGACTGCTGATAAAATGCAGTGGCTTGCACCGGCCCGCGCAGCAGAACGCAATGACCTCTTTTGTGCCCGCCGCGTTGATCCGGCGCAGGTTGCGATAGCTTTGCGCCAGATTCACCTTGAGGCCGCTGTGCACAACAAGATCGATGTTGTCGGCCAGGCGCGCCCACTCTGCCTCGCCCAGTCCGAAACGCTCCTCGCCCAGCCGCCCGGGAACCATGCGCAGATGGCGCGCGTAGTCGCTGTGCCAGCAATGGGATTCGCGCATGCGCTGTTGCAGGCACTCCAGCGGACCGGCATTGCCGGTGGAGCCTTCCGGCTCTTCCAGGCAAAGGATGGTGCAATCGCGCCGCTCCAGCAGATGAGACAACACCCAAAGCCCGATGGCTCCGGGAGCGCCTGTCACAAGGATGCGCTGGCCGGGGAGCAGGGGATGAGCCGCCATGGAGGCCGGCACAGCGGCGTCAGCCATGTGAATGTCCTCCTCGGGCAGACCCTCGGGGATATTGAGATGGGCGTCGGACAGGCCCCCGACGCACCCGGGATTCACGTTTCCGGCAAGATAGGCGGCCATGTCGCGAAGGGTGGGAACCTGGTAAAGATCCCTGAAGTTCACATGATTGCCGAATTCTCCTCGCAATATAAAAGCCAGTTGCGTAATGGAGATGGAGTTCCCGCCCAGCCTGAAAAAGTCGTCTTCCCTGAAAACATGCCGCACTGCGAGCAGGCCGCGCCATATCTCGGCCAGCCTTTTCTCTTCACTTGTTTGCGGCAGGCTGCCCTCTGCATCCTGTTCCTGGCGGAAGGGATTGGGCAGTTGCTTGACGTCAATTTTCCCGGTGAGAGTTTTGGGTATGGATTTGGAAAACAGCAATATTTCCGGTCTCATGGGAGCGCTCAACTGCTCCTCAAGATATTTTTCAAGCTCTGTACGCAAGCTGATCTGTACGCGGTTCTCAACGGGAGAGTTGGATAGCGGGCCTTCCGTGCGGTCATCAGCGCCGGAAAGGGGAAGTGCGGCTTTGCCGCTGCCCTTGGGGCGGAAAAGCGCGTCGATGGAAAGTCCGTCAGAAGCAAAATGGACATCCACCTCGCATTCCGTTTCCTGGGCAAGATCATGCAGGGCTTCGCGGGTAAATCCCGCACTTTCTTCATGAGCTTCGCTTTTTTGTAACAGCATGGACATGGAGGAGAACATTTCGCCTGAAGCCACGGCGTCTTCAAGCGCCATTTTGAAACGCAGCCAAGGGGTCAGGCGCGCGTTGGCCATGCGCCGGACGCATAAATCCATCCCCTTTTGCGTGGCCTGGCGGACCATCCGGGCAAGTTCCCGCCGCCCGTGCCTTGCCGCGTCCCATTGGACGGAGCTGCCGCAAAATTCGCGCAGAGGGACGGTATCCAGGTAAAGAAAAGCCTCATAGCGGAACCGTGTCAGTTCGTTGTCGGCATGTCCGCGCTTGGGCATGGTTTCCACCGCGCGGACGCGAGGCAGGCTGCCGGGCAGTTGATGGAAAAATCGCGGAGACACCAGCAGTTCTTTTTCGCCGCTCTTCATCCTGGCCGTACGGCTCAGCACGTCCGTAACCAGGAACTCGTTTTCCGTGCCGCGCTGGTCCTTGTGGCTATGTATCAATAGACTGTAGCGAAAAATATCTTCCGCATCATAATTGCGCAGATCTCCAAGATATATCCTTCCGCCGTGGTCCAGCTTTCCTATGGCCTGTTCCAGGGCCGTGAGCAGGTATTTCCTGTCGGGAAAATACTGAACAACGGAATTGTATACCGCAGTGTCATAGGGCTCGTCCCTGATCATGGAAAGATCGTGCGCATGCCCTTCGTACAGGCAAACGCCCTTTGTGGATGCCTGCCCGTCCCGCCACGGGATTTCCAGGGCCTGGGACAGGCGCAGCAAGGCTTCCGGCGCATTGTCCGTGCCTGTGTACTGGCGGCAGACGGCCTTCAGGGGGAAGAGCAGAAAACCTTGCCCGCAGCCGATCTCAAGAATGCGCTCCGGATTCAATGCCGTGATGGAACGCACGGTTTCAGCCATGCACTCGTCCATTTCCTCCCGCGTGAGCGGCAAGCCGGTATAGCTGCTGACCCATATATGGTAGTCTGCGGTGAAGTTGCCTTTTTGCGCGATCTTTTCATAGGTCGCGTTGTAAAGATGCTTCCACTGCTCAAGATGGCTTGTACCGGCATTGACATGATCATTACGGCGG
>ERZ857951.1687-NODE-1687-length-22158-cov-3.546532_pt1 | contig 22158 bp, 15 predicted proteins | sample MGYA00519759_ERZ857951 | MGnify/ENA primary metagenome ERZ857951 (study PRJEB31778, sample SAMEA3449377) | human gut metagenome | biome: human gut; feature: human-associated habitat; material: faeces | place: United Kingdom | collected 2010/2012 ...
CTCTCTTCCCCCTTTACGTCATACTGCTGCAAATCGTACTGCGTAACAATCTGCATGGTATTTTCTACATACTTGCTACTTGTGGCGTACCCGTCCGCTTTGATGGTTTCTAAGTACACCGCCGGGTCCTTGATACCCCGTAAATTCTGGTAGCGTTCTAACTGGATAAATTCAAAATATCCTTTCCCATCCGAAGTACCTCCGTAAAACGTATTTTTCAATTGGATATTGATAAATTCAGCAGGAACACCATCGGTCGTTATAACATTTCCCGAAACTTTTACTTTTACACTTTTCTGCCCCCAAACACCGGATACAGAACAAATTAATAGGATTGTAATAAAGATATTTTTCAGCATCGCTTTTTAATTTATTGCGATTGCAAAATTATGGGAAGTAAGCTGGGAGGACAATCACCAAATATGGGTATTCTTCCTGTCCGGAATACCTAAGAATAAACAACGCATCACACACAACCAGCTAAAGACCGGTTTCCTTCCTCACTCCGAAAAATCCAAAAAAGAAAATAGCCGAGTTATGCCGGACGAAAGACATCGATTTATTCCCGGGAAGTACTTCTTTCTTCAGCAAAGAAAAAATAAACCCAGGTAGAATCAATACGCTATAATTTCATTTCTACAAGTTCATATTTCCGGTTACCCAGCCCGATAATCTCCGGCGTATTCAAGGGTATGAATGCCGTGACACGACTCCATTCGTTCTATCAAGTACACTTTACCGGGATCTCCGGACACATACACCCAATCGACACATGCCTGATCCAGGCCCCCGGAGCAAGTGAAGCCCAAATACCGATATCTCCCGTCTGAGGAGCAGCCGGATGTGCATCACAACCACAATCCACCGACAGGTTATTCGCAATGCTGATATACAAAATACGATCTCCGCAATAGTCGGCAATAGCTTTCGCAGCCTCGGCCATCGATTCCAGGAAATCATCCTGTACCGGAAGATTTCCCCACATCTCTGCCGGCTCTTTTGTTTTTACCGACTGTTTCGATTAAAAATTAATATTCATTCCGGCCATCACCGTAGCCTTAGGCATAGGAAATCCGTCGTTGATCTCATACCGTTGTGCCAGTAAGTTCTCTCCCCGGGCCCAGATATGAATCCACGACGCAGCCCGAAACTGTCCCTGCAAATTCCACATCACAAAATCTTCTTTCATATCTCTTCCCGTATTTCCTATTTTTACACCGGTATATAATCCGGCCACATACTGCACACCGGTCCCGGCAGACCAGCGGCCTTTGGAAAAAGTGGCTCCGGCATAAGCCTTGTGCCGGGGAGAAGCCAGTACAGGCTGTTCCATATGCAGATAACTGTAATTTAAGTTCATACTTAAATTCTCACAAATTTGATAACGAGTTTCAAACTCAATACCTTTATTTGTAAAGGTACCCGTATTTAGATTCTTGAAAGGAGGCCTATTATCCCCATTTACGCTCACCGAATAAATTATATCTTTCCCATCAATAAAAAATGCGGTTAACTCAGCATATAAATCACCACCCAAAAAAGATTGTCCGACAGCCACCTCATAATTCAACATACTCTCCGGTTTCAAATCTGGATTTGCAGCTCCCCACATATACATTTCACGAATATTGGGGCTACGAAAACCTTTAGAAACAGAAGCCCGAATCATATTTCCCTCAAAAGGACGAACAGTCACTCCCCCTTGAGGGACCCATTCTCCACCATAAGTACTGCTGTGCTCATAACGAACGCCGGCATTCAAACTTAACATATCAAACAAATCCTGTTGCATAATGACATATCCAGCCGTTTCATTCACAGTTTTGTCAACCAATTCTTTTTCAGAGCCATCGTTATTATCATTCCAAGCATGTCCACCCCAGTTTTTATAATCAATACCTACGGTAAAGTTATTCCCTTTAAACAAACGAAAAGACTCATATAATAAGACACCGACGTTGTGGTCATCAGATCGGAATAAATAAGTCAATGGTTTCTCTCCCGGATCGTAGCCATCATTAATCTTATGATTTCCCCAATTATAAAACAAACGTAAAGCCCCGCTCATTTTCCCATAATTATTTACCAAAGCCATAGATGCCGTACCACGCAGGATATCCATCTTATTATCTAATACAGGAGCCGAGGTCTTCCCTGGATTTTGAAATTTAGATTTAGCTAAGCTAACATCTCCTGTTATCTTATAATGTTCATTGAATGTATATCCCAAATTAGCAAAACCATTAGTAATATTAAAATCCGAATTCGGACGATGTCCGTCAGTACGATCATGGTTAATTGAGACAAAACTACTGAACTTCCCAACGTTAAAACCATTATTCACCATATATTTTTGTGTGTTATAGGAACCATACATCACACGGGCCTGCGTACGCCTTCCTTCTTGTTTATGATGACGAGTGATAATATTAACAACTCCTCCCATAGCGTTTGAGCCATATAATAAAGAACCCGGTCCACGGATAACTTCTACCCGCTCAACATCCGAAGCAACATATGTATCAGGTAATGCATGTCCGAACACACCTGCCCATTGCGGTTGTCCATCAAACAACATCAAAACCTTATTTCCACTCCCTACGCCACGAATATTTACGGTTCCAGCCGCTCCTTCCGAAACACCAAATCCTGTGATTCCTTTTTGTGTCACAAATAATCCCGGCACATACTCCGATAATACAGGAAGCAACGCCGATTCACTGCTAGCCTCAATCTCTTCCCGTTCGATGACCGAGATAGATAACGGCACACTGTTCCGGTTCACATGGATCTTGTTGGCGGAAACCACCACCCCTTTCAAATTGATCAGACTGTCAATCTCTGCCGGATCTATCGCAAACGCCATGGAGCCTATCAACAGTCCGGAAACTAGTAAAAGTTCTTTTCTCATATACTACTTACATCTATAATATTTATCATTTTAAACATCCCTTAGTAGCACGTCTACTAAAAAACGTGTTACCAAACCCGCAAAAAAAAGCATTAATCCGCCCGGCTCATCACCAACTTACCATGCTTAATGCCTTTGATTGCCGTCAACTTATCCGACAATTCTGTCAAGCGGTGAGCCGTTCCCATCACCGTCACTATATGCAAGCAAAAATTCTGATTGATATAATACTGGGAAGACGACAAGATCACATCCTTATAATTTTGTTGGATACCCGTGATTTTCAAGGAGATCTCTTTCTTGACTTGGTCATACATGATCACGATCGTCCCGGCTACGATATGGTTGCATTGCCATTTACGTTCGGCTACATTCTTCTCTATCAGAAAACGAATCGCCTGTGAACGATTGGCGAAGCCATTCTCATTCACATATTGATCCAATGATTCCAACAGATTGTCTTCCAAAGAGACACCAAAACGTTTTAAAGACATAAACCCTTTTTTTATAATTTTCGGTGCCAAAGGTAGTGTTTTTTCAAGAATCTCGGTATTCTATCGGCAGGAAGAGGAAAAATTAGTCGCTAATCACGAAAATTCACTCCGGTATCCCACCATAAGCGGGTACCTCCGGTATCCGGACCTCCCAGATACTCACACAAGGCGGAATATTGAGCCGGGTTACCGGAAATAATGCTAACCGGGAAATTCAAACGACGAATCATCGTTCGCGTATCGATCTTTCCATTGCTTTTATTCACCAAAACCGGGAACAAACGGGGATAACCGGTACGCCTCTGCTCCGCCCAAGCCTCACAGCCCTCGGGGTAACAAGCGATCCATTTTTGGGTAATGATCTTCTCCAGCTTGGTCTCCCTAGAGGCTTCTTCATCCCATGCCGGAGACACCAAGCAAAGCGCCTTCGCAGAATAGTCGGGAGTAAACGTATCCACGAAATCGGCGGCTACATGATCACTTTGTAAATAAGCGTTCGCCTCTCCTACCCTCCATTGATTGAACGATGATCGTACGCCTTGCTCATAGCAAGTCCCGGCGTCCTCCCCGGACCAGCCCCGCAAGGCTGCCTCCGCACGTAAGAACCAAACTTCCGCAGGCGTCATTAAGATAGCGTCCGTTTTCTGGGTAATCGTGCTTCTCGAATGCTCACTATAGCGGGAATGATTAAATCCTGTCCCTTGCCGGATTCCCCGGTACTCCCCGGAATATCCCTGTCCGGTAGCAGGCTCAAAATAGCGGGATAATCGAGGGTCTTTATATCCTTTAAGGATCGATTCCATATTAGCGTTCATAAAAACCTCTCCCCACGCCTTATTGATCTCCCCCAGCGGATTCGAGTAGCCGGTTCCGGCGGTAGAAACCGCGACGACCTCATAAGCCTCCTCCAGCAAACCGGCTGGATGTGTCAGCGACTTATGCGCCTCATCCCTTGCCTTATTAGGGTCAGCCATAGCGATACGAATCGCCAAGCGCAAACGTAATGAGTTGGCGAAACGCATCCATTCCCCAAACGTCCTGTAATTCTCCGGCATAATCATATCGAAACGAGAAAAGGTTTCCTCTCCATCATATTCAGACAGCAGGTGAATAGCCTCCCCCAAATCTTGGAAAAAAGCATAATAAGCGTCTTTCTGGGAATCCGGCATTACCCCGGCATCCGACTCCCCAAACTTTGTATACACGATCGGGCCATAATAATCCGAGATCCGATGCATGATCTCAACTTTCAGTATTTTAGCGATCGCATAGAAAGCCGGATATTTTTCACGGGAATGATCTTCCGTCTGCTTTATCTCCGTCATGATATATCCATACGTATTATCCCACATCGTACCATTCCAGCCATCCTGCAAATTATAGACCGTATTCCCCAATCCTGCGTTGAAAGGTTTAAAATCATGCATATAACCGGAAAACATATCCGCATTCAGATTTTGCATCGTCTGGAAATGCCAGTTCTTGCCACTCCCCCAATCATAATTAAAATAAATCCCCATCTGGACTACTTTTAGCCAGACACCGAACGTATTATAATCATACGTTTTCTGCTCATCGGTAAAACCCGTATTATCGGTATTATACTCCTCGAATTTACCCGTACAGGAAAAAAAGAGTAATACGGCCAACAGACCTGCCATCTTATTCAGAAATCTCGTCTTCATACGCTTAGAATGAAAGTTTCACATTAAAGCCGACACTTCTCGTAGTCGGTATCCCGAATATATCGATCCCTTGATTGCTATTGCTCGCCGAAAGCACGGCATCCGGATCAAATGGAGCCTTTTTATAAATAAAGAATAGATTCCGGGCGACAAAAGACAGTTCCGCCTTTTTAACAAATTGTTTCCTTCCCAGCAATCTCTTCGGTAGCGTATATCCTAAAGATAACTCCCGCAAACGGATATTGGTAGCATCGTACATATAATATTCAGTCACACCGTTTCGTCCTCCCACCTGCTCATAAAATCCTTTTATGTTATAAATATGATGTCCTTCCAAATCCACATACCCCATCGTACGGGCCTCTCCGGAAACTTTACTCACTCCCGTTTGGTCAAGCACAGCCTGAGTCTGGGCCAGCACATCTCCCCCAAAATGCCCGTCAATCAAGAAATAGAACGAGAAATCCTTATACGTGAAACTATTTCCCCAACCCAATAAGAACGCCGGATTGCAATTCCCCACCTTAGCCGTATTCCCGCTGCCGATCTCTTGGGGCAAGCCGTCCCGACCATACACGATCGCACCATATTTATCCCGCTCAAAAGCTTTCCCATAGATATCACCAAACGAGCCACCTTCCACCAAACGCATCGTATAGCTAGAGGAGAATCCTTCATCTCCTTGAATAAAGCTAGCCAAATCATCATGTAGTTTCTTTACTTCATTTTTATTCCGGGAAAAGTTGAGTGTCGTATTCCATTTAAACTGATTCGTTAAGATAGGAACCGCACCGAACGTCAATTCCACTCCCATATTCTGTATATTTCCCGCATTCACAAAATAATACTTGTATGCGGCTCCAGCGGAAGAAGGTAAAGAGAAGAGTTGATTTTTCGTATTGGTCTTATAGAACGTAAGATCCACGTCCATACGATAATCAAAGAATTTCCATTCGGTACCTATCTCAAAAGAACTGCTCATCTCCGGCTTTAAGGTACCGAACGGAGCCGTATCATTCGGCTGGGGAATCCCGCCCGCAGCGATATGGCCTACCGTATTGCTAACGAATAAGGGTATATCATTACCCACCTTACTCCAAGAAGCCCGTACTTTCCCAAAAGATATCAAGGAAGGCATCGAAAAGGATTTAGGGATAATCCAAGAAAGACCGACTGAAGGATAGAAAAAACCTCTTGATTTACGTTCCGTAAACGCAAGGGTAGATGACCAGTCATTACGTGCGGTCACATCTAAGTAAAGGCTTTCCTTATATCCCAACTGCGCCATAGCAAAAAAGGATTGCATTTGCCGGCGTGCGTCATCCGACTCCTCGATGTAGGCACTGGACGACATGTTAATATTAGCGATCGTAAAGACATTCGGATAATACAAGGAAGCCGTTTTCGAATCCAGCCTCAACGCACTGGTGCGTGTGTCCGTTATGCTCGTACCGATAGCGGCGTTCAAGGAGAAATCATCCCAGCTTTTATTCAATTTGGCCATCAAATCCCCATAGAGCAACGTAGTCTGGTAGGTGTAATAAATGTAACGCCCGTTCTCACCGGCGATACCCGGAGAGGTAGAAGCGTATATTTCCTGCTGATACTTATCATTCACATAATCGATATTTCCACGGCCCTGTAATGTAAGCCAATCTGTCACCTTGAAACTAGCGGAAGCCAACGCCAACACACGGGCACGTTTGTCCTCGTTTTCCGTACGGTTGACCAACCAATAAGGATTTTGCTCAAAATCAGTAATCGTAGTATACCAGTTCTGGACGTTCATATTCCGTTTCTCGTTATATACCTCAAAGTTCTCCTTATAAGGTGCCATATCCATCCCTCTAGGAAACGTGTATAAACCTTGTAACGGGTTCATATAAAATCCCCCGGCCGTAGGTTTTCCTTTGATTGTTTGGAGTATCAAGTTTACCTGCCCCTCCAAGATCAAACGATCATCAAAGAAAGAAGAACTTTCACGGAGATTAAAATTATGCTTGCTTAAATTATTCTTAGGAACGATGCCCCGTGCGGTCGTATTGGCATACGAAAAATAATTTTGCACATGGCTATTCCCTGCCGTAAATATCAATGAGTTAATAGCGGTAATACCCGTCCGGAAGAAATCGCCGACAGGGTCATAGACCGGAAGAGAAGCCCGGTCTCCCCAACAAGTTTCCGCCCCTTCCATCCGTCCGAACTCATTCTGAAACTTGGGGAGACTGATCGCTTGATCAACAGTCAGCGACGAGGAGAAATGAATATTCCGTACCCCGGCCTTACCTTTTTTCGTTTTGATCAAGATCACACCGTTCGCCGCTTGTCCCCCATACAACGCAGAGGCCGAAGCCCCTTTCAAGACACTCAAACTCTCTATATCATCAGGATTTAGATTAGAGATACCATCGCCCGCATCCCGGTTACCGGCATCGGCCGTACCACCGATCGTTGTCAAGGCTTGCTCACTGCTAATGCTCAAGATCGGGACACCGTCTATCACATACAAAGGCTGGTTATTTCCGGATGCGGAACGACTACCTCGAATAATCACCCGGGACGAGCTACCCAGACCGGCGGAAGTCCGGTTAATCTGGAGTCCAGCCATCTTTCCGGAAAGCGTACTCATAAAATTAAAATCCTTGGCCCTTACCAATTCCCCACCTGTGATTAACTGGGTGGCATAAGGCAAGGAAGATTCTTTCTTCTCGATACCAAGAGCCGTAACAACTACCTCGTCCAAAATCTGGGCATCATCCTCCAACTGCACATTCAATGACAATTGCCCCTCATACTCAATTTCCCGTGAACGATAACCGATATAAGAAAAAACCAAAGTAGCCTCCTCGGGAAGCTCCAATACAAAGCTGCCATCCATATCCGTAATCGTACCGTTTCTCGTTCCTTTTTCCACCACATTCACGCAGGCAATAGGCTCTCCTTTGTGATCGGTCACGATGCCTTTTACCTTACCATCCAGCTTTTGTTGCATTTGGATTATCGCCTCTTTCTTATTCAAGATGATCTGGTCATTCATGACCGTATAGACGATCTCCGTGTTCTTAAATAATAAATTTAAAATCTCGAAAACCGTACGTCCGGATAAAGGTTTACGCACTTTCTCCGATAAATTGATCACCTGAGCGTCATAAATAAAAGAATAATTGGTTTGGCTCTCGATCTCATCCAAAGCGCCTGCCAAGCTAACCGGAGCGGAGATACGAATATAGGATTCCGAACGTTCCTGTTGGGCGTCCAGCGGGAATATACATAATAATAGTAGAATGAAGATATAAATATATAATTTCATAATTTACACACACAATTTATCATGGGTAAATGTAAAAATTATTATCTAATACTATTCAATTATTACAAAAAATTCTCGTTTGGAGTACTGTTCTTCGCAGATAAGTATCTCCAAACGAGAATAACCATCAACTTCTGTTAAAGCCCAATATAATCAATCTGTCTGTCTGTTTATTTAGAAGATGTGCAATAGTTGGAATTCTTATCCCACCAAATCGGGGTCGAAACCACATCACCTTTCCCACCTAACATGGATTTGCCTTTCTCATATTCAGCAGCATTTACCAATTGCTCTTTCATCGGGTATTTCATACGTTTGATGAAATTTTGAGGATTCAAGATATTTGTATCACTATTATTGTATACAGCTTGATCTCGATAAACAGCCACATCCAAACGAGGCAAGTTCAAACGACGCTTGTCATTCCAAGCTTCCTGCGCCAAATCTGGAAGTCCGGCGATATATTTCTGCGTGATGATCTTTTCTAAAGCCGTATTGCCCGCGCCTTGTTGATCGTCATATTTCGCGCTGGTACCAGCCTCATTCTTTTCCGTGGAAGCCAAATACTCCTCAACATCACCCGATACACCCCAAGTCTCGAAGGAAGCACGTACACCTGCCTCATAAGCAGCTTTAGCATCACCGGCGACCAAATTACGGGCGAACAACTCAGCTTTCAAGAAATCAACTTCCTCAGAAAGGAACATATCATAAGGACGAGATTTATACGGAGCGCCATCTTTAATAATAAAGCCCATCTCTGCACATTGCTTAGACTGATAAATACCAGTATTCGCCTCCTCTGCTTTCGCACCGTATACCAAACCTTTCCAATCACCATTCTCAATACCCGGCTGGAACATCTTCGGGGCACGAGGGTCTACCTTAGCGGGATGTACATTCGATACGGCAACTCCGGATGTCTGGTTTACCACGCCGGCAGGCCAATCGATATTACCGATATTAGTCACTAATTTCTCAAATGACTTAGACATACAGATCGGACCGCTCCAAGTAATCTGGAACATCGTATAGTTATAGTCCTGTCCCCAAGAACCATCCGCTTTTGGAGGCATATAAGCATTATCAGCCTTGCTTGAGATCAAACCACAAGGAGATGTCAAAGCGGCATTTGCCTCAGCGACACATTTCTCTCGATCCACCTCAGATAGACGAACAGCGAAACGAAGACGCAAGGAGTTTCCAAATTTTTTCCAAAGAGAAACGTCATTCTTATAGACCAAGTCGATACCTGCATCCGAGAATATAGGCTCAGCGCTATCGCTAAAGCTATTCAACGCCTCATCCAATTCCGTGAAATATTCATAATAGATATCCTTCACCGATTTATAAGGAGGATTATCTTCTACGGTAGCATAGGCCGGGAAAGGCATCGGACCAAACTTATCCGCAGCCAGGCTATGGATATACACACGCCAGATACGAGCGAAAGCGATCGTATTAGCGTATAAGTCCTTATCTTTTTCCATCAAACTACGGATCACTATATTGATAGAAGAAATCTGTGTCAGATACGCTTGCCATGTTAAATTGTTCCACTCGTCATTTTGGATATAATTCTTAGTTGCCCAACCACCGCCATCGACCAACATTTGAGAGTAGAAATCAATTTGCAGAGGTTTCAAGCGTTGTTCCACATCACCATCGATAATCATCCCACCACGTAGCGTAGAGGCCAATCGAGGTTCGCTCATATTGTAATTTACATCATCCGTCGGCTTATCCGGGTTATCATTTATACCTGTCAGGTCGCAACTGGCCATACTCGCCATCATAAACGAACAAGCTGCTAATATCTTTATATTACTTTTCATAATAATTCCATTTTTAGATTTATGTTTCATTAAAATGCCAGATTAATATTGAAACCTAAGCTTCTCATAGTAGGCATAGAACCGTACTCGATACCTTGGGCGTTACCAGATGTATAAGCAGCCTCCGGGTCGAATCCCTTTGTCTTACTATAAATCATGAACAAGTTACGAGCCACGAAACTCAAGCGAGCGGAAGTAAATGGAGTCTTCGCCAACATCGTTCTCGGGAAATTATAACCCAAACTCAACTCACGTAAACGGATGTTTGTCGCATCGTACATATAAGCCTCTGTCACATTATTGCTAGAAAGACCATTCCAATAAGCTTGAGCCGTAATACTCTTCGTATTGGGAGTACCATCGGCCAATACCCCCGGAACAACCATACCATCACGACCATCCAACGTCATCTCTAAATTACCGGATGAAGCACCCGCACGGATAGATCCCATATACACATCACCGCCATAACGCATATCGAACATGAAGTTCAACACGAAATTCTTATATGACAAGGTATTGCTCCAACCCATCATCCATTTCGGCTGGTTGTTACCCAACAATACCATATCGTCCGTTCTCAAAGGAACACCATCGGCACCGATAATAATGTTGCCGTTATCATCCCGTTGATAAGCGTAACCGTAAATATCTCCATAGGCTCCACCCTCGTGAGCGACGATCTTCAAGAAACTTACTGATGCATCACTAAGGATCTGCTCTTTCGTATCATCTGTCAATGAAATTACCTTGTTGATATTCTTTGACCAGTTCAACTGAGTATCCCATTGGAAACCACTCTCGGAGATATAAGGAGTAGCGTTAAACGCAACCTCTACACCTTTATTCTCAATATTACCGGCGTTGATCATCTTTTTCTTAAACCCTGTAGCGGAAGGAACATCGATCTTTAAGATCTGGTCTTTGGCGTTCTTCTTATAATACGCTACGTCGACACCAACCCTATTCTCAAACGCCTTCAACTCAAGGCCTAACTCCCAAGAGTTGATCGTCTCATTCTTTAAATTTGGATTTGCCATCCAATCCTCGTTGCTGGCATTAAAAATACCCCCTTTAATATCATAACTGATATTATAATAGTCACGCAACATATAAGCGTCCGTATCATTACCTACCTGAGCCCAAGACGCACGGATCTTACCGAAAGAAAGAATACCCGTGTTATGCCCCATCTTATTCAACATTTGGGTGAAAATCCAGCTAACACCTACCGACGGGTAGAAATAAGAGTCATTGTCTTTCGGAAGTGTTGAAGACCAGTCGTTACGAGCGGTTAAGTCCAAATACAAATAGTCGTCCCAAGACAATGATGCCGTAGCATATAGCGAGTTGATTTGTTTACGGTTGCGAGTATACTCACCACCATGTGTCTTACCGTTGGCGATCGCATGGAAATCGGGAATCACAAACTCACCGGATGATTCCTTGTACCATGTAGAATTACGGTACATCATATTACCACCTACCGTACCTACGATACCAAATCGATCCCAGTTGCCTTTAGCAGTCAATAAGAAATCAGAGTTGATCTCGGTGAATTTCTCCATATTGGCAGTCATGCTACCGTTGTTCTCCCAATACGGGTTACCTGTCGCACGGATTGTCTCATACTGGATGGTGTAATTATCCATACCAGAGCGAAGCTTCAAGCTCAACCAATCCGTAAACGTGAAATCCAAGGCCGCGAATCCGATAAAGCGGTCTTTCTTATCCTTGTTCGTATTGCGGTAAGCGGACCAATACGGGTTATTGGCGTTGGCTCCCGTGTCGATCAGATAACCAGCGGGCTTTCCGTCCGCACGTTTCCAATCATTATCTTTATAGGCGTCATAGTCAGAGAAGCCCACACTTCGGGGCATACTTAAATAGTTAAGGAAGATATTATCCGGGTCGCCCGCTAATTTCACACGGTTGTTCGTATGCTGGCTTACATAATTAACCTTCACGTCAGCCGATAACCATTTAGACAGTTTAGCCGTAGAACGCAAGTTGATAGACGTACGATCCATTCCGCTATTCGGAACAACACCCTTATTATCCAAGCGTGTCACGCCGGCACGGAAAGTGATATCCTCGGAACTCTTGCTCAAATCCACGCTGTTTGTCCAAGTGGTACCAGTGCGCAAGAAGTCCTTATATAAATCATTGTCTCTCGCCGCATACTGGTAAGAACCCATCGCCATATCCTTAGAAGAACCGTCCATAGCGGCACCCCAGCTCGTCGCTTTATTATTATCGAAAGCGCCGTCGATACCTTGTCCGTATACATCTTGGAACTTCGGGGTTTGCATCGGGTTCTCAGCCGTGAAATTCGAGTTGATACTTACGCCCCAACCTTTATTCTGGCTACCTTTCTTAGTCGTGATCATCACGACACCGTTACCTGCACGGCTACCATACAACGCTGCGGCTGCCGGGCCTTTCAATACGGACATACTCTCGATATCATCCGGGGAGATATCAGAGATACCGGAACCTTTATCCACGTTACCGTTACCCCAATAGTCATCCGTACCACCGCTAAAGTTATCGATAGGTACACCGTCCACAACGATCAACGGCTGGTTATTACCAGTAATAGAGTTATTACCACGAATCACGATACGAGAGGAACCACCGACACCGGTACCATTTTGCTTGATCTGCAAACCTGCTACCTTACCAGCCAAAGCGTTGGCCACGTTAGCATCACGGGTTTGCGTCAGGGACTCACCTTTCAATTCAGACATAGAATATCCCAAAGCCTTTTTCTCACGCTTGATACCCAAAGCGGTTACCACGACTTCATCCAAGGCTTGCGTATCATCGACCAATTGAACCTCGATAGAAGGTTGTCCGGTAAAGACGATCTCTTGCGTATTAAAACCGATATAGGAAACTTGTAAAGTCGCATTGTTAGGAACATCCAACTCGAAACGGCCATCCATATCCGTGATGGTACCGTTGGTAGTTCCTTTGACAATTACGTTAGCACCGATAATAGCCTCGCCCGTTTTGTCCGTAACGACACCGACTGCTTTTCGTGTCTGTTGTTGAGCGTTTAAGACTGTGACTTCATGCGTGTTCTCTGCGAAAACCATGGCCGGTACCAAACAGAATGCGCATACCCCCATGTTAATCATTAACGGAATTTTTCGAAAAAGAGAATAACTATTCCCCCTTAAAGCATTTAAGGTTACAATTTTATTCATATTTTTGTAGTGTTACTATTTATAATAAAGTTATTTGTAGCTGCGCCAACAGCTCTTCTTGACTTTTCGTACGGGAGAATACGCCAATATTCTTCCGTATGTTTTTAATCCTTGTTTATTCTTTCTTCATGGGCAGACGTATTTTAGAAGGTTACACATTATTTCTCATTTTGATATTTCCACGACTGAGGTTCCCGATCCACTGTCCTTAACGGTAGGTTTATGTATCGCATACTGGATTCCCGACGCCAATTTCAGGTATTCCAATACTTGAGGCAATTGCTCGTCCTTGAAACGGGCTGTTATTATGGACTTGAGTATCTCGTTATCTTTTACCTCGAATACTACATGATAATGACGTTCCAGCGTTTTCAATACTTTATCCATCGGATGGTTCCTGAAGATAATCTCCCCGTTCTTCCAAGCCGTGTCATATTCGGTATTCACGCCGAACACCTTGATCTTGCCAGCGCCCTTTTGATACTCGGCTTTCTCGTTTGGCTTCAACATCTGTGTCATTCGCTTTCCTCCGGACACGACGTTCAGCTTTACCGATCCCTCTACCAAGGTGGTCTCTATCATACTCTCGTCTTTGTAAGCGGATACATTGAAAGAAGTTCCCAACACCTCTACCGAGTAATCTTTATCCGCTTTCACAATAAAAGGCTTATGGGCATTCTTCGTCACCTCGAAATATCCTTGTCCGGTTAATTCCACCGTACGGGTATCCGCATTGAAGTCCGAAGGATATCTCAATTCGCTATTGGCATTCAGCCAAACCTTAGAACCGTCAGGTAAATCGAACGCCGAAACCACCCCAGGATTCGTGCGTACGGCTAGCGTACGCACGTTCCCTTGACCCTGCTGTATGAACAAATAAGCGGATAAAAGAAAGACTGGAATGAATAACACGGCCGCAGCCCGTTGAATAACACCTAACACTTGTCTTAAAGCTAATCTTTTCTCTTTCTTATGGATTCTTGATTTAAAACGAGACAACGCCTCGTCCGGGTTCACGGTCCGCATGACTTTTAGGCGACTTGCCACTTGAGTCGTAAAATAGACCTGCTCCAACAGTTTCTCGTTTTCTAGAGAGGCGGCCCGCCAGTTTTTCACCTCCGCAGCTTCCTCCTCGGTCAACATCCCATCGATGTATCGGATCAATATGTCTTCGTTTATTTCCATTTTTTCTTGTTTCTATAATTAATACAGTTGAGACAAAAGATGTACTAAACAAAAAAACGATTTTTTTCAAGAAAATTGAATAATGGCAAAAATACCGTTCCTAAAGAAAGGCTCAACAATATCCCTCTTTCTACTGTTTTACCACAAAATGAGACTTCTTATGGTAAAGATTCTTTTAAAACGGATTTATGAGGAGCCAAGTGAGGCGGATGGTTATCGCATTCTTCTCGACAGGCTATGGCCCAGAGGACTGAAGAAAGAGGATGCGAAGTTTGACGAATGGAGAAAAGACATCACTCCATCTAAGGAGTTACGCCAATGGTTCCACGAGGATAAAGACAGGCATTGGGAAGTATTCCAAGGTCGCTACGGGATGGAAATCAAGCAGAACCCGGATTTCATTCCTTTCTTACGAGAGATCGAGAAGCATCCGGTTGTCACTTTCCTCACGGCAGCGAAGGATGTACAACATAGTCATCTACCTATATTAAAAGAAGTCATCGAGGATTTCGAGAAAAACAAATCATAAAAATAAAAAGACCTATGAAAAGTATCGTATTGCTTCGCCACGGCGAAAGTGTATGGAATAAAGAGAACCGGTTCACCGGTTGGACCGATGTGGATTTGACAGAAAAAGGCGTGGCCGAAGCTTATAGGGCCGGCAACTTATTGAAAGAAAAAGGATATGTGTTCAATAAAGCCTATACCTCTTATTTAAAACGGGCTGTCAAAACCTTGAATTGTGTATTGGATCGCATGGACCAAGACTGGATCCCGGTGGAGAAGAGCTGGAGGCTGAACGAGAAACATTACGGATCGCTACAAGGGTTGAACAAGAGCGAGACCGCCCAAAAGTATGGAGACGAGCAGGTCTTGATCTGGCGTCGCAGTTACGATATAGCCCCGCTTCCCCTATCGGAAGACGACCCTCGTAACCCTCGCTTCGATATCCGCTACAAAGACGTGCCGGATAAAGAGTTGCCCCGTACGGAATCCTTGAAAGATACGGTTGAGCGGATTCTCCCTTATTGGAAAGAGGTTATCTTCCCGACGCTCCGGACCGCCGACCAGATCCTTGTCGCCGCTCACGGAAACAGCTTGCGGGGAATCATCAAATATTTAAAAAACATCTCCGATGAAGAGATCGTTCATCTGAATCTCCCGACAGCCGTTCCATACGTGTTCGAGTTCGATGATGACTTAAAACTCGTGAATGATTATTTCCTTGGCGACCCGGAGGAAATCAAGAAACTCATGGAAGCCGTAGCCAACCAAGGAAAGAAAAAGTAGCGGGATTCATGCCTCTTATCCGGAATTATTCATTAAGTTTGCAACCAAACAAACTTAAACACTATTGTGGACGAGAACGCAGAACGAATTTCACTAGAACTTATCGCAGGAGACGAACAAGCGTTCGACACCGTGTACAAACAATATTACCGGGGATTGTGCGCCTTCGCCTCCCAATATGTAACAGTACCAGAATCAGAGGAGATCGTACAAGACGTGATGATGTGGCTGTGGGAAAACCGAAAATCCCTAGTAGCGGACATGTCCCTGAAATCACTCCTTTTCACGATTGTCCGCAATAAATGCCTCAATACGATCAGCCACATACAGGTTAAGCAACAAGTGCACGAGAGATTGTACGCCAAGTTCCAAGAGCAATTCGAGAATCCTGATTTTTATATAGGAGAACTGATGGCCTTGGCCTCCAAGGCCATCCGGGAGCTCCCGGATGAATACCGTAAGGCATTCGAGATGAACCGTTTCGAGGAAATGACCTACAACGAGATCGCCGAGCGGACAGGCGTATCCCCCAAAACAATCGCATACCGCATCTCTCAAGCGCTCAAGATATTACGAACGGAATTAAAGGACTATATCCCTTTATTGGTATGGCTGCTTTACGAACAAACACGCTCATAACGGAGGAAGCATCCTACCGCCATGAGCGTTTTTTTAATGAGTCAAAAGACTTATTTCACGAACGGTGCTTTCAATAAATAATCCACGCAGCCTTTCACGCCCTCAAACTGGGAACGTCCGTCAGGCATACCCTCCAACTCCACGAAATAATCCTTGATTCCATTCGCGTAAGCTTGCCGGAATATATTCTCGAAATTCATCATCCCGGACTCGCCTAGAATAGCACGGTCCTTGACGTGCAATACCTTAATACGGTTCGGATATTTCTTCAACCATTCTATCGGATCTTGTTGTCCCATCACGGCCCAATAAACATCCATCTCGAAAAATACAAGCGAAGGATCAGTATTCTTCAAGAACAACTCATAGATGCAATCTCCTTTCACACGCCTTCCCAGCTTGGCCTCCGTACTACCCGGATTTACCTTGGCGAACTCCATCTCATGGTTGTGATAGCCGAAAGGAATACCGGCCGCTTTCACGATCTTACCCGCCTCGTTAAAAATCTCGCAGACGAAAGCGGTTTCCTCGGTGCTACGGGTACTCGGTTGCCCGGGCTGGATCAAGTACTTCACGCCTAGTTTGGCATGGTCATCAGCCGTCTTCTTCCAATACTCGGAGATCTGGGAGCGATTGGCCTTCGTGTACTCACGTACCGGAGGATTCACGTGGGAACTGGTGATCTTCAATCCGGCATCATCCACCATCTTCTTGAATTCCATCATGTCTACACCGCCGATCTTGCCTTCCTTGTAACCGGCCAATTCCAGATTCGTGTACCCCATTTTCTTGATCTTTTTCAATCCACCGGGTACATCCGCATAAAGTTCCTTGCCTAAAGAATAGATTTGTAAACCAACTGTCTTAGCGGCCATCGTTTCAGAAGTGACAGGTTTAGCCGCATCTGCGCTCCCGACCTTTCCGGCCATCAGGCCACCCAAGGTGAAAAGGGACGCATTCTTTAAAAAATCTCGTCTATTTATCATGATTATTAGAATTAAGTCAGTCCAAAGATAGAGATTATAATCTAAAAAAAGACCGCATAGGATGGAAAAATCCACCTATACGGTCCACAAATGGTATACATTATATAATAGGACTCGATTAACGGCGAGGCTTGATATCCAACTTCACCGGCTTGATCATATTCTCCGGGCTTAAGATCGTATCCAATTCCTCCTTGGTCAAGATACCATGATCCAGTACCAATTGATAAACGCTAACACCGGTCTCCAACGCCTCCTTCGCAATCTTGGTCGAGTTCTTATAGCCGATTACCGGGTTCAAGGCCGTCACCACGCCGATGCTATGATGTACCTCCTCACGACAACGATCCTCGTTAGCGATAATACCGTCCACGCAACGGGTACGCAAGGTATCGAAACCATTGATCAGCAAATCCACGGACTCGAAGCAGCATTGTGCCATCACCGGCTCCATGGCGTTCAGCTCCATCTGGGCGGCTTCCCCGGCCATGGTCACACATAATTCATTACCCATTACCTTATAAGCGATCTGGTTCATCACCTCCGGAATCACCGGATTCACCTTACCCGGCATGATAGACGAACCCGGCTGCATAGCAGGCAAGTTAAACTCACCCAAACCGCAACGAGGGCCGCTTGCCAACAGGCGAAGGTCATTACATATCTTATTCATCTTCACGCAAACCCGCTTCATGGCGGAAGCATAGCCTACCAAACAAGAAGTATCCGAGGTAGCTCCTACCAAATCGGAGGAGAGACGGATATCCCATCCGGTTATCTCACGTAAAGCCGCGATACATTTCTCCGCATATCCCGGCTCGGCACAAATACCCGTACCGATAGCGGTAGCTCCCATATTAACCACCAAGAAATCGGCGGCGGCCTCATTCAAGTGAGCGATCTCATCCTGCAAGATGCTGGCGAAGCCATTAAAGGTCTGCCCCAACGTCATAGGTACGGCATCCTCCAACTGCGTACGTCCCATCTTGATAATTTGCGAGAACTTCTCTCCTTTCTTACGGAAAGAGGCGATCAATTCCTCCAAATGGGGAAGCAATTGAAGATGCTTAAAATACATACCGATATGGATAGCGGTCGGATATGCGTCGTTCGTGGATTGCGAGCAGTTCACATGGTCGTTCGGTGAGCAGTATTGGTATTCACCTCTCTCATGCCCCATCAATTCCAAGGCACGGTTGGCGATCACCTCATTCGCGTTCATATTTGTAGTCGTACCCGCTCCGCCTTGGATCATATCCACCGGGAACTGGTCGTGATGTTTACCATCGAGAATCTCCCCGCAAGCGGCGATGATAGCGTCCTTTTGCTCTACGGTAAGCAAGCCTAATTCAAAGTTAGCCATGGCAGCCGCCATTTTTGTTATAGCTAATCCTTTAATGAATAAAGGATATTCACTCAAACGGAATTTACTGATTGAGAAATTCTCGATTCCTCTCAAGGTTTGAACTCCGTATAATGCTTCGGCGGGGATTTCACGAGCGCCGATCAAATCGCTCTCTATGCGAGTTTTTCCAGTTAATTTAGTATCCATATTAGAAATATTAATCGTTTTTTATTGTTTCCGCAAAGGTAGAAACTATTATTTTGAAAGCAAATTATTCTTCGAAATAATAAAAACAAATACAAAAAACGCCAATACACGTCTACACAAGGCTCAATGAATTACAATTTGTCAATAGAGCAGTTTTAATAGACCTTCTGATCTTTTTTATCTCATTCATAAAAAAAGTACGATTTTATTTGCTGTTTGTCAAAGATTCCATATATTTGCTGCCGTAATAACAAAACAGAGTCATGAGAACATTCGTAGTAAATACATATTGGTGGTGGCGCTCCGTACAACTCAAAAGGTCGTAAGGAACGAAGACTCGTATGTATATATAAACACTACATAAAGATATAAAGAGGTCTGTCGCACTTGCGGCAGGCCTCTTTTCTTTTTATGGCAAATCCAAAAGGAAAATAACTAAAATAGATAAAAGATGAAAACGTATCAAGTTGACAAGAATGGTTACTATGGTGAGTTCGGCGGGGCCTATGTTCCCGAGATCCTTCATCAATGCGTGGAAAATTTACAGAATACCTATCTGCAAGTGTTGGAGAGCGATAGCTTCAAGGAAGAGTTCGATCAGTTATTGCGTGATTATGTAGGCCGCCCCTCCCCTCTTTACTTGGCCAAACGGTTGAGCGAGAAATACGGATGCAAGATCTATTTGAAACGGGAAGACTTGAACCATACCGGAGCACATAAGATCAACAATACGATCGGCCAGATCCTCCTAGCCCGCCGCATGGGGAAGACCCGTATCATCGCCGAGACGGGTGCCGGACAGCATGGAGTGGCTACGGCTACGGTATGTGCCTTGATGAATATGGAATGTATCGTTTATATGGGGAAGACAGACGTGGAACGCCAACATGCCAACGTACAGAAGATGGAAATGCTGGGAGCTACCGTCGTGCCCGTGACCTCGGGAAACATGACCTTGAAAGACGCCACGAACGAGGCGATCCGTGACTGGTGCTGTCATCCTTCGGATACGTATTATATTATCGGTTCTACGGTAGGCCCCCATCCTTATCCGGATATGGTAGCCCGGCTGCAATCCGTTATCAGCGAGGAGATCAAGAAGCAACTGCTGGAGAAGGAAGGAAGGGATCACCCGGATTACCTGATCGCCTGCGTAGGCGGGGGAAGTAACGCCGCCGGTACGATCTATCATTTCGTGGACGACGAGCGGGTGAAGATCGTCTTGGCCGAGGCCGGCGGCAAGGGCATCCACTCCGGCATGAGCGCCGCCACGATCCAATTGGGTAAAGAGGGCATCATCCACGGGGCACGTACCTTGGTCATGCAGAACGAGGACGGACAGATCGAGGAACCTTATTCTGTTTCCGCCGGCTTGGATTACCCGGGCATCGGCCCGATCCACGCGAACCTCTCCGTAGAGCACCGTGCGCAAATCCTAGCGGTCGATGATGACGAGGCGTTGGAGGCTGCTTTCGAGTTGACCCGTTTGGAAGGAATCATCCCGGCCTTGGAAAGCGCCCATGCCTTGGGAGCCTTGGCCAAGGTAAACTTCAAGCCGGAAGACGTGGTGGTACTGACTGTCTCGGGCCGTGGCGATAAAGATATGGACACTTACATTAATTATAAATTATCATGAATTATTCTTTCAAAACGATAAGCAAGAAGGTGATGGGCGACCTTCACACTCCCGTAAGCATCTATCTGAAAGTGCGGGATATCTACCCGGAATCGGCCCTGTTGGAAAGCTCGGACTTCCACGGAAACGAGAATAGCCTTTCCTTTATAGCGCTCCGTCCCTTGGCGAGCATCGGTATCAACAACGGGGAATGCACGGCGACCTTCCCGGACGAGACCCGTGAGGTTACCCCGCTCACCGAAGACTATAACGTACCCGAGGCGATGAACGCTTTTCTCGGCCGCTTCAAGGTGGAGGGAGCGGACAAGAAGGTCTGCGGATTATTCGGCTACACGGCTTTCGATGCCGTCCGTTATTTCGAGAACATCCCGGTCATGGAAGTTCATCACGAGGAGAACGACGCCCCCGATATGCTATACATATTATATAAGTATATCCTTGTCTTCAATCATTTCAAGAACGAGCTGACCCTAGTGGAGATGCTCCAAGAGGACGAGGCTAGCCGGCTGGAAGAAATCGAGACATTGATAGAGAACCGTAACTTCGCCTCCTATAACTTCCAGACAGCGGGTCCCGAGACCTCCCCGATCACCGGCGAGGAATACAAGGCGATGGTCCGCCAAGGCATCAAGCACTGCCTCAGGGGGGATGTCTTCCAGATCGTATTGAGCCGTCGCTTCGAGCAACCGTTCAAGGGAGACGACTTCAAGGTGTACCGGGCTCTTCGCAGCATCAACCCCTCTCCTTATTTGTTCTATTTCGATTTCGGAGGTTTCCGTATCTTCGGCTCTTCCCCCGAAACGCATTGCAAGGTAACGGGCGGACACGCCAGCATCGACCCGATCGCCGGGACCGCTTTCCGTACCGGTAATATCGAGGTAGACAAACAACGTACCGAGGCCCTGCTAGCCGACCCCAAGGAGAACGCCGAGCACGTGATGCTGGTAGACCTCGCCCGCAACGACCTCAGCCGGAACGCCCACGACGTGCAAGTGGATTTCTATAAGGAGGTACAATACTACAGCCACGTCATCCACCTCGTATCCCGTGTGAGCGGCGAGATCAACACCGATAGCGACCCGGTAAAGACCTACGTCGATACCTTCCCCGCCGGCACATTGAGCGGAGCCCCCAAAGTACGGGCCATGCAACTGATCACCGACATCGAGCATCATAACCGGGGCGCTTACGGCGGCTGTATCGGCTTTATCGGTCTGGATGGTGATTTGAACCAAGCGATCACGATCCGTACCTTCGTCAGCCGTGGCAACGTACTTTACTATCAGGCGGGAGCCGGGATCGTGGCTAAGAGCAACGATGAGCGTGAATTGCAAGAGGTAAACAATAAGCTGGGAGCCTTGAAGAAAGCGATAGATCTAGCGGAGAGATTAATCAATTAATTATCCGGTTGTAGAGACGGGGC
>ERZ857951.1689-NODE-1689-length-22142-cov-63.013266_pt1 | contig 22142 bp, 27 predicted proteins | sample MGYA00519759_ERZ857951 | MGnify/ENA primary metagenome ERZ857951 (study PRJEB31778, sample SAMEA3449377) | human gut metagenome | biome: human gut; feature: human-associated habitat; material: faeces | place: United Kingdom | collected 2010/2012 ...
CCCACCTGCAACGACGTGATACTGGAATCCCTGCAATGGAACATCCCGAAAATGGAGCAGTTCTATTTCCGCTTCATACGCCTTGACTCCAAAGAGCTGAAAGACGTGCATTATGTCACCTACAAGGACTCCGTGGAGCAGAACCTGATGGCACTGGTGCTTACCAAAGAACGGCTGAACGAGTTCATCAAGACGGGCGAGGTAAAGGAACAGTCGGAAATCTTCGAGGAGTTCGATGTCACCATGTCCGTCATCGAGAGCCTGCTGGTCAGAGAGCGTGACAGCGAAGGAAAGATACACATCAGCTGGGGAAGCCAGCGCATAATGAACTGACAAAATGGGAAAACGCATGAGAAACCGCAGATTACATTCCACCGGCAAAGGTAGCCCGCACCCTTTACCGGCAGAGCAAGGTCAGGCCGCAAGCGGTTTTCGGGAAAATCATCCTCACCGGAGGCTCCGGTATTTTCCCGAAAAAACCTGCACTGCCGGGGCGCGGACCTTTATACGCCTGTGGAATGAAATCCCCGGTTCCGCATCATAAACCGTAATGAAGAATATCATGGACTTGAATCAGGCAGAAGTGGCAGTGACCACACAGCATCTTATAGACATGAGGCAGGAAAAAGACAGCCTGCTGCAAATGTCCGACTTCGGCGACATGGGGGAATTCCTGTGCACCTGTTCCAAACTGTTTCCCGAAGAGGAGACTCCGGAATACAGGTACACGAGATGGGAAGACATCCCGGCCCCGCTCATCAACAGGGAATGGCTGTGCCCCAACTTTTTTGAGATAAGAGAAGCGCTTGAACAGCTGGAGGAATCCGACAAAGACTTTTTCTTCGACTGGTGTGACCGCTACGGGCATGACATAAGCACGGAAGACCCGCACCTGTTGGTGGCTCATTACATCGAACTTTTCGGGAACGCGACCTATATCGACGATGAGCCTTGCCCGGACAGCGGGGATGACAGCCTGCTGTACTACCCGGGCATATCAAACAATTACTTCGACACGGGCATTCCCCGCTTCGAGGTATTCGATGACAATTACGATTAAAACATATACCAAGATGGAAATCAACTTCAAAGGGCCGGTAATGCCGGTTGACCCCTACTCGCAAATGGCGTTCGTGGAGATTCTGAACATACTCCTGACGGCAAGACACATCGTGGATGTGAACAAGTTCCTGACAAACAGGAATGCAAACCCTCAATTCGGCTCGTTGTCTGGGTATTTCAGATGGTCATTCTCCGACAACCACTTCACGCTGTGGCAACGGGTGGAATACAATTCCCCGGTCTGTTTCTGCCGGTGCATATTCAGCATCCATTTCGGGATACTGGCAAGCCGGGACAGGGAACGGGATAAAGACGGCCTGACACTAAACTGAACGGGATATGGGCGCCATAACGATAAGCAACAAGGAAATCGCGCTGATGGCTTTCGACAGGCTGCGTAAGGACGATAAGAAAGATTCCGCGTTGAAACTTGCCCGGAGCCTGCTGCGGGATATAAGCATATCACTCGGCATAGGTGATATCGACTGGGACATAGACATGGCGATACAGCAATGCGGAGGTGAAACGAAAACAGGCTACGGGCACACGGCGTATTTCCACTTCAACCGGAACACGGAGATGGAAAAGGAAAGATATGACAATATCGTGAATGAACTGTATGGATAATGAGAGCAACAAGGAAGCGGCCGGAAAGTCGCTTCCGTCATTTATAACGGTATGTACGGGAAAAAGAACCCTGCCGTACACAGGTAAAAGAAATGGATGAACAGAAAACATTGACACTGGATTTCGTCAAATCCCTGATGGAAGCGTCCTATACGCTGGTATGGACGGATTACAATGACAATCTTGACGACCACCGCGGCCTGATTCAAAAATGCCTTGACAGCAAGAGCCGCGAACATTTGTGGGAAAAGACAGACGTATGGTATGGCGATGCCGAATGGGAGGCTGTCCGTGAGATTATTGCGAAACTGAAAGAGGAATGTGCCGTATTCCATGACTTTGACGAAGAAGACGTGGATGACTTCTTCAATGAATACGAAGATGAAATCCGTGACGAGATTTACAGCCGCAATGATTCGGACGTGATGGCGGAATTGATAAGGCACACGGACGACATCCCCATCCGGGTGGAGATGCTTTCAAACTATGACTGTATCAACTCCAACTGGTTTGAATCGCAGGGCGGTTACAGGTACGAGGAATCCTACTTCGGGGACATGGTAGACAGCCTGAACCTCAATCCGTCCGAAGTGAAGAAGCTCCTTACGGGACACGGCTACAAGGTTTACGGACGTTTCCCGAACCGTAAGAACCGGAACGGCAAGGAGCAGGTCTCTTACGAACAATTCTACGAGGAGCTTATCAATTCCTGTTGCGTGGCGAACCTGCTGACATACATAGGCAAGGTAAGCCTGAAGGAGCTGTATGACACCGGTTTCTCGCTGAAGGAAGTAATCATCCCCAAAGGGAACTGCTGCGGGCTGTTCAGTTCCATATATGGCGGCGGAAGCCTGCTTGAAATGGAGTTGAGACAGGATGTACGGTTGAATCTGGAAGTCAAGGGCTGTCACGGTTTCCGTTTCCGGCTGGATGACGAACGCTCCAAGTATGAATGTTCGATCCGGCATGTGTACGGGGTGGATGACTCGTTTTTCGGAGATGCGATAAGTTTAGTTCCGGCAATGAATCAAATATCAACAACAAAATCATAAGAATTATGGCAAAGTACAAAGTAAAAGCAAGGTACATCTTCGAGGGTACTTACACTGTCGTGGCGGAAGACCACGATGAAGCTGAAAGAATGGTGACGGAAGATTGCGGGCTGGTATTGGGCGGCAACATCCACACAACGCGTGACGACGATGAAGTAGCGGACTGGAATTTCGGCTGCCATCCGGATTTGCAGATTCTCTCCATAAGGCAGAAAGGTGGGAAATCCCCCAAATTGGTATTCGGAGACAGGATTGAGGAACTTCGGGAAGAGATCATCGATGCGATACGGCAGTTGCTCCATGCTCATGCTATGAAAATGATACGGTTTCAGGAAAAGGATTGTGACCCGGTCTGGGTGGTATGGTTCAACAAGAACGGAGACCCTTATGAATGCAGGGTTACAGGACTTCGGGTAACAGATAACAGCCTGACCGTCCTTGCCGAAGAGAAAGAAAGCGGTGATGAAGTGGAATGTTACAGCCCGTTTGAACTCGGCGCAAAAAACATAGACTGGCTTTACGAGATGTATGATACCGTATGGCATCAGCTGGAAGAGACAAAAGATGTTGAACCCCAAACGGAAGAATCATGAAATATCATGCGGAAAATGCAGTATCCAGCTTCTTCTACTATATGTGGAACGCCTGGAGCAAGGAAGAGTGCAAGGCCGTATTTGGAGATATGTACCGGCACTTCTGGGATAAATGGTCCGCATTGGCAGACAAATCCATATTCGGTGCGGCGGAACGGTTCTTTGCCGAGTTGTCGGAAAATTATCAGAAGCAGCTTGTTGAGCGTGCGGTTACGCTTTATGACGGCAGGGCTTTCAGAAAAGAGCCGGATGATGAAAACATTTATGTATGTGAAGTATGCGGTTCCACGAAAGTGGAGTGTACTGCATGGGTCGATGCCAATACAAATGAATATATCAGCGATTTGGATGACAGTGAATGGTGTTCTGAATGTGAAGGACATAACACACTCCTTACACAGAAAGAGTTTAAGGAACAAATGCAATCCTGGTGGAACTCGTGCGAGTTCAAGGTAATGGAACAGATTACCGGACTGAGGAAATGCGAATATCCGTCTGAAGATAGTTCTTTGGCATTCGTCGATGCAGCTGGCCAATGGTGGGACAACCAGGACTACGAACATAAACGGAAAATCTATAACAAGCATAACTTTAACAATGAATGATATGCAGACAAACATCATTGAACTGATTTGCGGCTCATGCAGTTGCAGTCAGACGGAAGCGCAGGAATACCTGGACTCCGAAATCAGATACCTGCGCGAATTGCAGGAAGTTGACGATTTGAGGGAAGATGACATAGAGATGGCGTGCAGCAATCTCGGCCTTGACCTTGATTATCAGGAATATTTTATCAACCGCCTCGCAGGGGCATAAAAACTTACTGTCATGACTTATTTTCAGAACATACGAAGTCTGGCGGACTTGAAGAAGGAGTACCGCCATCTGGCATTGCAGCACCATCCTGACAAGGGTGGTGACACTGCAATCATGCAACAGGTAAATATAGAGTTTGAAATACTCTTTGAGGTTTGGAAAGGCAGACCGGATGTTTCCGCGACTTCGACCGGATATGAACATGACTGTCCTGGAGCCACGGCAAAAGAATATGCCGAATACGTGTATAACGAATACCGTTGGAAAGGCCGTAATTACAAGGGGCAGCACGCCCCTGAAATCGTGGAACTGGTGCGGGTATGGCTCAAGGAAACTTACCCGAGATACAAGTTCTCTGTCAGGAGGGAGAACTACAATTCCATTTACATCAAACTGATGAGCGCGGACTTTGAGGCGTTCACCAAGGAATCCGGCAAGGTACAGGACAATATCAACCACTATAACATAGAGCGGAACCCTGATCTTACAGACCGTGCGAAAGAGGTAATGATGAATGTCTGTGATTTTGTCATGTCATACAACTTCGACGACAGCGATGCGATGACGGATTATTACCACACCAATTTCTACCTGACATTAGGCATAGGGAGTTACCGGAAGCCTTACAAGGTGGAACTGCCGAAACTTGCCTGCAAGGGAAAGGGCAAGCCCGAAGTATTCAAGCATCCCGAAGGTCCGGCACACAAGGCTATCAGGCAGGCGTTGGGCAAAGCCCGCTTTGACTTTATCGAACACAGGAGGCATTCCGGTGAGATGATACTTGGAGAAGATCATTACGGTTCCCATGGCGAGCACTATTTCTGGCCGAAGGATTATTCAAGCGCGAAGTTGGCGCAGAAACGGATAGACAAACTTGAGAAAGCAGGAATTCAATGCAAACTTACGGGCTATAACGGCGGTTATATCCGCTTTCTCGGCTACACACCTGAAACGGAAACGTTGCTGGAACAGGAACGGCAGGAGGTCATCGTTGCACACAAGGCATGGCAATCAAGACAGTCGGCAACCTCATAAAATAGGATATGGCACAGGAAAGGATGGATAACTGGATGGAATATGCCAGGGAATATGCGAGAGCAGAACGGGAACTGAAGATCAAAAAATGGGTCTATATTTCCATTGAGTACCGCACCAGGACACACGACCGTATCGTGCTGCACACATACGATCTGCCCCATGATTTGTATGAACGATACAGTTGGGTCATACGCTGGGGGGGCAAGGTTGCAATGCCTCCATCCCAAAGAGGACATCCATCCTTACTTTTCCTATTATGACAAGCGGACCGGTCTGAGCACCGGATTTGATTCAGCCTTGTCAAAACTATCCGCCGCCAAAGCGCAGATAACCATTGCTGAACGGAAAGAGAAGGAATACATTAAAAACCAACGGGCAAACAACCTTTTCTTCGATGAAACCACGGACGAGCAACTGCTACGGTTCCATGAAAAACTGCGAATGAAAAAAGAAAAACGTACAACGTTGGAGCAACAAATCCGTTCAGAAATAGAAGCCATGTCCGAAAATCAATGCGACATAAGACTTAAATCCAATATAATTCCTTAAATTTGCATTATAACGAAATGGTATTCAATCTATTGTTTGTTCATGCATTCGGTTGAATGAAACGGCTATTATTTGAAATAAATTCTATATGGGAAGAGTTAAAGAAATGCTGATGGAACAGGACGAGGGTTTGATGCGCTCTTTTGATGAGGATAAAAATGTTTGTGCGGAACATTTTAACGACCCGTATCTACAAGCTTATATAAATGATACGGGACATCTTGGTAAATGTTCTTATTGTGGAAAAAGAAGTGGAAAAGTACTTTCTATGAGCCATTTTATGGATTTCATTAAAAGTAAGTTATCTCAAAGGTTATGTCCTTTAGATGATGCCAATCTACCTTCGGCAAGTTCGTGGTATGATGACGAGGATGAGGAAATACCAGGTGTTAGCCGTATTGGATGTTATGCCATACCAGATAATGCGGAAAGATATGAAAGTGTACCAGATTTGATGGATAACTATGACCTTTACACTTCTGATGAGAGCGTGAATGAAGATATCGCTTCTTGTTTTAATTACGATGAATTTACAAGAAATGATGTTTTTGAAGAAGACTTGGATGAAGAATTATCCTATGCATGGAATAATTTTGTCAAAATGGTAAAATACCAAAAACGGTATACATTTTTTCAAGATCCACATTTTATACGCCAAGAAGAGTGGAAAGATGATGTCCTGACAGAAATAAACCAACTTTGTAGTAATGTTTTGGTCTCCCAGCTTCCTTCGGGAGCAACTATTTTCAGAGGTCGTCCTAATGATACAGGAACACCAAGGACATCGTTTAAGGATTTGACAGCACCACCGGTAGAATACGCTAAAGAAAATAGAATGAGTGCAACAGGTATTTCTATGTTCTATGGTGCATTAGACCCAGATACGCCAGTTGAAGAAATACGGAATTATGAGCCAGATGCAGTTATCGATTTAGGCGAATTCATTCTGAAAAAAGAACTTGTAGTCATTGATTTGTTCAAAATACCCGAAAGGTTGTCTTTTTGGATGCCTCAATATTATCTGGAATATAAATTTCTTAAAAAATTCCATTCTGAAATAACCAAACCTATTACAAAAAATCCGGGAATAGAATATGTTCCGACACAGATATTCACAGAATATATTAGATTCATGAGCAACAAACATATTGACGGAATCATATACAAAAGTTCAATTACCGGTAAGAAGAATATCGTGTTGTTTTATGATAATACTACTACAGCGGATATTCTGGATTTGAAAGAGGCCAGCATTGTGTAACAGATAATACGCGATAGAAATCCCTTCCTTAAAAATTTAAGAAAGGGATTTCTGTAATCAAGGTATGTATAGTAGTTTAAATTCCTTTTTCCGTCGTCGTTCGATGCTTGGGACTATTTTCCCCTTGTAGCATCTGAAAGAGATATACTCGTTGTAGATATCCCTGTCACCGGCCTCCAGTTTTTGAATCAGTCTGCTCTTTGGAATTTTACCATAGCCTACCAGACGGTAATAGCCTACATTATATGAAAGGGTCGCGACCAGGAGTGCATCTTTTCCGAAACGGCTGCACATCCTGCACAGTTTCATCAAATCTGTCCTCAGCAAAGAGTCTGCCTGTGCCTCGGTCATATCCGATGTGAACGTCTCGTTCGGCAACAATTTATGCCCATACCCTACATAAGGCAAATGATTTTCATGCCACCCTTCATGCGCTTTAATGCATGCAACCGCTTTCTCGAAGAGCGAAGCCGGAATCTGCAAGGCGGAAAGCGACGAGCCGCCTTCCCGTGGCTGAGCCACCACACCGTTGCAAGTCAGAATCAGGCATAAGGCCGCTACAATCATTCGCATACGGAATCCTTTTCATATTTCAACACAGGAGGTCTTACTATAACAAGCGAATCCTTAATCCACGATGTTCTGTGGCCGACTACCGTTTCTTCCGTTTTCTCTTCAGCATCATCCTTTCTCTCGTTGTTGAAATCAAAACTGAGCAGGAAGAGCTGTACCGGTTCGCTGTTGTCCTCGAAATAGATGTCAACCGACTGTTGGTCCTCGCACGCGGAAGTGTAATACAGCCGGAATATTTCCCTGTCAAGCGGATAGCGGTCATTGGGCAGCAACAACATCCCGTCATCCATGCGGAGCGTGCCCTTGCCGTCAGGCTGGAAATAACGGATGGTATAGCGGGCATCGGAAAAACGCCCCTCACGCTTGAGCTCACAACGTATCTCCACGGTCTCGCCTTTCACGATACGTTTGGGCACGGGCATTGTCTCCACTGTGAAGGGATATCCCTGCTGCACGTCCAGATCATTGTCACAGGACACCAGGGCTACCGCCACCAATGCCACGAGCATTGCCGAAAAGATAGCGGCAAACGCATTTTGTTTATTTCTCTTTTTCATGTTCATTGTCATTTTAATGGTTGTTGTTTCTGTTATTCTACCATTCCGTCCCAATGTTGCAGGTATTCGTTCAAGTCCTTGAACCCCTTGTACAGGGAGGAACAGTCCTCTATCTTGTTGCCGTAGCGTTTACGAAGCGCATCCAAAGAACGCCGTCCGGCTTCGTCCCGGTCCAGATAGCAGTTGACCCGGTCGTACTTGTCAAGAAAACCATACGAGCGTTCCAACAACGCCACCGAGTTCAGCACGAGACAGTCGTCACCGCATCCCAATCCCAGCGCCATCCACGAGAGGTAGTCGATAAAGCCCTCAAAGAGGTTGCAGGTGTCCGAACCGTTGTCTGTCAGCGAGATGTCCTTCGGGGACAGGCTGCCCTTAAAGAAGCGGTTGCGCAGTTCATATCCACCGCTGAGATTTCGGAAACCGATAGCGAAATACCGCTTCCCGTGCAGGGAATACCTGACCTCCTCGCAGTTCGGGCACGCCACATCGCCGTAAATGCTACGTTCCTCCAGATAGCGGAGCAGAACCCTGTTGCATAGCGGTCCGAAACGGATATCTGTCAGACACTCCTTTTTCTCGGAATCTCTCTTGCCGTTCTCTTTCGGGCGGAAGACCGTCTTCCTTTCCGGAGCCAGCCCTCCCCAGACTCTTGTGATGAAATCCGCCTGTTCCTTGAAGTCACGGCTGTCTGTCAGTTCCCCGGCAAGAGTGAAAATATCACCGCCGCGGCCGGTTCCGAAGTCGTGCCAGACGTTCTTGCGGATGTTCACCTGGAACGAGGCTGTCCGTTCCTCACGGTATGGGGCGAGATACCAGCATTCGTCCCCGCGCTGTCTTTCCGGCTCATGTCCCAACCTCGCGAGAAAATCCGTGATGGGAATCCTTCTTATTTCCTCTATATTCATAAGTATTGTGATTTTAATGGATTATTATTTTCAGCCCCATCCCGAATTGAGTAGTGAGCACTCCGAGCGAACTGCCCCACAAGGCACGCTCCCGGATGCTGGCAAGCAACACGATACGGTCCGTAATGTAAGTCTCCAGTTCCAGTGTTACCGCCCCTCCATAGACAAAGGCATCCTTGACAAGCAGTCTGGAGCCGTCATACAATATCCTGTCACCCCAGTTTACCGTCTCATAACCGGCCATTGCCGAGCCGCCGATGGAAAGTAATAGTGTCTTGGATGGATCTGACAGGAACTTCAGGTAATATCCGCCTTCGGCCGTGAACTGCGCACGGGGAAGGGACACATTACGGTATCCGTAATTCTTTTGCAGATATTCCGCACCGACCACCCAACGGTTGGCACTTTTGGTATATCCCGAAACCGCGAATCCTGTGTAATAATTAAGCGGTGACTTCGAGCCTTCCGCGAACCCTCCTCGAAGTTCCACTCCCGTCATGCCGGGGAGGCAGCGTTGGGCGTGCGCCCGCCCTGAGAACAGGGCAAGCGACACGACCGCTACTATGATACAAACGACTTTACGCATGGTCACTTCACTTTAAGTTCATTGATGATTTTAGCTCTCACGATGTCCTCGTTCTCTACGGTGAACGACTGGTGACGTCCGCCGCTTTTTTCGTTCAGTTCAACCACCAGCACCTTGTCGGCAGGAATGGTGAACTTGTCGAAAGTGAACACGGTACGTTCGTCCTTATTCCCGGCTACCAAAGTGGCATAGTTGTAAGCTCTGAGAGGGAAAATAATCTGCTCCTGGATGGCTGTACGCTTCATCACCTTTTTATCCACAATCTTGAACGTCACGAAATCCACCTCAAAAGGCACATTCGACTGGTTGCGTACCTGCGTGTGAAAATAGAGCAGCCCGTTGTGGGTGTAAATACCACGCAGGAGGTACTGGATGCCGAAAGCCTTACTGCCGATGTGCTTGACATGGCGTTTGTTCTCCTTGTGAATGCTCTTGTTGATCAGCTGCACGAGTTTGGGAGATTCACTGCCCAGTTCCTTCAGGTAGATGTCAAGCGCGTTGTTCGGACGGTTCACCTTGCTTCCGTCATGGATGAAGTCTTTCATCTCTATGTTCAGCAACAACGGCTCGTCCGCATACTTGACATTGAACGTGTAGAAACTTCCGCTTTCGGTGATGACAGACATGTTTGTCTCGTCACGGAAATTCTTGACCACTGCTTTGACTCGGATGACATTCTCCGCACCGTCGGCCTTCCCTGCCACAAGGTTCGGGGAACCGAGATCCACATAACGGACGGCGGACGGGAAGATGATGTGCGTGGTCTTGTCGTAGGTCACTTCCAGCCCATACGGGGGAACCATCCTGTCAAAGGTGAGTTTCCGGGTCAGACCGTGATAGAGGTCGCCATCCCCCTGACCGGGGTAAATGTCCGCTGTCAGCGTGGCGTCATTGGTTACTGCCGATGTAGAATCGGCTGCATTCTGTGCAAAAGCACTCACTACGCCCGTCATAAGGGCAAACATTACAAAAATCTTTTTCATGTTCTCTGAATTTTAATGGATTATTATTGATTGTCGTTCTGGTAAAGCATCAGGGTATAGCCGGACTTGAGGTGTACCTTTTCCTCCCTCATCTTCCGGGATATGTACTGCGAGACTCCCTGTATGGCGCCCCTGCCGAGTTCGGAGAGCAGCTGGTCTCCGGCGGACTGGTTGGTGATGGATATGCTCGTTCCGAGGTTCTGTCCCAAGTTGGCCGCCACCTCCTTGGCGGCGTTCGCCTCCATCGAGCCGGGAATGAAGATGCCTTCCTGTCCGTCATTGTCATACACGGCAAGCTCCACGGGAATGATGATGCCGTCATGCTCCACCTGTATAATCCCGATGCCGAGCCTTTCGCCCTGTATCCGTCCCTCGCCTGTGACAAGGGAGTTGCGTGGGAGGACATACTTGCCGACACGCATCGGCTCCAGAAGCCTCAATCTCACACTCTGGCCGTTTCTGATGGTCTGGTCGCCATGCACGCAGGCACGGATGGTGTTCCTCGTATGCCCGTCAGCCGTCTTTCCCACGGCGGTATGGAATCCAGCATGTCCGGTCTGTGCCAGCCGTGCCAACAGTACGGAATCACTGACGAGTTGCGGAAGCGACGACACCATCGGTGTGGAGACCTGCCCCACGGGAACGGCTTTCGCCTTCCGACCGTTGGAAACAGGCTCTGCTTCTTCCCGTTCTCCCGTACCTGCGCCATCCTTGCCCGGCGTATACTTGGCCGCCAATTCGTAGGATTTCTCCAGCAATGCTACCTGCTCATCGTAGGTCATCTGTACGGGTTGTTGTACCGCGGCAGCCTGCTTCAACTGTTCCACCTCGGCTTTCAACGCCTCCTTTTCGGGGTCTTCCCTCGGTGTCTCATAGAAACTGCCGAGCGTGGCATTGATGTCGTTGTAGGCGGACGTGGACGAGGAAACGGCTCCGTTCCTACGGTTTCCGCTGCCATGATAGGATACATTTTCCGGTTCACTTTCCTGCGGTATTTCCACGACAGGGCTGATTGTCTCATCCTGCCTGTTTCCGTTGGTAAACGCGGAGAAATCCTCCAGCGTGCGCATCTTCTCATCCTGCCTGCGTTTCATGTCCGCCTGCTCGTAGGCGGCAATCTTGTCCGCTTCGATACCCGCCCCTCTCGGATCGGGCAGTTCGGAGTTGAAACCGGCGTTCCTTTCCTCCTTCAGCCTGTCCTCCTTGGACGGGGCGAAAATCAGCCACATACAGCCGATGAACAGGAGGAACATTCCGGCAAAGACCAGGTATTTCCTGATTTCCTGCCGCTGTTTCAAGTTGTTCGCATCGTTACTCATTGTCTCATTTGTTGAATTGATAAAAAAACTCTTCCATCTCGCGGATTTTACTGTCCGTAAGGGTGTCCGCCGGAACAAAGTCCGGGATATCCAACGGTGTTACCTCAATGACTTCCCGTCCGGCATCCTCACGCCCGATGTCATAAATGGCGCGGAAAATCATGTAGAAATTCCCAAGCGCGAACAGGACTGTCAGCACGACGATGGTTATCATTCTCTTTTCAGGACTCAGCCCGGCGCAGATACCGCGCAGTTTTTCTTCGGCCAAGTCCTTGATTTTTACAAGCATCTTTTTCATACATTCAAAATTTAACGGTCATACACTCTTATGTCCCTGTTCTCCACCACACGGAAGGCTTCGAGGATGAAACCGTGCGGGTTGTTGTCACTGCGGGTGGAGTTGAGCAGCCTGCCGCGTGTGACGAGGCTGCGCTCCGTCACGCTCTTCTCCCGGATGATGGAAAGGCGGGCATACGTCACCACCTCATACGGGTAGGTATTGAAGTCGCATTTCACGCTGTCAATCCCGATGCGCTGGCTCATGTTGCCGGAAATGACCCGGTTGTAGTAGCCCTGTTCCGCCAAGTCCCGGTAATGGGCATACGCGGAGCGGTCACACAGGAACATGGCACGCTGGATGTTGCCCTCAATCGCGCCCTTGTCAGGGGCAAGCGAGAAAAAGAGTTCATGGAAGCGTCTGACATGCTCCCTCGCCTCCACGGGGCGGTTCTGTTCCAAGTCCTGCGAGAGGGCGAGCATGAGCGACTTCCCCTCGTCCAGCACGTAGATTTTCTGCCTCTGCGCCTCGGCAAAGCCGTATGCCTTCCACACCGAATATCCCACAAGCAGGGTACACGCGCAGAGATAGACGATACCGAACAGGCGCAGTTGTCTGAAACTGGTTTCGATGTTCTTTAATGATTTGAATTCCATTCCAATGTCGTTTTAAGATGGTTATTACTATTTGATAAGCCTTCCTGCGATATTGCCCACCGCTGCACCGCCGGCTCCTGCCACCACGGAACCCGTCTTGGATGCCGTCTGGGTCACGTTCTTGCCGTAATTGCCTGCACCGCCTCCTGCCTGGATAATCCAGTTGGCCACGGTCGGGATGGTGAAATACCCGATGATTCCGATAATCAGGAAAGTGATGTAGACCCCGTTGGAGCCGTCCGGGATGAAGTTCGGGTCGGAAAGCTGTTCGATGTCCTGCTGGAGCATCAATACCTGTATCCGTGCCAGAACGCTGCTGAAGAGGTCACTCACCGGAAGCCATAAGTAGATGCTGATATAGCGAACGAACCACTGGCTGAGTGAGGCCTGGAAACCGTCCCAGCAGGACAGAGCAAACGAAATCGGTCCAAGAATCGAAAGCACGATCAGAAAGAATGTCCGCAGTGTGTCGATGACAAGGGCGGCAGCATTGAACATGAGTTCCAGCAGTTCGCGGAAGAAATTCTGCACCGCCTTCTTCATGTTATACATCGCACGGTCTATGTACATCCCACAGGCCTCTATCGCGTCCAGCGCACCCAATTCATCCAACTTGTTGTCGAAGGATTCCTTGTCGACCAGGTAGGCCGTTTCGGGATTGCGCTTCATCGCCTCGAACTCCAGCCTGTCCTTCTGCGCCCGATACTCGTTCATGTCGAAGGTCTGTGATTCCAGTATCGAGTGCGTCCCTTTCACGATGGGCGACATAACACTGTTCAGCGTACCCAGCACAATAGTCGGGAAAAACATGATACATAATCCCAACGCGAACGGACGGAGGAGAGGAAAGACATCCACGGGTTCCGCTCTTGCCAATGACTGCCATACCCGGTAAGCCACGTAGAACAGGGCGCCAAGTCCCGCGAGCCCTTTCGCCACGCCCGTCATCTGCGAGCAGAGCGGCATCATATCCGTGTAGAGGTTTTGCAGGATCTGATGCAGGTTGTCGAAATTTATTGCCAACAATACCATAAGCGAATCGGATTAGGAATTACCAGTAGCGTTCATTCGGTGAGCCGTAAAGGGCCATCACGCGGTCCAGGTCGTTCCGCTTCTTGGCACGCAGGTAGGAAACTCCGATGTTCTTGTTGGTATAATACTGCACCAGACTGCGGTATTGCAGCATGTCGGTGTAGCAGCGGTCGATGATATCCATCCGTTCCTTGTCGTTCATCGAGAGTCCGTTCTCGTTGACCACCGTTTTCAGGTCGCTGAGCAGGTGTGCGCTCTCTTCAAGCAGTTTGGTATACCCCAAGGCGATGGCACTCAGTTCCTCCGGCGTGAAGTAAGGGTCGCTGAGCATACGCTCGAAGCTGTTCACGTAGATGTCCGTGATGTCGCCCACCATCAGGATGGTCTGCTGCACCTTACGCGCGTCGCGGACAAGGTTCTTGACCTTGCGCAGCCCATCGTAAAACTCTTTTCCTTGCTTGTAAATCTTTACGGTTTCCTGAAAATTGTTGATCATATTGGTCGCCGTCGTGGAGGTTTGCACGATGTTTCTCGCGGCATTGATGATACCCTGGGCAAGATTGGTCGGGTCAGTCACGACCCATTGCGCTTTCGCCGTGAGGCTGACAAAGAAACAGCCCATACACAGCATGAGGATTTTCTTTTTCATGATGTTTCTGTTTTTAATTGTGAATAAATAGATTGAATTTCAGAGTGACATTTTCCGTCCCTTGGACGGCGGGTTACGGAGAACGGCTTTGTTCCGGTGTTTCTCCCTGGCCGTCTTTTCCTCCCCGCGTCTTAGTGAAGAGAAGAATTCATCGGCATAGGGTCTGCGGCCGGTCATCCTGACGAAACGCGCATCCAACTCCCGGTAAGCCTTTTCCGCCTGGCACGAGCGTTCCGTGGCGGAAGCGTTTTTGTCTATGCCGTATTTGACTAAAAAGTCCGGATGAATATGGAGGATGTCGTGGACGGCATCCGGTGAGGCCGCGATCCTACCCAAATTTTCCAACTCACCGTTCAGCTTGTCAAGATATTCCACCGGAGGATAGGGACAGACACTTTCGAATACCTTCTCAACGGCACGTGTCAGTCTTGCATCCACATCCAGAATATCCGGCACTTCTCCCGCTTTCTTTTTTCGGTCATACACATCGGAGTCCATCTCTTCAAGTTGATGGAACAGTCGGTAATCCTCTGTGAATCCATAATAGTCCTGTATGGACTGCGGAATGTTCCAGTTCTGCATCAGAGACCAATAGAGGGAAGATATGACCTCTCTGCGTCTCCTTTCGTCAGATTCCAAATTACTGTACATAATTTTAATGTCTAATGGTTGATAATTGATTTTACTTTTCCCTTTTGCTCTCCGCCAACTGCTTGATGGCAAGCTCGATATTGCCGCCCAACTTTTCGGAAAGACGGAACAGTTCCAGCTTTTCCGTTTCCTCAGTCGTGTAGCAATAATATTCCTCAAGCGATACCTCGGTGGCATAGACCGCTGACTGCGTACCGCCCAGACCGATCCACACTTCCTTGTACTTTCGGGAAGGATTATTCGCCATGTTGATGGAAAGGATCTGCGCACGTTCCTTGTCGGTCAGACCGAGCAATGCCTGTATCTCATCGAACTTGTTCATGTACTTGCGCTGGTCAAGGAGAATCTTGCAGTCACTGTTGTTGATGATGGTGCCCTTGACGATGGAAGACGAGATGATGTCTTCAACTTCTTGAGTGACCACCACCGCCTCACCGAAAAACTTTCTGACGGTCTTAAAGAGATACTTCAGATATTCCGCCATGCCCTCCTTGCTGATGGCTTTCCAGGCTTCTTCCAGCAATATCATCTTACGGATGCCTTTCAACTTTCTCATCTTGTTGATGAAGGTTTCCATGATGATGATTGTCACAATCGGGAATAGCACCTTGTTGTCCTTGATGTTGTCTAACTCGAAGACAATGAATCGTTTATTCAGTAAATCAAGCTGTTTGTCACTGTTCAAAAGGTAGTCATACTCGCCGCCTCGGTAGTAAGGTTCCAGTACGTTCAGGAAATTGAACACGTCAAAATCCTTCTCACGGGTACGCTTCTCCCTCAGAATATCCTGATACTCGTCGCGGATGAACTCGTAAAAGCTGTTGAAGGAGGGCTTGATGCTCCTGTCCTTGCGGATATTCTCTAAAAAGAGGTTGACGGCATTGGAAAGCGCCACCTCTTCGGCCCTCGTGGGCGGTTCGTCTTCACGTTTCCACAAAGTGAGAATGAGCGTCTTGATGGATTCCTTCTTTTCGATGTCGAACACACCGTCCTCCACATAGAAAGGGTTGAAGGCTATCGGGTCTTCCTCCTTATAGGTGAAGTAGATGCCGTCCTCACCGTGTGTCCGCGCATGGATAAGGTTGCACAATCCCTGATAGGAATTGCCGGTATCCACCAGCAGCACATGGGTTCCCTGTTCATAATATTGGCGCACCATGTGGTTGGTGAAAAATGACTTGCCTGAGCCGGACGGTCCGAGGATAAATTTGTTACGGTTGGTAATCGTGCCGTTCTTCATCGGCAGGTCGGAAATATCCAGATGGACGGGCTTTCCCGTCAGCCGGTCCACCATGCGGATACCGAACGGCGAGAGCGAGTCCTTGTAGGAGGTCTCTCCGATGAACAGGCATAACGCCTGCTCGATGAAGGTGTGGAAACTCTCCTCGAACGGGAAATCACCGGCATTGCCGGGTATCGCCGCCCAGAACAGTGTCGGGACATCGACCGTGTTGTGGCGCGGCTCCGCCTCCATGAGTGCCAACTGGCTGCCGACATCGTTCTTGATGCGCTTCAGTTTCTCCCGGTCGTCGCTCCAAGCCATGACATTACAATGTGCCCGGATGGAGGTCAGCCCCTTGCTGTGCGCCTCGTTCAGGTATTCCTCAATCCATTCGCGGTTGATCTGGTTGGAACGGCTGTAACGGGAAAGCGAGTGCATGTTCCTCGCAGTCTGCTCGAACTTGCGCAGGCTCTCCGCCGAATCGTCGATGAAGAGGTACTGGTTCACGACATGGTTGCACGTGAGCAGGATGCCTATCGGTGCGGCGAAAGAGAGGCGGCAGTCGCTCCGGTCGGTAGACAACCGTTCGTAACGGCAGTCGGTAGCCACGTTTGAGGGCAGGTCCTCCGGGTCGGAAAGGGTGTGCAGGCAGAGGTAGTTGTCGCCTATCTTCATCTCCCCGGCACCGAGTGACAGATCCTGCAAGCAGGCGGTGTCCTCCTGCGAGAGCGAGAAGTATTTCTCGATGATTCCAGCAGAGGTGTCCGTTCCCGTGATTTCCTCGTCCGTCAGGCGTGTCATGCGAAGCAGGCCGCTGTCGTTGACGATACGCTCAAACTGCTCACAGCTCTCCATGAACCGGGTGACGGTCTCCCTGTCCGTCATTTCCTTCGGGATGATGAAATTCCGCGTGAGGGCGTTGAAGCTGCTGGTCGTGCGGCTGCGCTCCTTGGTCGTCTTGGTCAGGAACAGGTAGCAGGTGTGCTGCAAATACGGGCGTTCGTTGAAATGCCGCTCGAAGCTGCGGCTAAGGAAACTCAGGTCATCCTTGCAGATATCGGGACGGTAGCTTTCCTCGATGAAGAAGTCCTGCTTGTGCACGATGCTGTAGTTCGGCAGCATCTTGACCGCTTTCGCCCAGGTTGAGTGGACGGCTTCGTATTCCGCCTTTGTGAGCGTGAAGAGTTCGGGCAGCTCCACTTTGTAGGCCACGGTGATGTCCGCGTCCTTGCTGACGATGCATCCGTGCTCCACCGAGAGCAACGGGAATTTGCTTTCCAGCGTTGCTGTTTTCATTACGTTTCTCATACTTTTCCTTTTTTTGAGGTTGGAGAAATCAACCGAAGGAACTTCCTCCGGTTGATGATGTAGCGGGGATGGCTGCGCAGCGCGTGGAGTTTCATAAGCCCCCATTCGCCGTACTTCGCGTTCATGCGGAATGTCACCCAGACAAGCACCGAAGCGGAAACGACACCGAAACCGATGCAGACCCACTGGTCGATACCTGCCATGTACATGATGACGAACACCACGAACAGGGCGAGCAGTCCGCCCGCGAAGACGAACAGGTACTGGCTCTTGAGCCCCTTGAACTCCGGGCTGCGGCCTATCCCCTTGTTGACCGGATACTTCGCCATGTTACAGGAAGAATGAGCGTAAGATGGTGGCGGCCACGATGAGAAAGATGCAGGCGCCGAACCAGCTGGCGGCCGTCTTGCTTGTGTCGGGGTCGCCCGACGAGAACTTGGAATAGACCTTCACGCCCCCGATCAGGCCGACTACGGCTCCGATGGCATAAATTAACTTGGTTCCGGGGTCGAAGTAGGAAGTGACCATGTTGGTGGCTTCCGTAATGCCGCCGATACCGTTACCCTGGGCGAAAGCCCCGACTGTCGCAAGCAGCATGAAAGCTGCCGAAAAGAATCTCTTTTTCATGTGTCGAAAATTTTAATTGGTGAGACAAAAAATCATTTCGACAGCGAATATATAGTGTTTAATTCATTGATTTACAAACATTACGATGCGTGTCATCGTATGTCATCACGTTACATCGGCAAGGATTTTCCAAACGATAAAAAAGAGGATTTTTGGCAGCGGGTGGAAGGAAAAGGCGGAAGATAAAAAAACGGCAACTCTCCATGAAAAATGAGAAGCTACAACTTGTCCGAATCGCAAAAAAGCGAAGTCTGAAAACCGGGCGGCTTTCAGACTTCGCTTCATGTCATGTGAATGCTGTTTACTCTGCGGTGGAATCGGAAGAGGGGGCTCGCTGTTTCCTCCGTTCCTCCTTTTTCTCTTTTTGCAGCTTCTTCTTGGTCTCCATTTCCTTCAGAATCTGTTTCAGCGGCTTGACGGTTTCCGGTTCCTCACGCTTGAACCGCTTGAAATAGATGTGCTCTATAAACTGCGGAAGCGGAGCTTTCCACGGTTCCTGCCTGTGGTTGTCTATCTTTCCGAGCTTGTCGGGGTTCAATCCCAGTTCACGGGCCATCTGCACCTGTTTGTCGGAAAGGCGGTGGCGTTTCTGCGCCACCATCCATTTCTCCAATATCGCTTTTGTCACTGCCATAATCATTCATTTTTTGCAAAGGTACGAATCTTGCCATTATGATAACGATATGACTATTTGAATTTTATCCGATGATAGTTTCTGAAAATGCAAAGGCACACCGATATCACATCGACATGCCTTCAAAAACTATGACAGCAAAAAGAAACAATTAAACGAATTTATCTATGTTGAAAGCCTCCACCTTCTTGGATGCGGTCTTTCGTTTAGCCAACGGTCTGCCCGATTCATCCAAACATTCGCTGACCAGGCGGTTTACCTTTTCCTGATTACTCAACTTGTCCGTGAGAAAAGATAGTATAACCGTATCGTGCATCTTGTGATGTATGGTAGTGGCCGCACGTATGGCTTTCTCTTCATTCGGATTTTCAGACATCAGTACCTCTGCCACATTGTTTATATCCTCAAAGGTCATGGCTGTGTCAAAATCCGGGTCAGGTTCAGCATCCACAGGAGCCATCAATTCTTCTTTTTCCTCTTTGGTGAGACCTTTTTCTTCCTGTATTACATCATCCGGACCAATTTCCTCATCTTCATCTATAGGCTCTTTTTCCATAGGTTCGGAACGTGTCGGAGTTTTTCTCGCCACTTCCGGGTCTTCGAGATAGACAATTTTTGTCTTGCCGATTACATCTTCAGTAACAACAGAAGATGGCTGTGCCGTTTGCCTGTTTTGTGCATCAGTCTTTTTCCTGCGCTTTGCCTTTTTATTGGCCTCACGCTTTTTTTGTTCCGAACGTTTCTTCCGGTATTTCCATAAATTGAAACGGACTATGCGCATCCAACGGTAGACTTTCTCCCAGATGCCATACATTTCCCGATTGAAGATGAATATCCACAAATGCCGGAATATGAAAACCGCACACACGAGTTTTACCGTGAAATAAATTTTTGCTTCCATGACTACAGGGGTTTATTTATGGATTCCGTGTATAATTCAGACATCTCATCCTCATATTTCATCAGATGCTCATCAATGATTTTGCTTACATACCCGGACATGGATGTCTCCGGAGCGACAACAGCCAAGAACCGTTTGATGAAAGCATAGCTGTCCCTGTTTATGTAAACCTGGATTCGATTACCTATAGGGTGATTTACCAGATATGTCATGCGATACGATGAATCTTCAATGATTTGAATTGAAGACGTGTTGATGGCATCCTTTAGGGCAGGTGTATAAGCGGTGTCTTCCCAAGTATCCGGTTCCGCTTTGCCGGAAGTTTCAGGCGGAGGAACGTGGACGTGTTTTCCAGTGCTTTTGCTCTTGCGCATTCTTTTGTGAATGAACAATCCGAAACTGCAAACTGTGTAAACGATGCAGGCAATGGCCGCAACGTGAAAGATAATCTGTGTCATGACTAAAATGGTTTTAATGGTTTGTAATATTCTTTATTATACAATTCGTTGATTTCCTCCCAATGCTGCTGGATATGGTCAACGAGGATGTTGCTTATATACCCCGATATGCTCATATCCGGGGCGATAACCGGAAGGATGCGCTTGATGCATTCGGCCACCTCGCGGTTTATATAGACATGGGAACGGTTGGATGCCGGAATGTTAACCAGATATTTGTCTCTATAGCTACCCGCTTCATCTTTCTTTTTTCTGGGTTTTACAGGGGACGTTTTTTCTGACTGTATATCAACCGGTTCGGCAGCTGGGGCAGGTTCCGGATTTTTGACGGGTACGGGTTCCTGTCCGGGTTGTTCCGTATTCTCGTTCATGGGTTGCTCCCTGCCGAAGACAGGAATATCCCCGACAATTATATTCTTGAGGATATCCTCATTCACTTCCACTTTTTTCTTTGTCATACGTGTTCCAATTTAAGTTTGACAATAAGCTCCTCCGCCAGTTCCTTCAGACCGCTTCCTTCCAATTGCTTGGGAGGAGGAGGCAGCAGGGTGCAGCGGAAAAAGTCACGTTTTGCATGGGTGATTTCTTTCTCGTAGCGGCATAAATCGGGAAGTTTGCTGTCAAGGACAGTCAGATGCAGTTCCCTCATGACCTCTGCATAGGATTTGTAAATTTCCACGTTGGTACGTTTTTTCAGCTTGTTCCAGAAAAAGAAGATATCCTTGAGCGGCACATCTTTCGTGTTCTTGACATAATCAAGCACCGTTGTGGAAAAGGCGAGCGTGCTCTGCATGATGATAAGGTCGGGAGTGGTGGGAGTCAGGACATAATCCATATTGACAATGGTGCGGAACACCCCCGTGGCTTCCACCGTTCCGGGCAAATCCACAAAAATCAGGTCATAGTCACCGCTTGCGGCAAGTTTGTCCGCTGCTTCCCTTGCCTTCTCGGAAGTAGCCCCGACAATCGGATAGGCCTTCTTTGGTACGCGATTCCATTGCTGCTGTAGCAATTGTTGAAAATAGGCACTGTTGGCAATGGCTTTTTTGTCCCGTTCCCTCATGCGCACGAGGCTGTGCTGTGGAGAATCACAATCAATGATTGCCACGTTCAGGTTTTTCTCGAAATGGAGGTAGCTGGAAAGCACTACCGTCAAGGCCGATTTCCCGACACCTCCCTTTTGGTTGCTGACTGCAACGAATAAAGGCTCTTTGCTCATAATCTTTTCTTTTTACGGGTTATTGAATATTTGTCTGTTTCATCCGTCAATCCGTGAACGCTTCCTTCCAACCGACCACGGTATGCTTCATCCGTTATTCCGACCGGTAACTTATCCGTTATCGCATCCTTCCGTTAATGGCCGGTCTGTTGGTCATGACATTCCGATAACTGTCATATCCGACATTGCTTCCACTATCCGGACCGATAACGGAAGCATCAAACAATATGACCATTATACCATTATCGGAAGCGCGGTTTCATCCGTTCACGCTGCAAATAAAAGGGTATTTTTTCATACCGGCACTATGTTTCAAGGGAGGTGACGACCTATGTCATCGTTTGTCATCACGTTACACATAACTCGCTATTTCACAACAATATATACCGCCGTAACTTTGCACAGACAACGGAACGGATACCGCTGCAGGGCTTTCCCGAAGCCGAAGAATGAGGCTGGAGGGTCAAACACAATTTGACGGAAGGAAAATTCATGTTCAAGCGAACATAGCAAGTTGTGTTTTGAGGCACCCGAAATAAATTCGGGCACTCAAAACAACTTGCCGCTCGCCTGACGGCTCGGGA
>ERZ857951.1696-NODE-1696-length-22079-cov-4.423039_pt1 | contig 22079 bp, 14 predicted proteins | sample MGYA00519759_ERZ857951 | MGnify/ENA primary metagenome ERZ857951 (study PRJEB31778, sample SAMEA3449377) | human gut metagenome | biome: human gut; feature: human-associated habitat; material: faeces | place: United Kingdom | collected 2010/2012 ...
TGGAGGCCATGGTTTTTTCGGCCAGCTTGCGCACCTCGTCGGCCACCACGGCGAAGCCGCGCCCGGCATCACCCGCGCGGGCCGCTTCAATGGCCGCGTTCAGGGCCAGAAGGTTGGTCTGGTCCGCAATGTCCGAAATCACGCCCATGATCCGGTCAATGGACCGGGCCTGTTCCGCAAGGGCGCGCATGTCGTCCTTGAGCTTCAGGGACTGCTCCCCCACCCGGTGGATGCTGCCCACGGCCCGCGAAACCACTTCCGCTCCGGCCTCGGCCTTCTGCCGGGTGGCTGCAGAGGCTTCCGAGGCGGCCCCCGCGTTTTGGGCCACTTCGGCCACGGTGGTGTTCATTTCCTCCATGGCCGTGACGGTTTCCGTGACCCTGGAGGCCTGTTCCGCCGCGCCGCGCTGGGATTGTTCAATCTGGGCGGAGAGCCCGGCGGCCACCGAGCCGACCACGCCCACCACGCCCTCCAGCTGTCCGGCGGCTGCCAGCATGCCTTCGCGCCGGGCATTTTCGGCCTTATGGCGAGCCTCTTCCGCCATTTGCACGGCTTCCTGGGCCCTGGCGGTTTCTTTTTGGGCCAGCTCCGACTGTTCGCGGGCCTCGGCGATGCGGGCCTTGAGCGTACCCACCATGGTGTGCAGAGATCCGGCCAGCCTGCCGGTTTCATCCCGCGCCCGCACCGAGAGAGGCGCGTCCAGATCGCCGCCGGCCACGGTTTCGGCAAAGGCGGTGATGCGCTTGACGGGTGAGGCCAGCATCCTGCCTATGACAAAGGCCACCAGCGCAAAGACCAGGGTGATGCCCAGGGCCGCCAGCAGAGCGTTGCGCAGGGCTTCCCGCCGCGCCTGCACGACCGTGTCCAGCGGCTGCCCGGTGAACCACATGCCCACCGGCTTGCCCGCCATGTTCAGAATGGGCCAGTAGACGACACTATATGGCCTGCCCAGCAACTGCAGCTCGCCGGAGACGGTCTCGCCGCGTTGCAGCACGGCTTCGGAGACGGCGGTATTTTGCAGTTTGGTGCCGATCAGCCGCTTGCCGTCCCGGATCAGCGTGGTCATGGCGCGGATGTCGCCTTTGAAAATGGTCGCTTCCAGGCCGGTTTCCTTTTTCAGCCTGTCCACATAGGCTTCACTGGCCAGGGAAATGCCGATACCCACGGTGCCCACCACCTTGCCCTCGTGGACCAGGGGCGCACCGGCGCGCAGGGTGAAGGGCACCACAGTGCCCGCCACGATGCCCACCACGGACTCGCCTTTGCGGCCCGCGGCCACGGTTTCCTGATTGTTGACGTCATCGCCGTATTTCGGGGAATGGCCCCGCCCGACCACAATGCCTTTTTCATCGGTGATGGTGATGAATTCTGATCCGGCCATGTCCATCAGTTCTTTGCCGAGCGCGGCGGCAGCGGCATGATCACGCCGCGCCACGGCCTCAACCAGGGCGGGATTCCCGGCGATGAGCCGGGCTTCTTGCAGAAATTTTTCGCTGCTGGCGTTGTAGGTGGCGTCCGTGGTCGCCTTGGCCAGTTGCGTGGTGGCGTCGATGCTGGCATCCAGGGGAGGCTCCAGAAGGCGCATGGTCGTCAGAAGAACGGCCGTGCAGGACAGGGCCACGGCCACAACCACGAGCGTGATGATTTTCCCCGCAATAGGCAAACGCATGCTTCTCCTCCACTTCTGAAAAACCCGGACCAAGGGGCGACCCAGTCCAGCGCATAGGGCGCGTTTTTCCGGCACGCGACCAGCTGACCGCATGTTCGGAGAGCTTCTTCTTATATCGGCAGATTTCCCCGATTGGCTTACAGGTATGAATCATCTTTCTCAAGATAATTGCAGACGTAATCGGCCACGCCCTCTTCCAGGGAAGTGAAACCCAGAGGACAGTCCACGCGGGCCAGCCAGTCCATTTCAGCGCGGGTGTAATTCTGGTACTTGCCGCGCAGTGTTTCCGGCATATCCACATAGTCGATGCGGCACTCCCGCCCCAGCGCGGCAAATACCGCCCGGCCCAGGTCGTTGAAGCCGCGGGCCGCGCCCGTGCCCACATTATGGATGCCGCTGACGTCCTTGCGCTCCAGCAGCCAGGCCAGCAGGGCCGTGCAGTCCTTGACGTAGACGAAGTCGCGCTTCTGCTCGCCGTCGGCCAGGCCCGGCACGTCGGATTTAAACAGGGCCAGCCGCCCGTGCTCCCGGATCTGACGGTGGGCCTTGACCACCACGCTTTGCATGGAGCCCTTGTGGTATTCGTTGGGGCCGTAAACATTGAAGAATTTCAGGCTGACCACCTCGCCGTGCAATTTCTCCCGCAACAGCCAGAGGTCGAAGAGCTGCTTGGAGTAGCCGTACATGTTCAGAGGCGCGAGGCGGGGGATCAGGGCCGGATCGTCGCTGAACCCCAGACTGCCGTCGCCGTAAGTGGCCGCGGAGCTGGCGTTGATGAAGCGCGCGCCCTTGTCCAGGGCGTAGCGGCAGAGATCGCGGCTGTAGTGGAAATTGTTTTCCATCAGAAAGTCCGCGTCGCGCTCGGTGGTGGAGGAACAGGCCCCCAGATGGACCACGGCCGTGATCTTCCAGGGCAAGGCGTCTCGCTGCATCAGCTCGTAAAAGCGGTCGCGGTGCAGATAGTCCACATAGCGGCGTTTGACCAGATTGCGCCATTTCTCGCTGCTGGCCAGATTGTCCACCACCACGATTTCGTCCAGATCCATGCGGTTCAACTGCCAGAGCAGGGCGCTGCCGATAAAGCCCGCGCCGCCGGTGATCACGTACATAAGAGCCTCCGTGCGCCATGCTAGCCCAAAGCCCGCACGAGCCGCAAGCGGCCCGCCGCGCAGGGTCATTCTGTTCTCCGTCCGTTGTTTTATTCCGCCCTCCGGGCATTATGGCTTTTGCTTCGTTCGCGCCGCGCAATGCCATCCGCTGACGGTCGTTGAGAAGGGGATGTTCAGTCGTTGGACGTTGACACGCGGCGATTTCAGGGCGCAGCAAGCCAAGCGGGCAAGACCCGTGGTACGCCGCGTCAACGTGTTGCGACAATTACGCGGGGGCAGGGCTTGCGCGCAAGCCGTTGCCGCGCCAGCGGCTTGCTTGAGCCGTTCACGGCGAAGCCGTGTTACGGATCAAGACAGCACCGCTACGGATAGCGACAGCGATTTCCCTAGATCGCGTTTTGCGTAACTAAGTGCTGTCGTTATCCGTAGCTTCCTGCGTCGCGACGGCTAAATCCAGGGGCCTGGGGGGGGCCGCGTAAGCCCCCAAGCCCCTGCCCGCGCCGGAGGCGGCGGCCCAAACGCCGGGAGGCGTAAAGCCACTGTGCCCGCAGGGCTCGGAATACCCCGTCCATATGACAAGCCCACTATCTTTGAAGGTAACCTATCTCAATACAAAATCACTCCGTTTACGGAAGGAGAACAGAATGCCCCCGCCCGTCGCGCGCCGGACTGGACACGGCGGCCCAAGTTTGCCATCATATATGGATTGCCATTACAAGGGGTAGCGTATGGAAGTGTGCATCGCCAATATGCACGGCAAAGCGGTCATGCTGGAGCTGCGGGAAGGCGTGGTCTTTCTCGACAATGAGCCCCAGCCCATCAAGAACGTCACCGAAGAGGAACTGGCGGCCTTCAGCGAGGCCGTCCGGGCCATTCCCTACAGCACGGATCCGGGCTACGAGGCCCTGGTCAACGCTAAGCGCGCGGCTTTCATCGTCAATCTGCTGGGCAGGGCCGTGGGCGACGAGTGCATCTCCCAACTGACCCATATTCTGGACCATGTGCATTACGACGTGCTGGAATACCTTGGGGAAAACGGGGACAGCGATGCTTGAAATCCATAATCTGCACGTTTCGATCAAGGGCACGCCCGTGCTCAAGGGCATCGACCTGAGCATCGAGCCCGGCGAAACCTTTATTCTTTTCGGGCCCAACGGTTCGGGCAAGACCACCCTGCTGATGACCCTGATGGGCGTTTCCGGCTACGAGGTCACCGAGGGCCGGATCATCTTCAAGGGACAGGACATTACCCACGCGCCCATGTACGAGCGGGCCCGCCTGGGCATCGGCATGTCCTTCCAGCGCCCGCCCACCATCCACGGCCTGCCCACGGGCAAGCTGGTGGAACTCTGCGGCCGGGGACGCGAGATGGACATCCCGGCCATGGCCCGCAAGGTGCACTTCGACCAATTTCTGGACCGCGACGTCAACGCGGGCTTTTCCGGCGGCGAGATCAAGCGCTCGGAACTTTTGCAGCTCATGGCCCAGCGGCCGGATCTGCTGCTCTTCGACGAGCCGGAATCCGGCGTGGACCTGGAAAACATGGCCCTGGTGGGCAACACCGTGCGCCATCTGCTGGACGGCATACCCGACGCCTGCGGCGCCACCCTGCGCGAGCGGGAGCGCAGGCGTTCCACCAGCGGGCTGATCATCACCCACACCGGCCACATTCTGGAATACGTCAACGCGCACCGGGGCCAGGTCATGTACCACGGCAAGCTCTGCTGCGAGGCCCGGCCGCGCGAAATTCTCGACCACATCGCCAACCACGGCTATCAGGAATGCCTGCGATGTCTGGCAGGCGACATGTACGGCAAAATCGCGGAGGCGCCCCTCGTATGAGTACCGTGGATCTCTCCCGCTTTTCCTTCAGCGGCGGTGAAAACGCCGCTCCCATCGACGATCTGACCCGTCTGCCGGCCGAGGACCGCGAACGTCTGGTGCTGGCGGGCATCGACGTCAACGACCGCCAGGTCAGCGGCGCGTTCATGCAGCTCAACCACGCGGGCGTGCACTGTGAGACGCGCCGGGACGGCCTGGAGCTCATGGACATCCGCGCGGCCCTCAAGAAGTTCGACGGGCTGCCGCGCTATTACTGGCAGCTGCTCGACCCGGACAAGGACGACTTCACCCGCATGGCCCGCGAGCACCTGAACGGCGGCTATTTCGTGCGGGCGCGCAAGGGTGCCAAAATCAGCGAGCCCGTGCAGTCCTGCATGTTCATCAAGGGACACGGCGCGGGCCAGAGCATCCACAACATCGTGGTGGTGGAGGAAGGCGCGGAACTGCACATTCTGGGCGGCTGCGCCACGGCCCACGAGGCGCGCGACGCCGCCCACCTGGGCATTACGGAATATTATGTGGAAAAAGGCGGCAAGCTGACCTTCACCATGATCCACAACTGGGGCGACAGCACCACGGTGCGGCCCCGCTCCGCCGGGCGGGTGGAAGCCGGAGGCGAGTTTCAGAACAATTACATCCTGCTCAAGCCCGTGGGCGATCTGCAGATGTACCCGTTGATGGAACTGACCGGAAACAATGCGGTGGCCCGCTTCAATTCGGTCATCGTGGCCCCGGCCGGCTCGTACGTGGACTGCGGCAACCGCATTGAACTCAATGCCCCGGACACGCGCGGCGAGGTCATCTCGCGTGTGCTGACCACGGGCGGCACGGTGATCAACCGGGGCTACATCGGCGCGGCGGCGGCCCCGGCAAAAGGGCATCTGGAATGCAAGGGCCTGATCATGGGCGGCGGACGCATCCATGCCATCCCGGAGCTGAACAGCAACCAGGACGGCGTGGAATTGTCGCACGAGGCCGCCGTGGGCAAGATCGCCCAGGAAGAAATCGAATACCTCATGGCGCGCGGCCTGGACGAGGATGAGGCGGCCTCCACCATTGTGCGCGGTTTCCTCAATGTGGAAATCATGGGCCTGCCCGCGCCGCTGAAAAAAGCCATGGACGAACAGATCGCCCTGCTGGAAACCGGCCACGCCATGTAGCGGCACGACGCGGAGGCGAGCGCGCCTCGCGCCCAATCCGCCTTGACCGGCGCGGTTGCTTCCGGCTATACGAAAGCTCTCGGGCCTATAGCTCAGTTGGTAGAGCCTCCGGCTCATAACCGGCAGGTCCCAGGTTCAAGTCCTGGTGGGCCCACCAATGCAAGTTCCGCCAAAGTCCGCCGAGGTTCGCAAGACCCCGGCGGGTTTTGCTTTTATGGGGAATCACACTCCGCTGGAGTTCGCCCGAGACATTCATCTTTCCGATGACTCCTCAGAAATTTATTTATAATTTCAAATAGTTGTATGATTGAAGGAATATATTTTATTGAAACGTGAATTTCTCCATATATTTTTTCAGCTTGCAGTCTTAGTTTTTTTTGGATTTTGACCGTTATAAAGAAAGCTACTTCTTTGGAACAAGGAGATGGGGATATGGGGATCAAAGGAAGAATGATGCTTATGCTGGGACCGTTCATAGTCCTGGTGTTCATGGCGCTGACATTTGTTTCCCAATGGGGAACGCAGACCATAGCCCGGCAAAACGCCGAGACGGAAGCCTTTCGCATGGCGCTGGAACAGGCGCCGCAAGTGCTCGGCGTCATCAACAAAGCCGCCGCCGACACCGACACATTCGGCAAACTTCTGGTTTCACTCCATGCCGGAGGCACCCGCGACCGCACGATCATGGGCGGGCTGTTGCGTGATTTTCTCGGCGGCAACAAGGAATACCAGGGAGTTTGGGTGGTATGGGAGCCAAACGCGTTTGACGGGCGCGACGCCGACTTCCTGGGCCACGAGTACAGCGGGGAAGACGGCTCCCTGGCCATGTACTGGTATCTGGGCGAATCCGGCTCCATCGAAGTGACGGGCGTCAACGTGCGGAGCGAGTCGTTTTACACCATCCCCAAGGCCTCCGGGAAGCTGACGCTTATCGAGCCGTATATTGATCCGGCCGCCCAGCCCCCGGTGCTCATGACCACCATCACCCTGCCGCTGGTGGAAAACGGCAAGGTGCTCGGCGTGTTCGGCATCGACATCGCCCTGGGCAAACTGTCCGAACTTATAGCCAAGGTAACCCCCTACGGCACCGGATATGCCAACCTGTTCTCGAATACGGGCACCATCGTGGCTTCGGGCGATCCTGTCGCCGGCAAGGGCCTGGACGCCCTGCCCGCGGAGAATACCGCCGCCATCCGCGAAGCCGTTACCCAAGGCAAGCCGTATCACGGCCAGATAGCCTGGGGCGGGCATGAATACCTGGCCACCTTCACGCCCATCACCGTGACGGAAGGTTCTCCGGCCTGGTCCCTGGAAGTGGCCGTGCCGCTCGATCGGGCCATGGCCGAAGCCGATCGCTCATTGTGGCGGACTATCGTCATCAGCGCCGTCGGCATTGCCGTCCTTATCGCGGGCCTGCTGTTCGCGGCCGCCTCCCTGTCCTCCCCGTTGAGGCGCGTGGCCGCCTACGCCGCCGCCGTGGCCGGGGGCGATTACGAGGCCGCGCTCGACAAGCGCGGCTTCAAAGGCGAACTGGTCGTGCTGGGGCAAGCCCTTTCCACCATGGTCGCCAATCTCATTGCGAAGATGAAAGAAGCGGAAAGCCACAAGCAGGCCGCCGAGCGCGAAACCGCCATCGCCCGCGAAGCCACCTGTCAGGCGGAGGAAGCCCGCAAGCAGAGCGAACAGGCCCGGCGGGAAGGCATGCTGCAGGCGGCGGCTCAGTTGGAAGACATTGTCTCGGGCATTTCCGGAGCGTCGGCCGATCTGTCCGAACGCGTGCGTCAGGCCGAAAACGGCGCCGCCCAGCAAGCCGCCCGGGCCGCTGAAACCGCCACTGCCATGGAAGAAATGAACTCCACCGTGCTGGAAGTGGCTCACAATGCCGCATCCGCCTCCGAAGCGTCCACCGGCACCAGGACCAAGGCCGCTGACGGCGCTGCCGTGGTGCACAGGGCCGTGGACAGCATTCAGACCGTTCAGAAAAAATCCCTGGAGCTCAAGGGAGACATGAGCGCCCTGACCCGGCACGCCGAATCCATCAACCAGATCATGAACGTCATCTCCGACATCGCGGACCAGACCAACCTGCTGGCTCTGAACGCCGCCATCGAAGCCGCCAGAGCCGGCGACGCCGGGCGGGGTTTTGCCGTGGTGGCCGATGAAGTGCGCAACCTGGCGGAAAAAACCATGACATCCACCACCGATGTGGGCAACGCCATCAAGGCCATCCAGAACAGCGCCGCCACCAGCAGAACTCAGGTGGACAGCGCCGTGGCGGCCATCGAGGAGGCCACGCTCTACGTCAACCAGTCCGGCGAAGCCCTGACGGAAATCGTGGGCATGGTGGACAATACGGCGGATCAGGTTCACGCCATCGCCACGGCCAGCGAACAGCAGTCAGCCACCAGCGAGGAAATCAACCGTTCCATCAGCCACGTCAACGCCATTGCCGGAGAAACCGCCCAGGCGATGCGGGAGGCCACGGACGCCGTGTCCGATTTGTCGGGCCAGGCCCAGGCCCTCACGGCATTGATAGAGCAAATGAAAAAGAGCTGACAACAGCCAATAACGGGCCACCAATGCACATTCCGCCAAAGTCCGCCGAGGTTCGCAAGACCCCGGCGGGCTTTGCTTTTGTGGGAATCAGTCTCCGGCACTGCTCATAACGCTCATTGACAGCCGAAAATTTTCCGGGCTATTGCCCAAGGGGCTGGCTGCGTTCACATCCCTGACGCCAGAGGCCCTGCCCCGCTGGAATGCCGCCCCGCGCGACAAGAGCCACGGGGCAACAGCTCATATGCGTCCGCACGTCGGCGGCGCTCCGCTGCCGCACCGACGAGGGTCCCTCTTTCTTCCCCCACCTCCGAAAACATGCTTGCCAAGCCCCCGACGGCAAAACGACGGGAGACTACATGGGGTTTTTCTATAGTCTGCTGGCCGCGGCCACCTTCGGCCTGACGCCCTTTTTCAGCATCCCGCTGATGCGCAGCGGCCTCAGCCCGCAATCCGTGCTGTTCTACCGTTTTCTGACAGCCACCGTCATCATGGCTCTCATCCTCCTGCCCCGCCGCCGTCTTCTCCCGCCCTGCCGCAGCGACATCGCCAAGCTGGCCGGGGTGAGCCTCATGTACATGCTGGCGGCCCTGACCTTTTTCTGGAGTTTCGCCTACCTGCCCAGCGGCGTGGCGGCCACCATCCATTTTCTCTATCCGGTCATGGTCATGCTTTTCATGGTGGTGTTCTTCGGCGAGAGTTTTTCCCCATCCACCGCGCTGGGCGTGCTCCTGGCCCTGGGCGGCGTCTTTCTGCTGGGCAACGCCTCCCCGGACAGCAAGGGCATCACGGATACGGGACTGCTTCTGGCTCTGCTCTCGGCCCTGTGCAACGCGCTCTACATCACCGGCATCTTTGCCGCGCGCCTGCGCTGCAAAGACGGCCTGATCATCACCTTCTGGCTGTTGCTCTTCAGCACCCTGACCTCGCTGGGCAACGCCCTGGTCACGGACAACCTGCAATGGCTGGAAAGTCGCTGGCAGGTGGAACAAATCTGTCTCCAGGCCCTGGTGACGGCCGTCATTTCCAATCTGGCCCTGGTTCTGGCCGTGCAGCGCATCGGCTCCACCCTGGCCTCGGTGCTGGGCGCCACGGAACCGCTCACCGCCGTGCTGGTGGGCATCCTGGTCTTTGAGGAAGCCTCCACCCTGACGGTCTGGTGCGGCGTGGCTCTGGTCTGCCTTTCCGTGGCCGTGGTCATGCTCGGTCCGCAGTGGCTGCGGCGGTCCCCGGCCCCGGACGGCGGGACTCAGTCCTGAACCGGAATGCCGTAACGGACAGCGGGCGTCCGCGCAACGCACCGGCCCGGGGATGCGGGTCAACGCCTTTACTGAGCCGGACGGATGAGCTATAGAAACGGGATATCTTCACAACCGGCCGCAATGGTTGAAAAATCGTCCTTCGAGGGCCTCCGGCCCACCGGAAGGCGTAAAACGCGGCGCAAGACCGCCCGAGGTGCGCATGAACACCACCGTCCGCTACTCCGCCACAATTCCCTCCGGCATCAATCCTCTGGGGCGCAAAGGCATGATCAGCACGCCCCACTATCTGGCTTCCCAGGCCGGGCTGGACGCCCTGCGCCGGGGCGGCACGGCGGTGGACGCGGCCATTGCCGCTTCAGCCGTGCTGTCCGTGGTCTACCCGCACATGTGCGGGCTGGGCGGCGACAGTTTCTGGCTGATTTACGACGCCGCGCGCGACGAACTCAAAGCCCTGAACGCCAGCGGCCGGGCGGCCGCCTCGGCCAGTCCGGAATTTTACGCGGCCAGGGGGTTCAAAGCCGTGCCCGCGCGCGGCTATATGGCGGCCTGCACCGTGCCCGGCGCGGTGTCCGGCTGGGATGAGGCCTTCAAACTGAGCAAGACAAGCATGGGTTCGCCCCTGTCCTGGGCGGAGCTGCTGGACCCGGCGCGCGGCTACGCGGAAGACGGCTTTCCCGTGGGTCATTCCCTGGCCCACTGGCTGGCCGTGGACACCAGCGGGCAGGGCGCGGGGCGCGGCCTGCATCAGTTCCCGGCCTTTCTGGACGTTTTCTGCAAGGAAAACGGCCGTCCCTACACCCTGGGCGAGACCCTGCGCCAGCCCGATCTGGCCGACAGCCTGTCCCGTCTGGCCCAACACGGCGCGGATGAATTCTACCACGGCTCGATTGCCCGCGCCATTGCGGACAGCATGATGCTGCACAGCGGCCTGCTGACCGTGGGAGACATGGACGATCACCAGGCCGACTGGGCCGAACCCCTGCGCGTGCCCTACCGCGACCTGACGGCCTGCAGCGCGCCGCCCAACAGTCAGGGCATGGCCGCGCTGGAGATTCTGAACATCTGCAACAATCTGGATCTGGCCGCGCTGGGCGAAGGCAGCGCCGACTACTATCAGGCCATGGTGGAAGCCGTGCGCCTGGCCTTTCAGGACCGGGACCGCTGGCTTTCGGACCCGGCCTTTGGGGATATTCCCCTGGACCGGCTGCTCTCGCCGGAATACGGCCGGGAGCAGGCCAAGCGCATCCGTCTGGAACAAAGCTCCGGCCCCCTGCCGCCCCTGGCTCCGGGCGGGGATACGGTCTGGCTGGGCGCGGTGGACGCGGCCGGCAACGCGGTTTCCATGCTCCAGAGCATTTATCACGAATTCGGCTCGGGCATGGTGGCCACGGGCACCGGCATCCTGTTGCAGAACCGGGGCTGCGCCTTCTCGCTGGACCCGGCGCACGTCAACTGCCTGGAGCCGGGCAAGCGCACCATGCACACCCTGACCCCGGCCATGCTGCTCAAGGACGGCAGGCCCCGGCTGGTCTACGGCAGCATGGGCGGCGAGGGCCAGCCCCAGACTCTGGCGGCCCTGACCACCCGCATTGTGGATTTCGGCCTGGCCCCGCAGGACGCGGTCAATGCCCCGCGCTGGCTTCTGGGCCGGAGCTGGGGCGCGCCCGACAACGACCTCAAGCTGGAAGGCCGCATTCCCGAAAGCGTGGCCGAGGAACTGCGCCGTCGCGGCCAGCCCGTGCTCATGGTCGAGGACTATACGGAAATCATGGGCCACGCCGGGGCCATTCTCTGCGACGAGGACGGCCTGCTGCAGGGAGCGTCGGACCCGCGCGGCGACGGCCAGGCCGTGGCGCTGTAAACCCGCATACGGCAAAAGGAGCCTGGAGGCTGCACGCCTCCAGGCTCCTTTTTTATGCGCGCCGCCAAGAATCCGGCGCGGATGGAAAGCGGGACATCGCCCGGATCAGCATCTTCCCGCCTTTCGTGCAGGGGAATTTCAGTCTCTTGCTGTTGGACCGCCCTCTCCCAGCAGCGCGGCCGCCAGCCGCCCGGCCAGCACCTCGTCCTCCGCGGGCTTGCGGCCGCTGATGCCCACGCCGCCCACAGTCCGGCCCTCCAGGCACAGGGGCACGCCGCCCGCCAGACTGGTCAGCCGGTGTTGGGGGCCGTCGCAAAAATCCGCCAGGCTCAGATGCTCGCGCACCAGGCGGGCGTGCAGGGCGCTGGTGGGCGTCTCCAGCACGGCGGCGGTATAGGCCTTGGCTTGCGCGATGGGCGTGCCGCGCCGTTTGGCCCCGGCCATGCGCGTGTAGTGCAGCAGATCCCCCATCGCGTCGCAGACCGCGATGCAGAGAGGCGCCTGGCCGTCTCCTTCCGCCTCAGCGGCCAGATCGGCCACGGCGCGCAGGATGCGGGCATGATGCAGCATATCGGGCTGTCCGGACATGTCGGATTCTCCTTCAGGCAATGAAGAGGCCCGCCGGTCTTTTTCCGACCGGCGGGCTTGTTGTTGCAACCTGTCCGCCTACAGGAGGAAGAGCGACAGGCTCGGCCAATACGTCACCAGCAGCAGGATGACCAGCATGGTCAGAATAAAGGGCACGGCCGCCCGCGAAACCAGCTCGATCTTCTGCTTGGTGATGCCGCAGGCCACGAAGAGATTCACGCCCACCGGCGGCGTCACGAAACCGATGGCCAGGTTGACCACCATGATCACGCCGAAATGGATGGGATCCACGCCCACCTTGGTCACCAGGGGCAGCAGGATGGGCGTGAGAATCACGATGGCCGCCAGGGCCTCCATGAAGGTGCCCACCCAGAGCAGCAGCACGTTGATCAGCAGCAGAATGGCGATCTTGTTGCTGGTCAGGTCCAGGATGGCCGCCGCGATGCGTTCGGGCACCTGCTCCAGGGTCATCACATTGCCGAAAATGGTCGCCATGGCCATCAGCATGATAATGACCGCCGAGGTCTGGGCCGACTCCACGCAGCACTTCCAGAGCGAGGCCAGGGACAGCTCCCGGTAGACGAAGAGGCCCACCAGCAGGCCGTACATGGCGGCAATGGCCGCCGCTTCGGTGGGGGTCATCAGGCCGCCGTAGATGCCGCCCAGCACGATGACCGGCACCAGCAGGGCCCATTTGGCTTCCCACACGGCGCGGCCGACGGTTTTCAGGCTACGGGGGCGGGCCTCGCCGCGCCAGCCGTTTTTACGGGCAATGACATACGCCGTGGCCATCAGGGCCAGGCCGGTGAGAATGCCCGGAGTGATGCCCGCCAGAAAGAGCTTGCCCACCGAGGCCTGACCGGCCACGCCGTAAACCACGAAGGGATTGCTGGGCGGGATCATCACGCCGATGGCCCCGGCGGCGGCCACCACGGCGGCGGCAAAGAGCTTGTCGTAACCGCGCTCGACCATGGCCGGGATGGTCAGGGTGCCGATGGCCGCCACCGTGGCCGGGCCGGAACCGCTGATGGCCGCGAAGAACATGCAGGTGGCGATGCTGGCGAGGGCCATGCCGCCGGCCAGGCCGCCCACCAGTTCATCGGCCAGGGACAGCAGGCGGCGGGAAAGGCCGCCCGCGCCCATGAACACCCCGGCGGCGATGAAGAAGGGGATCGCCATGATGGGGAAGTTGTCGATGGAAGTGAAGGCCACGCTGGCGATGTAGCTCACGGGCAGGGTGCCCGCGCCCACCACGGTCATCAGGGCCGCGATGCCCAGGGAGAAGGCGATGGGCACGCCGATCAGCAGCAGAACCACAAAATAGCCGAAGAGCAGCGCAATGGCGTTCAGATCGTCAAACAGCAGCACCGGCGCGAAGAGCAGGGCCGTAAAGGCCGCGCCCGCCAGCGCGTCCCGCCAGGAAGAGTCCCGCAGCTGGCGGACCAGATCCTCCAGGGCGCGCAGGGTCATCAGGCCGAAGCCCAGAGGCAGGATCAGATAGGGAACGGCGTAGGGAATGCGCAAGGCCGCCGTCACCTGGGGCATGGCGAGCTGCATGCTGATGTGCTCCACGCCCTCCGTAAAGACGAACACGCTCAGGATTAGCAGACAGAGATCCACCACGATCCAGCTCAGGCCCTGAACGCGGGGCGGCAGCCGGTCGTAAATGATGTCCACCCGGATGTTGCCGCGCTGGCGGATGGCCAGGGGAATGGCCAGATAGGAGATCCAGATGAAGATGTAGCGGGACAGTTCCTCGGACCAGACCGACAGGCCCACATAGTGGGAAACGGTTTCGCGGATCCTGCCCACCGGCAGGAAACTTCCCAGCCAGGCGCTGAAACGGGGGCCGTCCAGCAGGGCCAGCAGCTCGGTGATGGAATAGCGGTAGACAGTCTGGTAGGTGATGATCCCGATCATCAGGAGCATGCCCACGACCAGAAAGGGTTTTTCCAGATTGGCGTCAAGCAGACGCAGAAATTTACGGGCGGATGAGGACATGGGATACTCCGTACGGCAAACAGCCGGGAAGAACGCGCCGGATCGCCGGAGGAGCCGGTCGGTGTGAGCAGGCCCGCTCCGCCGCGCCGTGCGGACGGATCAGGAAATCAGGCGACATCATCAGAGGACCGCCGGGCCGGGCCCGAAAGCGCGGCCGCGCTCCCGGACCCGGCGGCACGGATGTTTACTTCTGGGTTTCGAGCACCATTTCCACCAGTTCGGACGGGAACTTGTCCTGGAACTTGTCCCAGACCGGGCGGGTGGCCTTGCGGAAGGCGTCAAGCTGTTCGTCGGTCAGATCCACGATCTTGATGCCGGCCTTGATGAAGCCTTCGCGGGCCTCGGCCTCATTCTTGGGATAGAGCGTGGTCCGCTGGTAGGCCAGGGCTTCGGCGGCGGCCTCGCGGATGACCTTCTGGGCTTCCGGGGGCAGCTTGTCCCACCATACCTTATTGGCCATCATGACCTGCATGCCGTAGTTGTGGGCCGTGGTCACGGCGTACTTCAGCACTTCGTGGTGCTTGGCGCCGTACATATGGGGAAAGGTATTGCCCTCGCCGTCCACGGTGCCCTGCTGCAGGGCCGTGTAGGTTTCGCCCCAGGCCACGGGCGTGGGATTCATTTTCAGTATCTTGGCCACTTCCACTTCCACGGCGGAATCCGTGGTGCGCATCTTCAGACCGGCCAGGTCTTCCACCTTGGACACCGGGCGGTTGATGGTCACGAAGTTGCGGTAGCCGTATTCGGCGTACATGATCGGCTCCAGGCCGATGTCGTTGGCGACCTTTGTGAAGTACTCGCCCAGCTTGCCCGAATCGATGGCTTTATACAGCTTTTCCTGATTCTTGGGGCTGGTGATGTACGGCAGGTCAAAGACCTGATAGAGAGGAGAGAAATTGGCCATATTGGGAGTGGAACTCACGGCCATTTCCAGGCTGCCCTTCTGGGCGCCCTCCATCAGCACGCGGTCGCTGCCCAGAATGGCGTTGGGGAAGACCTGGACTTTGATCTTGCCGCCGCTCTTCTGCTCCACCAGTTCCTTGAACTTTTCAAAAGCCAGGGTGATGTGATTGCCCGGAGGCGTGGTATGGGCCACCCGGAATTTGATTTTGGGACCGTTGTAATCGGCGGCATGGGCCGTAACGGCCGGTCCCGCCATCAGGGACAACGCGGCCGCGAAGCCCGCTGCGAGGGAAAACATCCTGTTCATGGCAACCTCCTGCCTTTGTTCAGGTTATGGCGTGCGATAACGCCCAGGGCCGTATTCTCAAGCGCATGCGGCGGCGCGTCGCAAGGACGTGTTCCGGTCCTCCGGCGCGCGACCCCCGGCCCGAAGGCCGACGCCGCACGGCTCGGCGGCGCTTCCGGCGCCGGTTTTTCCGAGCCTGTTCTTTTCAGCACAAAGCCCGGAAGCCAACAATCGTTCAGGGAAGTAATTTGCGGGAAAAAGATGGAAATCCTTTTTGCGCGTAGCCCGCAAACAACATCATACCTAAAAGGATGACATGGATATCTCATTGAAATAAAAATAGAAACCAGATATGTTCCACGCACGGAACCCGGCCTTCCTCCGCAGCCGCAAAGCGCGCAAAACGTAATTTTTCCGTGCCTGCCCGGAAGCGCCGGGCTTGCCGGAAAGCGGAAACGCGCATGCCGGAAAACCCGGTGCCGCTTTTCCCCCGACTTTGTGCAAGTTGTCGCTATTTCGCCGGTCGCCGCCCGCCGTCGGTTCCTTTTTGATTTTCCTCCACGTGCCTTTGGCGTATGCATGCGTGCTGGACGGCGAACACTGTTCCAACATAAGAATTTTTTGGGGAAAAGGCCGGGACGGAGGCAAAAAGAATGAAAGACAATCACCTGCTGCGGATCAATCTGAACATCACGGTCATTCTGGTCATCGGCTTCGCATTGACCGCCGTGCTCAGCTACCGGGCGAACTATCAGGCATCCCTGGACAACATCGAGCAGGTCTCCTCCCTCACGGCCGAGGGAATCTACTACCGGCTGACGACCAGGTTTACAAAACCGGTCAATATTTCGCTGACAATGGCCCACGACAACCTGTTGGTCAGACATCTTACCGGCGAAGCCCGGCATCCGGAGGACCGGGCGTACGTCGAAACCACCAGGGAATATCTGGACACCTACCGGAAAAAATATGGTTTTGATTCGGTCTTTCTGGTTTCCACGGCCACGGGACGCTATTACAATTTCAAGGGCATCGACCGTGTCCTGACCAGGGACAATCCGGAAAACACCTGGTATTTCCGCCTGATGAACAGCGATCAGGAATATGCCCTGCACGTGGACAACGACGAAGTGCGCGGCGCGGACAATAAAATCACCGTCTTCGTGAACTGCAAGGTCAAGGACGCCGCGGGCAGGGTGCTCGGCGTGGTGGGCGTGGGCATCCGCATCGACTCTTTGAAGGAACTGCTCAAAAGTTATGAGGAAAAATACCGTGTGACGGCGAGCCTGATCAGCAAAAGCGGCGGCATCGAAATATCCACTACCCATACCGGCCATGAAAAAAAGGACTGGTTCGAGACCTACCGGCAGGAGGACATCCGGAAGAAGATTCTGAGCTGGAACAACGACTCCTCAAGCCTGACGCTCTGGACGCCCACCGCGCCCCTGAGCCGTGAAAAGAGTTTCATCGTCGTCCGCTACATTCCTGAGCTGTCCTGGAATCTGGTTGTGGCCCAGAACACCGGGCTCCTGATCAGCGAAATGAGGGCGCAGCTCTACCAAACCTGCGCTATCCTGGTTTTTGTCATAGTTGTCGTGCTGGTCATCGTCACGACCGTCATCCGGAAATTCAACAAGCGGATCACCCAGTTGATGGAGGAACGGCAGGCTTTTTTCAAAAAGGCCACGGAACAGATGTATGACAATATCTGCGAGTTCAATATCACCCGGAATTGCGCGGAACAGGCATGGACCGGGGAATATTTCGAAACACTCGGCGCCAAGGGGCTTCCTTATGATCAGGCAATACGCATCATTGCCGAAAAACAGATCAAAAAGGAATTCCGGGAGCGCTATCTGGCGATCTTCGACCCCCGGAACGTCATGCGGGAGTATGCGGCCGGGAACAATCATCTGCGCTATGACTTCATGATCAGTCAGGACGGAACGGAGTACTCCTGGACGCGGGTGGACGCGCACGTTTTTTACTCCGCAGAGGACAAATGCATCCACATGGTCACCTACCGGAAGGACATTGAAAGGGAAAAGAAAAAAGAACTGCAGGCCGTGACGGATGAAATGACCGGCTTTTATACCAAAAAAGCCACGGAACGGGCCATCTGCGAACTGCTTTTCCAAAAGCCGGACAGCGGCTACGCTTTTTTCATTTTTGACATCGACAACTTCAAGCAGGCCAACGACCGCTTCGGCCATGCCTTCGGAGATATCTGCATCCGGACCTTCACGGCCATCATCAGACGGCATTTCAAAGAGCGCGCCGTGCTGGGACGGATCGGCGGGGACGAGTTCGCCGCCTTTGTCCCCATTCCGGACAGAGAGTGGGCGGAGCGCAAGGCGGAAACGCTGTCGGCCGCGCTCTGCACCGAATGCCTGGACGGTCCGGCCCGCTGGCGGATGACCGCGAGCATCGGCGTGGCCCTTGCTCCGCAGAGTGGAACGGACTTCAACACCCTGTACCAGAATGCCGACGCCGCCCTGTATCAGGTAAAGAAAAGAGGGAAAAACGGCTTTTCCGTCCATGACGGCACGGCAGCACGCGGCTTTTGAGCCCCGGCGCGCGGGCACGTCCCGCGACGGCGGCGGGACGTGGAACTTAACTCTGCCCGAGGTACGCCTTGAAAGAGCTTCGCTATATCCTGGGTGCGGGCTGCCTGAATGCCTGGCTCTGGCTGGTCTTCCGCAGCTACGGCGACCCGGAGCCGTTCCTGTTCAATGACGAATTCGGGCGGCTGTTCGCCGTGCTGCCCTGCGCCGCGCTGTTCCTGCTGCTGTTCGGCCTGTGGCGGGAACGCCTGCGCGCCGACGGCATGCTGGCCCGGCTCTGGATCGCGGGCTGCGCGGGCCTGATCAGCCCGCTGCTGCTGAGCCTGGATCTCGCCCTGTTCGACAATGCCGCGGCGGGCGCGATGATCAGCGCGCTGGCGGGTTTCGGCTTTGCCGTGGGCTTCACGGTGCTGGGCATGGGGGTGGCTTCGCTCTCGCGCGCGGGCATTCTGGTGGTGGTCAGCGGCGGCATCATCGCCAGCCGTGCCCTGATCCACGGCCTGCTGAGCCTGCGGCCGGAGAGCCTGCTGCTTCTGCCCGTGGTCTTCGCCCTGGCGGCCAAACTGCTGCTTGAGCCGCCCCCGGCTCCGCCCGCGCCGCCGGAAGCGGCGGACAACCCCGCCCAAGGCGAGCGGAGCGGCGCGCCGGAATCCGCCGCAATGCCCGCTCCGCCAGGCCTGACGGGCCTGGCGCCGATCTATGCCGTCTACGCCCTGACCGGCCTCAGTCACGGCCTGTACTACAGCCTGCTGGCCGTCATGGAGCCCCTGCTGCCCCGTCCCAAGCCGCACCTGCTGCTCATTGTGGTGCTGAGCTGCCTGATCTCCCCGCTCTGCATCCACCTGGCGCGCCGGGCCTCCCTCTGGCGCACCATCCTGCTCATGGGCCCGCTGCTGGTGGTGGGCTATACGGCCTGGCCGCTGCTGCACCGCGAATCCCCGGCCCTCTCCCTGGACAGCCTGCACTTCGCCTATACCCTGCTGGGCGTCTACAGCTACACCACGCTGTTTTACGCGGCCTCCTGGCTCAACGCGCGCCGCCGGGGCAACGGCATCCGGCTGATCGGCTTCGGCGGGGCCACGCTGCTTCTCAGCCTGCTGCTGGGCACATACGCCCTGCCCGCCATCCGCGCCAGCCTTTCCCACGGCACCACGGTCAACTACCTTTTCGCCCTGCTGGCCGTCACCATTCTGCTTTCCAGTTCCGCTTACGTCTTCCTGCTGGAGCAGATGGGATTCTGGGAGGCCGCGCCGCCCGGCCGCCCGACCCGTCCCACCCGACCCCTGCCGGGCGCGTTCTCGCCCGTGATCCAGATCGAGACAGCGGCGCAGGGCTCGCAGGAGGCGCAGGAGGACGGCCCGCTTCCGCCGGAGGCCCTGAATCAGGAAGACTGCGAACGGCTTTTCCGCCAGCTCGGGCTGACCCGCCAGCAGGCCTGCATCGCGGCCATGCTGGCCCGGAAGCGCCATGACGCCGATATCTGCGCCAGCCTGAACATTTCGCCCAGCACGCTGAAAACCCATATCCGCAATATCCTGCGACGGCTGAACATCAACAGTCGTCACGAACTGCCCTGGCTGGCCTGCCGCGCGGCGGGCGGCCAGGGCGAAGAGTGAGCGGGGAGGAAGGAGCGACGCGACCGCGCCTCCCCTCGCCCGTCTGACGGAATGTACCGCAGAAGACGGCGGAGCGCCCCTTCCCCGAACGGGAAAAGGGGCGCTCCCTGAAGCGGATCACTGTCGCCCCGGCCGGGCGGGCCGTCGCGGAGCCCCGCCGAAGACAAGGGGAAAAGCTTATTTTTCGATCCAGGACAGCAGGGCATCCACGATCTTGCGGGCCTGCTCGGCGCTGGAAATGGTGAATTTGGACTGCTGGCGGTATTCGCCGCCCGATTTTTTATAGCGCCGGATCACATATTTATCCGGGCCGTAATCGTCGGTTTCCGGCCGCCACTGCTGATAGCGGAACAGGATGGTGGTCCAGGCGCCCTTGCTCAGCACCACCTTGTCCAGTTCGTTGATCAGAACCTGGCCGTTTTCCTCATACTGTACGGTAAGATCGTCGATGGATTCGTTCAAAACATCCTCGCAATGGGCGCGGCGGGACCGCCTGTCCCCGCGCCGCGCTGTTTAAACCCATTTGAAATGCTCTGACGAGGCTGCGGGAGCAGCCCCGTGCTCTCAAGCCGTAAGCGCATTATTTGCTCTTTTGCCTCTCCCGCCGGCGAGCCTTCACGCTTTGCGGCGAGGACGGCACAGCGGCGTGCCGCGAAGACCGACCCGACGGGCGGCCCATAGGGCCGTGCCTGTAGCCCAAAGGGCGCACAGACATCGAGAGCAACACGGCGTGGATTCCGGAAAAGCGACCGAAGGCAGCCCCAAGGGCTGTCATCGTTGGCGACGACGGAACCATACGGGGATCGACAGCAATGATAACCACGTTTTTCGCCGGAATGCCGACTTTGAAATTTTACAAATTTCAAAGTTAATCTGCTCTAGACGCCGGTAAAGTTCGCCAGCACGCCCTTCACGGTTTCGGGCAGCTCTGGCTGCTGCACCACCATGTCCGCCGGGCCGGGGCCGTAACGGTTGGAGGTGGTCTGCGCCGTGGCGGTCATGGCCATCAGCCGTTCGGACATGGTCAGATCCCGTCCGCTGCTCATTTTCCGCCCCAGCATGGTCAGCACGTTTTCCGTGATGTCCACGGGTTTGACGTTGTTGTGTTCCATAGCACGGCCTCCTTCTGTGAATGCTAAACTACAGATTTCATCGGCATACCGCAAGACGGCTTTTGGGACGCCGGGGGAAAGCGCCCCGGCTCACTGCCGCAGCAGCATCAGGGCGTAGCGCTCCACCGGCGCGAAGTCGTCGGTAAGCGCGGGAATGTCCGCCGGTATGACCCCGGCGTAGCGCACGGCCAGCATGGCGTCCGTTTCCGGGGCCGGGGGGTCTGTCGCCCCAGCCGCTGCGTCCGCCGCCGGGGGCGCGGCATCGGGAACGGCTTCCGGAAACGCCAGCAGCATCAGGTTCTGCACCTCGCCGGGCCGGTCAGGTCTGCCCACGCAGTACACGCGCACCTCGGCAAAGGCGGCGGCCAGCGCGTGGCAAATGCCCCGGAACAAGCGCCCGTCCGGCCCCTCCACCGCCGAGATCACATTCATCAGCAGGGCTCCCCCTGGAGCCACGGCACGGCGCAGAGCCCGGGCGGCCTCCACGGTACCCATCTGGAAGGGTACGGAATAGTGCGAATTGAAGACATCCACGAAAACCAGATCATAGCGCTCGTTCTGCCGGTTGAGAAAGGCACGGGCGTCCTCGTGCCGCACCGTGAGGCGGGGATCGTCCCTCAGGCCGAACCAGCGCCGGGAGCTTGCGGTCATGGCCGGGTCCAGCTCCACCACGGTCAGGCGCAGACGCGGGGCGTCCAGCCCGCTTTTGCCCGACAACAGCCACTTGGGCACGGAATAGCCCCCGCCGCCGAGCATCAGCACCTTGCGCGCGCCCGGCACATGGCGCGGCCCCAGGGCGTAAAAACGGGTATAGTCGAAATACAGCTCGTCCGGGGCGTCCAGCAGCATGCCCGACTGGCTGTAGCCGGGATCCGTGGCCATCAGGCGCACGGCCCGGCCGTCCCGGGCGCGGTCCACGCCTTCCATGATCCGGATGCTGTTGTACGGGCTCTCCACCAGGCGCACGCCGCCCTTTTCCGCCAGCCATTGCCCGTAAAGCCCGTCCTGCCAGGCCAGCAGGATACAGAGGATCAGCAGCAGGAGACGCGGCCAGGGCCGGGCCGGGGCGTTGCAGAGGGAAAGCAGCAGCATGCAGAGGGCCACGCCCCAGAGAATGACCGTGCTGCCGAAAAAGGAAATCAGCACAAAGCCGCCCAGAAAGGTGCCCAGAATGCTGCCCGCCGTGGACAGGGCATAGAGCCGTCCTACCGTGGCCCCGGCGGTGTCCACGTCCGCGATGCGCAGGCGGATTACATAGGGGGTGATCATGCCGAAGAAAAAGGCGGGCAGGGCGAAAATGCCCAAGGCGGCGGCCACGGCGGCCAGATACAGGTTGCCCACGGCCTGGGTCACGCCCGCTCCCAGCGCCGTATGGCAAAAAGCCGTAAGCGCGCAGCCCAGTCCGGCCCCGGCCAGGGCCTGGCCCAGCCCCCGGCGGGAGAGAGTCTTGTCCGCGAAGCGGCCTCCGGCCCAGGCCCCCAGCGCCAGACAGGCCAGCACCACGCCGATGAGGCTGGTCCAGACAATGGCCGAGGTGCCCACGTGCGGGGCCA
>ERZ857951.1714-NODE-1714-length-21878-cov-2.906887_pt1 | contig 21878 bp, 12 predicted proteins | sample MGYA00519759_ERZ857951 | MGnify/ENA primary metagenome ERZ857951 (study PRJEB31778, sample SAMEA3449377) | human gut metagenome | biome: human gut; feature: human-associated habitat; material: faeces | place: United Kingdom | collected 2010/2012 ...
ATGTCATAGATGATTTGAAATTGGAAGGAACATTGTCTTACGGTGTAAGTAACACAAATCAAGAGATTTATTTTACGGAAGATACCTATTACGTACATCAGTTGCGTGCTGATCAATCGGAGCGTAATGACTTGTGTCCTATCGGGGGAGAATTACGGGAGAGTAATGTGCGCAATACCAATTGGATGGCACGTGTGCAAGCAAATTATATGAAGAGTTTGGGAAGCGAGGGAAAGCACAATGTGAATGGTTCGGCGGGGTTGGAATTGAATTCTCAAAAATACGATGGTTTTAGTATTACGCGTCGGGGGTATTATCGGGATCGAGGTAAATTGTTTACTTCTATTCCACAAAAATATACGGGATATTATGATCGGTTTATGGCAACGGCAAATGCGTTGGGGACTATAACGGAAAATTTGACTAATTCAGTGGCATGGTATGCGATGGCCGGGTACGATTATGACAATCGCTATATGTTGAATCTGCATATTCGAGGGGAGGCTTCCAACTTGTTCGGATCACGGGCGAATGATCGAATGATGCCGATTTGGGCTTTGTCCGGTCGTTGGAATGTAAAGCGGGATATTTTGGAATCTGTTGATTGGGTGGATGATTTGGCATTAAGGGGATCTTTTGGTTATCAGGGGAATATGCTGAGCAACCAGACTCCTAATATGATTATCACGCAAGGGGTTGATTACACCGGGAAATATGGTGAATTTAATTCGAAAGTTGCTCATTACCCGAATCCTGACTTAAGGTGGGAAAAGACGGCATCCACGAATGTGACCTTGGATTTCTCGTTTTTAAAGAATAAAATTAACGGCTCGTTTTCTTGGTATTATAAAAAGACTCGGGATGCATTTCTGACAAAGACTATTTCCGAGATTAACGGGATCAAGCAATATGTTGTTAATAGCGGGACACTTGTAAACAAGGGAATCGAGGTGAGTTTAAATTTCACACCGATCAATCGTGTCGGTCTTGATGGCGGGAAGAGAGGATTTGTTTGGCGGATTGACCCCCAATTGGGACAAGTGTTGAACGAGTTGGTGAACAGTGCGATAAATAACCGGAATAATGTTCTGCGGGATGAGATCGAATATGACGATATGTTGACCGGGGACGTGGAGATTGCCGGAGAACCTTTGAATACGTTTTATTCATACCGCTTTAAAGGATTGAGTCCTGTGGACGGTTCTCCCATTTTTTACGGGGCAGAGGATGAATTGCAAGAGGAGCTGGCCGAAAAATACAACGGAATGGAACGCGAAGATGTCTTTTTGGAAATAATGGAAAGATCGGGACGACGTGAACCTTATCTTCAAGGAGGAATTTCGAACTATTTAGGGTATCGTAATTTTAGTTTATCGTTTAATTTGACTTATAGCTTGGGTAATAAAATCCGGTTACTGAAATTGTGTACTGAATACGGAACAACCAATCCTAACCCGCATAGTAACTTGCGACGGGAATTTGTGAATCGTTGGAGAAAACCGGGTGATGAGGAACATACCAATATTCCCGGGTTGAATACCGTTGCAGGAACTCACTCCAACCCGTGGTGGACTAGTGGTACGAATGTGACACATCGAATTGCAAACAATATTTATGAGATGTATGACAATTCGGATATCCGGGTGGTGAGTGGAAATTACCTGCGGTTGTCTTCTCTCTCCTTCCGCTACAATGTTGATGAACGATTTTGTAAGAAGTTAGGTCTTAAGTCGGCTTATATCAACCTGACCGGAACGAACCTGTTTACCATTGCCCATAAGAAGTTACGGGGACAAGATCCTACTCAGTCAGGTTCGTCACCGAATGTCAATCTTTCGGTACGTCCTACTTACTCATGTAATCTTAGTATCACTTTCTAAAATTTGAGCGATGAAAAAAAGAGTTTTAATCTATATTTTAAGTGTATTCTCCCTTGGTTGCGTTTCTTGCGGTGATTTTTTGGATGAGTATTCGCAGAATCAACGTTACGCCGAGACTGCACAGGATTTGGACGAGTTACTTAGAGGGGAGTGTTTTATGGCATTTCAGAGTAGTTACTCTTCAAATACCCAGGAGACGATGAGTTACAGTAGCGGGCTTACGATGAATTATCCCTGGCTGCATGTTATGGATGATGATGCAGAAGAATTTGTATCTGGAGGATTAACGTACACGGCCAATTACCCGCGTAACGTGCTTGGTGCTTTTTATCATTGGGGGGCCGATCCGTTTTTAACGTTGGAGAATGCTCAGTACAAGGATAATGATTGGGAAAAATTTTACAAAAATATAGGTGTGTTGAACTCAATCATTTATATGGCAAATGACTTCCGTTCGAAAGAGGAGGATATTGAGTTATTGAACAGGGTGGAAGGAGAAGCACGTTTTCTCCGGGCAGGTTACTACTTTTTATTGGTGAATATTTATGGTATGCCTTATTGCAAGACTACTGCATCAAAAGATGCCGGAGTCCCTTTGAAAGTTACAGAGCATATAGAAGATAAATATTTTAACCGTAGCTCGGTAGAGGCGGTATATTTGCAAATTGTCGCAGACCTTCAAAGAGCTGCCGTTTGTTTGAAAGGGATCACCCCTTCTTCAACATTACGGGTAGGAGCAACTGCCGCTAATGCGTTGCTGTCTAGAGTGTATTTGTATATGGAAAACTATGAGGCTTGTATTGCGGCAGCCAATGAAGCCATGGCTGGGACTTACTCGGTGATGGATTTAAATAATTGGACAAGCGGGCAAAATGTGGTCTCTTGGACATCGCCCGAAACAATTTTTACTCAAGGGGGAAATTCTGTTATTTTGACATTCTTGAGTTATTCATCTGGTTGGAGTGGTTCTACTCCGATATCTCAAGCGCTTTCGTTTCAAGCGTCAGAGGATTTACTGCAATGTTATGCAGCAGGAGATTTGCGTAGAACGGCATTCTTTAAGAGTTCTTTACATGCGGCGATACCCGATAAATATAAGACTTGGGTAGACTACAATGATACGGATGAGGTTGGTATGGATTTTCTGATTCGTTTGCCTGAGGTGATTTTAAATAAGGCGGAGGCGTTGGCGATGTTAAATCGGGATGGGGAAGCGAAAACCGAGTTGGAAAAACTTCTTTCTAAACGATTTGCTGTTGCACCGTCGGTGACAGAAACGGGGGAGGCATTGATTGATTTTATTCGTGATGAACGCCGTAGAGAATTGTGTTTCGAGGGGCATCGCTGGTTTGACCTGCGCCGTTATGCTGTAAATAGTATTCGTCCTCTTCCGGAGAATTTCCGTATTCGTCACCAGAATAATGATTACGAGGCGAATTCAATGACTTGGTATGAAAACGGTTACTATGAATTAAATGCTTACACCCAGGATCATGCCGCTTGGATAGTGCCAATTCCAAATTATGCAATTGAATTTAATAGGGGAGAACTTCAGAATGAGATTCGTCCGAATAGAGAACTTATAAGAAATTGAGTATGAAAAAGAATAATTTCCTTTATATATTATTTTTGTCCTTCTTGTTCACGGCTTGTGATAAGGAAGATCATTTGACACCGTCAAATGTTGGTCGAGATTGGTTCACGATAGAGGATTCAAATGATCCGGTAGATCATGCGATTTATCAATTTTACACGGAGACAGGTATTCCTGTGTTTTATAACGATACGATTGGAGAAGAAACCCGTGTTGACAATTGGGGGAATTCTTATACACATTATGAAATCCTGCAATTTGGAAGTTCTTCTCTCGGGGGAACAGAAACACCAAATCCTTTCAGTTCTTATGAGTTGTGTCCGAAAGAAGACGTTGTCGATGGGCTAGAATTTTTACGTGAGGAGATCGTACCTGTTTTACCTGAGAGTATCAAGATTACTAGTTTCCTGTTGCTGAAATCTTTGACTCCTTATAATTCGGCAGTGGTGAGTAATGAAGCTTTTAAAGGGTTGAACACGGTACTTATTTCCCGTGTTTCCGAGTTAAAGAATATGAGTGATGCGGAACGCCTGAATATGAAGGGTACTGTTCTTAATGCCGTTCTTGCCACGCCTGTTTCCGGTTACACGGAAGAATTAACTGCGTTTTATCAGATGACCCGCAGTTGTTATACGGAGAATTTATACGGTTGTGCCGGTTGGTATTTTTACAATAGGTATGGATTCTCTGACCCGAGAGCCGTTGGCTTCTTGAAGGATCCGAATCCTTATGATTATGGTAATATGCCCACGGAAATTCAAGATGTGGGTATGTATATCAAGGCGATGTTTACTCACACGCCGGAAGAATTTGAAGCGTTGTACGGGACGTTTAGTGTCGTGATGACGAAATATGAAATTATGAAAACGGTATTGCGGGATATCGGGGTTTCTATATAGGCTATTAATTTATTTATAGAATATTACTACCCTATGGAAGAGTGTAAAACTCTCTTCCATAGAGGGACGTATCGCCTTATTGGCAGGAAATGGATGTTTTGTATTGTATAATTTAGAATGAACTGAAATGAAAAAATTGTTATTGATTTATGTCGGGATTTTTTGTTCTGTGCTGGCTTTCGGACAGACAAATTTCCAGAAATTGACATTAGATGAGGCTTGTACGAAGGCAAAAGCGGAGAAAAAGCTGGTTTTCGTGGATCTTTACACCTCTTGGTGTGCCCCGTGTAAGATGATGGCAGACAAGGTGTTCCCGGATGTAAAACTAGGAGCGTTCATGAACGAACGTTTCGTGTGTGTGAAATATGACACGGGGGCCGATAAGGATGGTTCGGAATTGGCAAAGATGTTTAATGTTCAGGCCTATCCCACGTTTTTGATCTTGAACGTGGATAAGGGATTGGAAAACCAAATTGTTGGGGCAACCCTTGAACCGTTGGATTTCATGAACCAAGTCGAGGCGGCGCTGAAAGCTTCGCTTGCCAGTTTGGGACAGCAATACGCGAACGGGAATAGAGACGTCTCGTTCCTTACCGATTATTTGAAAGCGTTGTTAACGGCCTCCATGAACGAGAAAGCTCAAGAGGTGTGTGTGGCATTATTCAAGGTATTGCCTGATACAGAAAAATCGAATCGGGAGTATTGGTTTATTTTTAAAGATCAGGCTTTATCTCCGGTGGGTTCTCCGTTCATGGATTTCCTATTTTCCCATTTTGAGCAATTTACCCGGAGCATGGGAGAAGAAAAAGTGTTGAACCGGATCGCTGAAGCTTTTGAGATTAAATTACGTGATATTATTCGTGGACGTGAACCTATGGATGATCTGGATAAGGTAGCCAAACAGATGGCCCCGCATCATTTTAATTCACGGGAGCGAATGGATACGTATGTCGCTTTGGGGAAAGCTTTGCGTGAGGCCAGAAAGGATAATAGCGAAAAAGGGGTGGAGAAATTACTGGAATTATGCGAGAATGAATTTCCCAAGATTGATGGGGAACATCTGGTGTATTTTTATTTTCCCGTGACAATTTACATTGCCAATGTTGGGACGGAGGCGCAGTATAAACGGGTATGTAAACTTCACGAGTACGTGTATGAACATACCGAGCATAATCCTTTGAGGATAGGCTTGGGAAATATGCTTTCTGGGACGAAGAAAAACAAATAAGATTAATTTTATAGAAAGAAGGAAATGAAAAAATTATTATCGGTGTTTGTGGGGCTATTGTGCTCCGTTGCTGTTTTTGCTCAAACAGATTTTCAAGAGTTGTCTTTAGAGGAAGCTTGCAAGAAGGCAAAAACGGAAAATAAACCTATATTCTTGGATTGTTACACCTCTTGGTGTGGCCCGTGTAAAATGATGGCAAATGAGGTCTTCACGCTGAAAGAGGCTGGTGATTATTTTAATAAGAATTTTGTCTGTGTGAAAACGGACATGGAAAAAGGAGGCGGACCGGCTATTGGTAAGCAATACGGGGTTGATGCGTATCCGACCTTTTTGGTTATCAATGCGGATGGTAAGTTAATGCATAAAGTGGTTGGAGCGATGCCTCTTGAAAAGTTAATAGAGAGTGTAGAGATTGGTTTAAAAGCCAGTAGTCTCGCTGAATACGAGGCGTCGTACCAGGCGGGAAAGCTTGATTTGACAGAGCAAATGGCGTACTGGAAATTGCTTTCTGTTTCAGGAGATGTTGCCAAGGCTCAAAGTGTAGGTGATAATCTTTGGGGAAAGCTTACGGAGAAAGATAAATTGAGTGCCGCTTATTGGCCTTTGTTACAATCAAGAGCAACCTCTTTGGAGAGTGAGGAACTGAAATTTGTTTGTGCCAACCGGGGACATTTTGAAAAGGAGATAGGAAAAGAAGAGGTTGGAGATTTGATCTATAATTCTTTCATGTCAGAATTAAATTTGATGATCGTGTACCAATTGCCCGCGAAGAAATATGATAAGATTCCGGGTATTCGAGATTTACTTGAGAATAACGATGTACCTCGTAAGGATGCACTTTTTAAAATGATAGACTTGGCGGAAGCCCGGGGAAAATATGATGCAACCGGCTTTATGGATGCTCTTGATACAAATTTGGATGTATTGAATGATTCTGAAAAAAGTTGGGTATTTGAAGGTGGAAATCTGTTTATTTCGATGTTCAAAGATAAAGCACAACTGAAGAGATTGGGAGAGATCGCTATTCGTGAAAAAGAATTGATCAGAGACGAGGTCGCTAAAAACAAGGTTACTAAAATAGCTTTTAACTTTAGACGTGCGGGAAATGATGGTGTGTACTGGGAGAATTTGAAGACATTAAGAGAGGTGCTGGCACAAGCTGACGTGGAAGGCAAATATGTATTTTTGGATTGTCATAACAATGGGCAGACCACGAAGACAATCGATAATCAACTCTTTACGCGGAAAGAGGTAGAGGATTTACTGAATAAATTTTTTATAAATTACAGGGTGAATCTTGGGGAAGAAGAAGGGGCCAAGGTTATCAGAAGGTATGGTATAAATATTCCTAATGTAATGCTTGTACTTGATAAGGAAGGGAATGTTCGACACATGATATCTAATGTCATGGATGGTAATTTTATTGAACGAGTGAAAGAGACTTTCGATGATAATAAAGCTTTTGGTGTTCTTGAGGCTAGGTATGTTAGGGGAGATCGTTCTCCGGAATTTATGGTCCAATATTTAACGGCATTGAGTAAGGTGACTAATAGTTCTAAGATGGCCCTTGTTGCCGTAGAGTTATTTGCCTCGTTAAATGACGAACAGAGAACCTCTCCTGAATTTTGGATGTTGTATAATCCTCAATTTTCTAGGATAAGTTCTGAAATGAAAAATTATTTATTTTCTCATCTTCAAGAATTCAGAGAGAAAATAGGTACAGAAAAGGTGGATCAAACTGTTGTCAATCAAATCTATTCTGATCTTTCCAGTGTTCTTTATACTCAGGAATCAAGATATACTGTTGATGATATTAATAATATCATACAATTTATTAAACGTCATGATATACAGGATTCGCAGCAATTACTCTGTATTGCAAATATTACTAAGCTATTTAAGAGTAAGGTGCGTAGTGTTAAGGATTATAAGAAAGCATGCAAAGGGTTGAAACCGGAAAATATTCCGTTTGCTGATTTATACGCGAATATTCTTGCCGTGGAGCCGGAAAGAACGGATGAGTGGAACGCATGGGGAAAAGAGATTGTAGAGTCTCTTACAGATCCCGGATATATACAATGGTATAAGCAATTTCTTCAACTCTAAAGAATGTGTGTAGTTGTATGTCAAGCGGATTTTATCGGGAGTTCTATAAAGAATTTTGTATTATTACGTGATCACTACCTGATTACAACCGGAAGTAACATTCTCGTTAAACTATTAATATACTTTATGAACCTTATTATATATAAGGTTCATATAAGGTTTCTATAAGGTATCTATAAGGTTCATGACGGTAGTGTTCAGGTAGTGATCATGTTATAATTATCTTTTCGGGATAGAATCGGCAATAACTTATGACTTATTATAGAATCAATTACGATTGATCCGGGTAAAAAATGGAATGTAAATATTTATTCTCATCCTAGAGAGCCTTTATAAAGGACAAACGGGGTGGGAATAAATATTTATTTATTTTTTTCGAAAATATCTGTCACCCGTTTTTTCGGATCATGTGTTCTATTTATGAAAGACACATGGAAAAGATGAAAAAATGGAGTCAAATATATGAATGGTCCAAAAGAGTCAGGACTTATTTGGAGGAAGATTTTTCCTCTTCGTCTCTTGACGAGGAAGATGTTATCGTTCGCCGTGTTACGGAACGATTGTCTGATCCGGATTATCTGCGGGGGAAAGGACAGGAACAAGGGCGTTTCGATGCGGAGACGGCTTTTAGGAAATTACGACGGAGAAATTCACGTCGGGTTATGATTCGAGTGGGAAGTGTTGCCGCTGTTTTGGTATTGATCGTGGGGATAGTTGTTTTATATAAGGGAGATTTTTCTCAAGAGAAAAACGTGTCGAAATTGACACAAGGGGTAATTCCAGCTCTTCTGCCGGGAACAAACAAGGCGATTTTGCATTTGGCGGATGGCCGGGAGCTCATTTTGAATGATGCTTTGCGGGCGAAAATCGAGACAAAAGAGGGCGTGGTGGAAGTGGATTCGATGGGGGTAGTTTATGGAATAAAAGTGGATTCCGTGGCAACGGAAAAGGTGCAGGAATATCACGTTATGACGATACCACGCGGGGGTGAATTTCATTTGACATTGGCCGATGGAACTCAGGTGTGGCTGAATTCAGAGACGGAATTACGTTTCCCGGTTCATTTTGCAGGGGGAGAGCGGAAAGTGTATTTGAAAGGGGAGGCATATTTTGATGTGACCGAGGATGCCGCTCGTCCTTTCGTGGTGGAGACTTCGATGGGCGATATAAAAGTGTTGGGAACGGCGTTTAACGTTTCGGTTTATGATGAGCGAACGATGGCGGCGACGCTGGAGAAGGGGAGTATATGTTATTTGAAAGATTCCCGAAAGGGGGTGCTGATCAAACCGGGAGAACAGTTGGTTTGTACGGAAGGTTCCGATTTACCTGTGGTTCGGAAAGTGAATACCCGGTTGTACACGGCTTGGAAAGATAATCTTTTCTGTTTCGAAGAACAGTATTTAGATCAGATCATGTTGACGTTGGCTCGTTGGTACGATTTCCAAGTGAAATTTGAATCCGAGGAATTGAAAAAATTGGAGTTATCGGGAACATTGGATAAATATTCGGATATACAGCCTTTATTGCGGTTATTCGAATTGGGTACGGATGTGAAATTTGAAATTCAAAATAAAGTTATTTATGTGCGGAAAGTAAAATAAAAGGATTCGATTCGCCAGCGACCAAACTATAGAATCAAATCCTTTGTATTTAGAGTTTATAAACCCTTTAAACTGAAACAAAGTTATGAAAAAAAATCCACCTAATGTGTGGGTACGACCACATTGTGTCAAAAAAATGTTACAAGTCATGAGATTAGCTTTACTTTTTGTGGTGTTGTTTTTCACCTCAGCGAGTGCGTTTACCCAACGGGTGAGCCTTTCGGTGAAAGCGGAAACGACGTTGAACGAGGTGCTAAAACAAGTGAAGGATCAAACGGGAGTTCGGATTTTGTATGATGCCGGGAAGATGAAACGTGTGCCGTGTCGGGAGATGAAAATTGTCGACTTGGAGATTGAAGAGGCATTGAAACAGATTTTGAAGGATACCCGGTTTGAGTTTTTCGAGGAAGGTGGGGTGTTTATCGTGCGAGAGGCTTTGTCGCAACAGGCGAAAGTGATTCGCCTTGTGGGGATGGTGACGGACGAGAAGAAACAACCGTTACCGGGGGTGACTGTTCAGTTGAAAGGATTTTCAGTTGGAACAGCGACAAACGGGGCAGGGATGTACCAATTATCCATTCCGAATGCCCCGGAGAAGTTTTCTTTGATTTTTTCTTTTGTGGGGATGATTTCTCAAGAGGTGGTCTATGCGGGAAAGGATACTATTAATGTAGTAATGAAAGAGGACGTGGAGACGTTGGATGACGTGGTGGTCACCGGTTACATGACCTTGGACAAGAGTAAGTACGTGGGGGCGATTAACAAGGTGTATGCGAGAGATATTATGATCCCGGGGGAAAGTACAATTGACCAGATGTTGCAGGGAGTAATCCCGGGAATGTCCGTGCGGATTACTTCCGGAATGGTTGGATCGACGCCTAAAATTAGGATTCGTGGAACATCGACATTGTTGGGTAGTCAAGATCCGGTGTGGGTGGTTGATGGGGTCATTCAGCGAGACCCGCTTCCGATCAGTGAAACGGATGCTTCTCTTTCCAGTGATTTGGAGAATCTACGGGATATTGCCGCTAATGCGATTTCTTGGTTGAATCCCTCGGATATAGAGTCGTTGACCGTGTTGAAGGATGCGTCGGCAACTGCCATCTACGGTTCGAAGGCGGCAAACGGGGTGATCGTGATCAGTACTAAAAAGGCTCAGGCGGGTTCCGCATCTCTTTCCTATTCGGGAAGTTTCAGTATTGGTCAGCGTCCCCGTTACGGTTTGTACAATCAAATGAATTCTAGGGAATTGATGGATTTTTCCAGAGAAATGTACGAAGACCGGGTGCGCTACCCCAGTGCTATATTACCTATCGGGTATGCCGGGTTGGTGAAGAAATTGACGAACAAGGAGATTACTCATGAACAGTTGGAAGAGGAGTATAACAAGATGGCAAACAATAACACGGATTGGTTTGATCTTTTGTTCCGTAATTCTTTTAATCACAAGCATAATTTGAGTATTACCGGGGGATCGGAGAAGATTGCCAGTCGTGCGTCCATCGGTATTACCGAGGAAAAAGGAGAGGCACGGGGGAATGAAGGCAAGACGTTTACCGGTAGCTCGAACACGGTATTGCAGTTGATCCCGAACTTGAGGATTAGCTTGAATCTGAATGGTAGTTACCGGGAAATGTTTGGTTTTGCCTATGAGGTCAGTCCGTTTAATTATGCATATAACACGGCGCGGACTATCCCGTTGTATAACGAGGACGGCACGTTGTATTATCATGAAAAATGGGGAAATTCCAGTACGGCTATTTCCGGGAAAAGCTGGTATGGATATAATATTTTGAATGAAATAAATAACACGGGTAACGAGAACCGGACCAAGATGGTGTCTTCAAGTATTGATGTTTCGTGGAAGATTTTGCCTTATCTGGAGTACCAGGGGTTGGTTTCTTACACGGTGAGTTCGTCGGAAGTCAAGTCGTATGCCACGGAATATTCCCATTATATCAGTTCTCTTCGGGGATACGAGGTAGGTGAGGTGACAGCGAATAGTAAGGAGGAGAAGATGACACGATTGCCTTTTGGCGGGTTGCTGGTGATGGAAAATGCCACGACAAATACTTGGTCAGTTCGGAATAGTTTGGTATTTAATAAATTATACAAAGATGTGCATAGCGTGACGTTGCAGGTGGGATTTGAAGTTTCTTCCAACACGTCTACCGGTTCGAGAAATACGCGCTATGGTTATTTGCGTTACCGGGGAGAGGCTTTCGCTTCCATACCGACGACCTATACCACGGTGAATAATGCTGTGGCTCAACAAAACCCTCTTTTGGAGACGATGAGAACAGCGTCGTCTGTAACGAACCGTGAGAATAATTATGTCAGTGAGTTTTTGACTGCGGTATATTCTTTTGATAATCGGTATGTTGTGAATTTTAATGCCCGTTTGGATGCGTCCAATCGTTTCGGACAGGACAAAAATGATCGGTTCGAACCGACTTGGTCTATCGGGGCAAAATGGAGAGTGGGTAGTGAGCCGTTTACCCGTAATTGGAACTGGATGGAATCTTTGGATATATCCGGGTCTTACGGTTACCAGGGGAATTCGGTGGAAGAGGTGTCTCCTTATTTGATCGCCAGTGATGGGGGATTGAGTCAATTTTATAACCAGTACACGTTGAATATAAAGTATTTGCCTTACGAGAAACTGGGATGGGAGAAGACGAAATCATGGAATGCAAGCGTGGATCTTTCTTTCTTGAAGGGACGGATGAACGTGGTGTTCAATGCTTATGGGAAAAAGAGTGACGTTATTGCTTCCCGACAGGTTCCGGGAGAGAACGGGATGTTGAATTCCAGAATTTTCGGAACGGAAATGGATAATAAGGGCTACGAGTTGACCGTTAATTTTATTTCTGTTCGCACGCAAGACTGGACTTGGTCATTCTCCGTGAATACGGGAAAGGTGACGAATAAGATCTCGGATAATGAACGAGTGAATAAGTTGGAAGATTTCTTGGACGGTTCGGCTGTTATAAACGGGAAGTCGTATAACACGTTTTACTCTTTCCAGTATAAGGAGTTGAGTCAAGAGAATGGTGAACCTTTGTTCCATAATTTGGATATTGAGAAGACGAATGATTTCACGGAGTTTTTGGTGCGTAGCGGGAATTTTGATTCCGATTTCACGGGAGGTTTCAACACGCAGGTGAGATATAAGAGATTGTCGTTTACCATGCAGTTCGCCATGCAGTTTGGTGGGCAGGATCGTTTGCCGGAATTGTATACCGGTACATTGAAAGGTGTTCCGGGACCGCAGGAAAATGTTTCACGCCAATTGAAGAAACGTTGGCGGAAAGCGGGTGACCAGACTGATATTCCGGCAGTGCCGAATTATAACAGTGCCAGTTCGTTTGGTTATGTTTCATTGCCGGTGTTGTCTGGAACGAGTTCGATGACTCCTTATGCCATGTACAGCCAGTCAGATCTTCGGGTAGCCGACACGGATTTGATCCGTTGCCGTCAAATAGCGCTTACGTATAGTGTGGGTGAAAGTATTTTGAAGGCTCTTCACTTGAAGTACGCGAGTATCAGTTGGAGCATGAGTAACCCGTTTATGATTGCTTTTGACAAGGCATGGAAGGGGTTGGATCCGGAGACGAAGAATTGGCCTGCGCGGCGGACAACGTCTCTTTCTTTAAACGTGACTTTTTAACGAATGGAACCGATAAACAATATGAAAATGAAAGAAAGAATTTTATTGATAATATTTACGTTGGGAATTCTGACTACGTCTTGTTCAGATTTCCTAGATTCCAAATCTCAGGATGAGGTAATACCTAAAACAACGAAAGATTTTCGTGAGTTGCTGCTGGGATCGGGCTATCCCGCTCCTGCTAATGCTCATCCTTTGTCTCTGACGGGATATATGGATGATGATGTCGATACGGATTTGGGAAATAGTATGGCCGGTAGTGATCTTGTTAAGGGGATTTTTTCGGTTTTTACGTGGCAGGCTGATGCGGAAAAGTACGAGGGAACGATTATGAGCCCGGAGTTGGCGTCCACGCCTTATTATGCGATGTACGAGCGAATTAAGGGGTGTAATGCCGTGTTGGATTATATTGATGAGGCTATCGGAACACCGCAAGAGATAAATCATATAAAAGCAGAGGCTTTGTCCGTGAGGGCGTTGTTTTATTTTTGGTTGGTGAATCTTTATGGAGAGCCTTATACGGAGAATCCGCAGGCGGCAGGTGTTCCCTTGAAACTTTCTTCTTCGGTGGAAGAGGTTAGCGTGGCTCGTGCGACGGTGGGACGGGTGTATAATCGGATTCTGGAAGATTTGACGAAAGCGGCGGAGTTGTTTGGTGAAGAGAGCCGGGTGACCACGAATTTTAGAATAAATCGGCCGACGGTGGAAATCCTTCTTTCACGGGTAAATCTTTATATGGGGAAATGGAAAGAGGCGGTGGAGGCGGCCACGGAGGCTATCCGGATTGGCGGGAAGTTAGCCGATTTGACAAAGATTGAGAAAAGCGGTGCGTTTGCTTGTGTCAGATATTCTTCACCGGAAGTGACTTGGATGTATGGTGGTGCGGGTATGGGTTTCTATATCGAGAGTGGGTTGAATATGGCAAAAGAACTGGAAGAAAGATACAGTGCTAACGACCGACGGATGGATCTTTATTATTCACATGATGCACTCAGAGGTTCCTATTATCTTCAAAAAGAGGGAACCCCGGCATACGGAGATCTTGGGTATGCTCCGAAACAGGCGATACGGATCTCGGAGGCTTATTTGAATCGGGCAGAGGCTTACGTGTTGTGGGATAATAAGGTGACGGAGGCTTTAGCGGATTTGAACGAGTTACGTCGGAATCGTATCGAGGGGTATTCGGATGTGTCTATCAGTGATCCTACTTTGTTATTGGAAGAGATTCGCAAGGAGCGTCGTTTGGAATTAGCTAGAGAAGGACATCGCTGGTTGGATTTGCGTCGTTACGGGATGCCTTCCATTAAACATACGTGGTTGCCGGGAGTGGGGTTGACTTTACAGACTTTTGTGCTGAAGGCAAAGGACCCGATGTACACGTTACCATTGCCCGAAGCCGTATTGGGTGTTAACCCGGCTTTGAGTCAGAATGCTTCGGCCAATACCCCGGAACGTAAAGCGGAATGATGTGTATGAACGATTAAAAGAATTCATGATGAAAAAAAGATATATAATAGGAATGTTTATCGGGAGTGTTCTCTTTTGCTCGTGTGCTAAGGATGCGGCATTGGGACCGGATGTTTCACTTGAACGGGATTACGTGCTACCTCAAGGGAAATCCCCGCAGGCGGATGGTCGGATTGTGGATTTGTACGAGAAGTATGGTTCTTATTTCTTGTATGATTTTACTTTGTTGGATTTGAATTGGAATCAGGTGGCTAATTCAACTAGTTATAAGTTGGCTTTGGGTGATCCGACTTATGCCGGAGATATGCTGGATTTACTGGATGAGGTGTGGTTGCAGTTCTATCCGGAGGAATTTTTGGTGAAGAATTTACCGTACCGGGTTTTTATGGCAGACACGATTTATCAGGTCTTGAGTTATATGGACAGACCGATAGAATGTGCGAAAACAGGAGATAATTCGTTAGCTTTCGGTTATATGAATGCGGACACGAAGAAGAAGACGGCTGCCGAGAAGTTGGCGTTGAAGAACACGGTGCAGATGTTGTTTTTTGATTTGTTGCAGGTGCGGAAGGCTGTATCGATACCGGAGGAGTTTTACAAAATCAGCGATTATTCAACGAAAGCAAGCTCTGATCCCAATGATGATGATTACGCACGTAAACGGGGATTCGTGGCAAACCCCCAATACGGGAATGAATGGTGTACCTACGTTAATTGGCAGACAAAGACCTTGTTACAGTCGGATGATTTGACGTATTTTTTGGCAAATATTCTTTGCCGGACCTCCACCCAGTGGGCCAGTGATTTAACTTACCCGTTGGTGAAGGAGAAGTACGATATTTTGGTAAGCCATTTCAAGAAGGAATATAATATTGATTTGGTGAAGATAGGTAACAAGACTTACTAGTATCAAGAGTTTATAAAGTCCATAAAGTTTGTAAAGTTTATCAAGTGACGGGAACCCTGGAAACGAGGTTCTTGGAGCTTGTAAACTTTATAAACGGGGGACGTGTTGGCTTTACATTAAGGGAATAGATGTTTGAATTATAAAATTATTGTATGGAAAAATCAGTTGTAAGAGTAGAAAATCTGTCTCATCGTTACAATGTGCAGTGGGCTATTCGGGATATTAATTTCGAGATAGATCAGCGAGGGGTTGTGGGATTGCTGGGATCGAACGGGGCCGGGAAGTCCACCACGATGAATATTATTTGCGGGGTGTTGAAACAAACGCAGGGAGAAGTTTACATTGACGGTATCAATTTCCGGGAGAATCCGGTGGAGGCTAAAAGGAATATCGGTTTTTTGCCCCAGAAGCCTCCTTTATATATGGATTTTACCGTGGACGAGTATCTCACGTATTGTGCGGATTTGCGAATGGTGGATAAGAGGGATGTGAAAAAGGCGGTTGACGAGGCGAAGGCTCGGTGTGGGATTACTCATTTCAGTAGTCGCTTGGTTCGGAATTTATCGGGTGGGTATCAACAGCGTGTGGGAATCGCACAGGCGATCGTGCATAACCCGAAGTTCGTGGTGTTGGACGAGCCGACGAATGGGCTGGACCCGAACCAGATCGTGGAGGTGCGGCATCTGATTAAAGAAATCGCTGAGGAGCGTTCCGTGCTTTTGTCCACGCATATCCTTTCAGAGGTACAGGCTACTTGTGAAGAAATTAAGATGATTGAACAGGGGCAGCTGGTCTTTTCGGGGACGTTGGATCAGTTTGATAATTATATACAGCCGAACACGATTATGGTGACGTTGGCAAATCCCCCCGCGGAGGGAAGTCTTGTCTGGGAGGGAGTGAGTAACGTGGAGAGGGTTACGGATCACCGGTTCCGTTTGCGTTATGACGGATGCCGGGAGACGGCGAGACGGGTGGCGGAGCAGAGCGTGAATCGGTGCTGGGGATTGGAAGAGTTGGTGGTGGAGAAAAGCTCTATGGACGAGGTGTTTGCTAAATTATCCGGCAAGGCGAATGATGAAGGGAAAAGATAAGATGTTGGTCAAAAGAAATTAAATATATTATGAGAAGAATATTGAAAATAGCGAAAGCAGAGTTGTTTACTTTGTTTTATTCCCCGGTGGCTTGGCTGATCCTTGTGGCCTTTACCGTTCAAGTCGGGTTGAAGTTCACTGGGTTGATGGCGGATTTCGTTTACCGGGAAGATATTGGGTTCGGGAATGGATTTTTGACGGCGAATTTGCTGGGGGGTATATTCGGGATGTATAACACGGTGCAGCAGTATTTATACCTTTATATGCCTCTATTGACCATGGGGTTGATGAGCCGGGAGTTTAGTAGCGGGTCGATCAAGTTGCTATATTCTTCGCCAGTGACATCGTCTCAGATTGTCATGGGTAAGTTCTTGGCGATGATGGCTTACGGGTTGGTATTGTTGGGAACGTTAATCCTGTATATCGGTTACGCGGCTTGCGTGGTGGATAATTTTGCTTTTGCCGAGGCGTTGTCCGGTTTGCTGGGGTTGTATTTGTTGTTGTGTGCTTACGCGGCTATCGGGCTTTTTGTTTCGTGTCTGACCTCCTATCAAGTGGTTGCGGCTATCGGGACGTTGATTATTCTGGCCGTGCTGAATTACATGAATCAAGTGTGGCAGGATATCGCATTTATTCGGGATATCACGTATTGGTTATGTCTTTCCGGGCGTACGAACGAGATGATCAGCGGTTTGTTGTGTAGTGAAGATATTTTGTATTTCGTGATCGTGATTTCCATGTTCTTGTTGTTGAGTATTTTGAAATTGCAGTCCACGAGACAGCGGGTTTCTTTTTCCATGGTTTGGGGAAAATATCTTGGCGTGGTGGTGGTTGCGATGTTGTTGGGATTCGTGACGTCTCGTCCCGTGATGATGTGCTATTATGATGCGACGGAGACGAAACGGAATACCTTGACACCTAACAGTCAGGAGGTCATGAGTAAGTTGGAAGGAGGAATGACGATTACCACGTATGTCAATTTCTTGGATCGGGATTATTATATCGGGATGCCTAATATGGTAAATTCGGATTTGGAGAGGTTTAAGCAGTATTTGCGGTTTAAGCCGGAGATCAAGATGAAGTACGTGTATTATTACGATTCGGTTTCTAATAATCCTTGGTTGGACGTGCGATTCCCGAATACGACGACGAAGGAGAAGGCGGAGCAGTTGGCTGATATGCGTGATTTGAATTTCAAGATGTTCATGGCGCCCGAAGAGTTGAAGAAGAAAGTGGATTTGTCGGATGAGGGGAATCGTTTTGTACGGATCGTGGAACGGGAGAACGGGCAAAAGGCTTTCCTGCGTCTGTTCGATGACATGATGAAGTTCCCCAGCGAGGCGGAGATGGCCGTGACGTTTAAACGGTTTACCATGAAATTACCGAAAGTCGGGTTCTTGGCCGGACATGGGGAACGTTCGATTGATTCGGACCGGGCGAAGGATTATCTTTTCTTTTCGCAATTGAAGAATTTCCGTTATTCTTTGATTAATCAAGGGTTTGACGTGGAGAATGTTTCTCTTGCCGGAAGTTCGGATATTCCGGATGATATTGAGATCGTGGTGATTGCCGATCTGACAAAGCCTTTGGAGCCGGGGGAACAGGAAAAGTTAGATAGGTATATCGCCCGTGGAGGGAATTTGGTGATTGCCGGAGAGGTAGGCAAACAGGATGTTATGAATCCTCTCGTGGAGCAGTTCGGGGTTCGTTTTTTGCCGGGGGTTTTGGTACAGGTGAAGCAGGATGTTCAACCGGATTTGATGATCGTGAATGCCACGCCGGAGGCGGGAGAGATGTCTTATTTCTTTCAGGATATGTTGATCGGCCGGAATGCGAAGATCGTGATGAACGGGGCCGCGGGATTGGCCTACACGGAAGATCGGGGATTTAAGGTGACGGAGATTTTGCGGACAGATACGACCGGATGCTGGAACGAGATGGAGACGAGGGATTTCGTGAATGATAGCGTGATTCTTAATACGGCGGCCGGAGAGGTGGAGGCGATGTACCCGGTGGCTCTGGCTCTTTCCCGGAAGGTGGGAGATCGTGAGCAAAGGATTATGATTCTTGGGGATGCGGATTGTATCAGTAATGAAGAGTTTTCTATCCGGAGGAATTTGCGGGTGATGACGGCCAATTATACTTTGGTTACAGGTACGTTCTATTGGCTCTCTGATGAAGAGGCGCCTATTGATGTCCGTCGCCCTATGGGAACGGATAATAAGATACACTTGAGCCGGAAAGCGATGCCTTATTTGAAGACAGCGTGTATGGGAATTGTACCCGCTATATTGCTGATTTGGGGCGTGGTGTTGTGGATGAGGAGAAAGCGAAAATAAGTAGTACGGAATTGTCAAGATGTTGTGTGCCCCCCCCCAAGGTTCGATAAGAGCTTTTGGGGGTGTTTTGTGTTTCTTTGAATTTATGATATATTTTTTGTTTTTTTTGAATGAAAAATCATAGCTTTGTCATAAAGTAATGTGGGCAAACAATTATTAGAGATACATGGGTATGCAACCAGAAGAGTTTATAGACCAGATAAATAGAAAGCAAATGCCGGCTTTCCGTGAGTTGTTTGGTTCATTCTATCGCTATCTGGTATTATATGCTATGCGTTATGTGAGACAGCAGGAAGTGTCGGAAGATATTGTGCAGGAGGTTTTTATTGCTATTTGGGAGAGTGATAAAAAGTATAATTCATATCATGGATTCCGGGCATTTTTGTATGATTCGGTCAAAAATCGTTGCTTGAATTATTTAAAGCACCAAGAGGTTGAACGGCGGCATGCAGAGATTTTATTGCAGGAGCAGGATGAAGAGGACGAAGATCATCGGTTAATGCGTGAGGAGATGTACCGGGCATTGCATCGGGCCGTGGATGAATTGCCGGAGCGTTGTCGTCAGGTGTTCAAATTGCATTTGCAGGGCAAGAAAAATGAGGAAATTGCTCAAATGCTGGAACTTTCTGTGGAAACAGTGAAAACACAGAAAAAGAAGGCGATGTATTTTTTGCGTGAGCGATTAGGTAGGTTGTATTATTTGTTAATGATTCTGAATATTATTGATTTATAGTATTTTGTGTGTTTTGTCTGATTTTTTTTGAAAAAAAAGATGAATTAGGATACCCCGTTTTTGTATCATGGTTGTATATGATGCAAAAATTATCAGATGGAGAATCAATATCCCGATAGAATTGTTCACTTGCTGCAACTATACTTGCTTGGAGATATTACCAAGGAGGAACGGCAGGAATTAGAGGTATGGTGTGAAGAGAAGGTACGGAATAGGCAATTGTTTGAACAAATTTGCCAAGAGGATTTGTTTTCAAAAGAACGATTTGTTTATGAAAAGATAGATGATACAAAGGCATTACGTACTTTTGAAAAACACGTAAGAAAAGTTTCTGCGAGAGGTATTGGCCGTTGGTGGAAATATGCGGCCGTGTTGCTATTTCCTATTTTAGTTGTCGGATCGTGGAAATTGATATATGAAGTAGAGCAAGTTCCTGTTGTAACCACTTCTGTTTCACAGATTCAACCGGGATGTTCACGGGCAGTACTTGTCTTGGATGACGGACGGAAAGTGTTCTTGAAGGAAGAGGACGAGAGGGTGATTTCGGAAGATAAGGGGATAACGGTTACAGGGGAAAAAGATCGTTTAGTATATACTTCTTCCGAGGGAAAAAATGTAGACGAGATCCGTTTCAATGAACTTGAGGTTCCTCGTGGTGGGGAGTATAAAGTAAGATTGGCAGATGGAACATTGGTGTATTTGAATTCGGCAACTCGAATGAAATATCCTGTTAAATTTGATGAAAAAGAACGTAAAGTGTATTTGTCGGGAGAGGCTTATTTTGAGGTTACCAAAGATCCCAAACGTCCATTTTTGGTAGAAATGGAAGGCGTGGAGGTTCGGGTGTATGGGACTTCTTTTAACATTAATACTCATCAGAAGGGGAATATTCAAACCGTATTGGTCAAGGGAAGTATTGGGGTCAAGGTTTTGGCATCAGGAATGGAGAGCGTGATTACACCCGGGCAGATGGCCGAGTTTAAACAAGGAAATGCAAAGGTTGATGTGAAGGATGTAAATGTAGCTGTTTACACGGATTGGAAGGATGGCATTTTCCGTTTTGAAAATCAGAGGTTGGAAGATATTCTTACTGTTTTGTCAAATTGGTATGATGTGGATGTTTTTTATCAAACTGTTTCTGTGAAAGAGCTACATTTTTCGGGGTATATGGAACGGTATAAAGATGTCAGTGTGATTTTGGAAGCGATTACCTTATCAACAGGGGTAACGTTTTCTGTTCAAGGAAAGACGATTATTGTATCAAAATAAAAACGGAAAGTATTTGGCGTACTTCCCGTTTGTAATTAAGTACAACAAAAACTATTTGGCGTAGTTTCTTGTTGAGGTATTAATAACTTTAAGTACAAATGTATGAAAAAAAAAACCGATTGTGCCATTCTTTTTTTAAAAGACCATGGCGTAAAATTTTAGTAATTATGAAATTGTTTTTTTTACTCACTTGTTGCTTTACACTTTCGTTGTCAGCCAATAGTTTGGCTCAACAGGAACGTGTGAGCTTGAAAATGAAGAACGTGGGTGTGGAAAAGTTGTTCGATGAAGTTCAACGTCAGACGAAACTTTATTTCTTGTTTAATATAGAACAAGTAAAGCAATTGGGAAAGATTTCTTTGGACGTGAACAATGAAACCGTGGAATCGGTGTTGATGTCTGTTTTCAAGAATTCAGATTTGACGTACGTTTTTAACGGGAATATGATTGTCGTACGACCTAGGGATACTCAAGAGAATAAGGAAATAAAGAAGATCGTTATAACGGGAAAGGTTTCTGACGAGAAAAAACAGCCTCTTCCCGGGGTAACGGTGCAGATGAAGGGCGTTGCTATCGGAACGGCAACGGACCACGACGGGAAATACTCGTTGACGATTCCGAATGCCCCGAAGAAGTTCACGTTGGTGTACTCTTTCGTGGGAATGGTTACCCAAGAGATTACGTATGCCGGGAAGGATACTATTAATGTCGTGATGAAGGAGGATGTGGAGACATTGGAAGATGTGGTGGTGACGGGTTTTAGTAATATCCGTTCATCTAGTTTTACGGGAAATGCCGTTACGGTAAAAAAGGAGGATCTGCTTAAGGTGTCAAAGACGAACGTGATCAAGGCTCTTCAATCATTCGATCCCTCGTTCCGAATTAAGGAGAATAATCGTTGGGGATCAGATCCGAATGCGTTGCCCGAGGTGTATATCCGTGGTGAATCCGGTATTGGAGTGAAGCAGTTGGAAAGTGATGCATTGGCGAAATCCAACTTGGTGGACAATCCGAATTTGCCGACTTTTATTATGGATGGTTTTGAGGTGAATGTTTCCAAATTATATGATATGGATCCGAATCGGATTGAATCA
>ERZ857951.1720-NODE-1720-length-21796-cov-4.937583_pt1 | contig 21796 bp, 18 predicted proteins | sample MGYA00519759_ERZ857951 | MGnify/ENA primary metagenome ERZ857951 (study PRJEB31778, sample SAMEA3449377) | human gut metagenome | biome: human gut; feature: human-associated habitat; material: faeces | place: United Kingdom | collected 2010/2012 ...
CATCCGGGTGGGGCCGATCAGGGCAATGGAGCCCCACAGCCCGCCGCCTACCAGATACCGGTCGCTCACGATGCACAGCCCGGGGATCTGCGGTTCCAGATCCTCGCCCAGCAGCACGCTTTCGCTGCGGTTTTCCGGGGGTGCGATCAGGCTTGCGGCCTGTTCCTCGTCGTTCAGCAGGGTAAGGATATCACCCACCCGGCCGTCCAGCTGCGGCCAGTCCAGCAGGTACTGCTCGCCGCCCAGAAATACATGGGGCTTTACGCTGTCCTGCAAAATTGCGGCTGCGGCGCTGACCACCGGCACAAGCTCCGGTGCGATCTGGCCGCACAGCTCGCTGAGCATCCGGGTGGAAAGATCCACCGGCGCCACAAAGGTAAGGTTGCGGTTGAGCAGCGCCGCAAGGGCAGCTGCATTTTCCCGGGAAAGCCCGGTGCGTACCCGCGCCACCCGGGTGCGGACGTAACCGGCGGTGGTCACAGCCAGCACAGCGGCTGCGCTGCGGCCCACCTGCACCACCTCGTAATGGGCGATGCACAGATCCTCGGCGCAGGGGGTGCTGACGGCGGCGGTGCAGCCGCTGATGGCGGCCAGCGCCTTGGCAGCGCCCTGTGCCAGCTTTTCCGGCTCGTGGTCAAGGCTGGCGAACACCGCATCTACCCGGGCGCGGGTAACGCGGTCCAGCGGCTGATCATCGGTCAGCAGGTTGTCCAGATAATACCGGTAGCCCTTGGCGCTGGGCACGCGGCCCGCGCTGGTGTGGGGCTGCTCCAGCAGACCCAGCTTTGTCAGCGCCGCCATCTCGTTGCGCAGCGTTGCGCTGGACACTGCCATGTCAAAGTAGTTTGCCAGCACGCTGCTGCCCACCGGCTCGCCCTCAAGGCCATACAGCGCCACGATTGCCTGCAAGACCCGTTGCTTGCGTGCATCCATCGTCATAGCGCCTGCCTCCTTTTTGTATTGCTTTTGTTTGTTTAGCACTCCTTGTTCCTGAGTGCTAAGACCATTATAACCGTTTTTGCCCTGCTGTCAAGCCCTTTGCAAAAATGTTTATAAAGATTCATAATTCTGTCATAAAGGGGATGTGCGCCCTAGGTGGGGCGGGGCTGAACCCTCTCAGTCACGCCTGACGGCGTGCCAGATTCCCCCTTTTGTCGCTGCGCGACATCTCCCCCCGGCCGGGGGGAGTCTTTCCTCTCAGGGGGAGCCTTTGGCATGGTGGCACAGTTTCCGGCTCAAGCGCAAAGTTTGCGGGCGTGCCCGCTCCCCCTTGGGGGAGCTGTCGCGCAGCGACTGAGGGGCTTCAAATCGGCGGAGCCGGAAAAAACGGTTAAAAGATCTTCACGCCGAACAGGCGTGAATCTTCAGTTTTTTCCGGTGTAGCCCTCTCCTTTGGGGTTAAAAGGGGCGAGCAGCCCCTTTTTCGTGGCTCCAGCGCGTCGAAATCGCTGGCACTTTTCTGGTTCTCTTTTGGTGTCAAAAGAGAACATCCCCGGGCAGCAGTGTTTTAGTTTTCCCGCCTTTTTCAGCGATTCGCGCAGTTTTAACCCCCATTCGCGCAGAATTTCTTTTGTTTTTGCCTAGTTTATGGTATATTTATGGTAACGACACCCCGTATAAAACCCACACGAAAGGAGCGAAACTTTATGAAAGCCAAACGCATTGTAAGCATCCTGCTGACCGGCAGTATGCTGCTGTCCCTGCTGCCGGTGTCTGCACTGGCAGCCGCCCCGGTGTTCGATGCACCCGCCCAGACCACGGCCAAAAAGGCTGCACCCCTTGTACAGGAGGCCGACGTCTCCCGCAGCACCGAGGAGGAAGCCGCCACCCGCAGCAGCCGTGATCTGGACGCAGAGAACAACACCGCCGAAAGCATTACCATCGATCTGGACGCCAAAGGCAATCCCACAAGCCAAGGTGACGTTGCCCATTGGTACTACAACGCAACCGCCTTGTTCTTGAACTCCGGCACCTTCACCCTGCAGCCCTCCTCGGAGCCCGGGGCAGCAAGCGCATTGCAGCCGGGTCTCTTTATTAAGAGATCTGCCGAATTTAAGGGCGGCACCGCCGGCAATTGGACCACCAACCGGGGCACCATCTCCGGCGGCACCTTCCAAGGAGAAGCGTCCAACCAGGGCACCATCTCCGACGGCACCTTCCAAGGGGCTATGTCCAACGACGGCACCATCTCCGGCGGCACCTTCCAAGGGGATGTGAACAACAACTACCGGGGCACCATCTCCGGCGGCACCTTCCAAGGAGAAGCGTCCAACCGGGGCACCATCTCCGGCGGGACCTTTGAAAAGAAAGTGCTGCTCATGAATGGTGACGCTTCCATCACCATCAGCGACGGCCTGTTTGACGGCGTGGTTGTCAACAAAGGACGTTACGGCTCGCTTTCCATCACCGGCGGCCTGTTTACCAAAGATGTGGATGTATACACCATCAGCACGGGCAATCTTTCTATCACCGGCGGTTATTTTGTGGCAAAGCCTATCATGCCGCAAGGCAGCAACACCGGCTTTGCCACTGTGCGCGATCAGAATGGCAGAACCTTCCAAGTGCCTGTAAATGAAGACTTTTCTGAAAACGGCTACGGAACCCTTTATGTGCCTCACGGTACATCTGAGCAGGCAAACCCCATTACCGTAAAGACCGATACCGTATTGACCGACTGCCTTGCAGACGGCGAATCCATTATGGATAGCGTACAACAAAACGCGGACGGCAGTTACACCATCGAGGTATCCCAGCCGAAGTCCATCGTGCTGGTGACCGCGGAGCCTACACCGCCTACACTGGATGACTCCGAGATCGACTCGGCGTTCTCCTCCGGTGCAGCCGCACTTGGCATCGTGCTGGGCGCTGCGGGTCTGGGTTACCTTACCTATGCCTACGGTTCTTCCCTGTATCTGCACTATGCGCTGCCGGGCGGCTTTATCCCCTCCACCCGTCAGGAGCTGGCAACCGTCCTGTGGACGACTGCCGGCAAGCCCGACCCCGTAAGCACCGCCCTGTACACCGATATCCCCGCTGACGACATCGAGCAGCAGAAGGCTGCCCGCTGGTGCGTAGAGCAGGGTCTGATGTCCGACTACGGTGCAACCTTTGGCCCGGACACCAAGGTGACCAATGCACGCATCATCCGCGCATGGAACAGCCTGAAAAAAGTGCCCGTGACCATTAACTAATCATTTTCTCATTCATCCTTTCATGTACACCGCCGCCCGGCTTGCTTTCACAGGCCGGGCGGCGGTGTTTTTGCGGGTGAAACTCCCTCATAAAAATGCGTTTAATCGTCCCGCCTTACTCCTCCATCTGCTTTGCCAGAAAGGCCGCCGCCACTGCCACGGCCTTGCACTGGGCGTCCTCCGGGCAGGCGGCGCGGTCCTCGGTCAACAGACCCACCGCGCCGGTCACGTCCCCGCCCGCCAGTACCGGTGCGGCGCATAGCAGCACCCGGGGTGCGCCCTCGCAGGGCAGCAGGGTCTTTTCCGGTGCGCCGGGGCTCTGGTAGGGCTTGCGGGCTTCCATCAGCTTTTCCAGCGGCTGGCTGATGCTGCGGTCGGTCAGCTCCCGCCGCCCGCTGCCGCTGACCGCCAGAATGCGGTCCCTGTCGCACACAAAGGCGGTCAGCGCAAACTGGCGGCTGAGCACCTCTGCCAGCTGGGCGGCAAGGGTGTTCACCTCGCCCATGGGCGAGTACTTTTTAAAGATCACTTCCCCATCGCCGGTGGTAAAGATCTCCAGCGGGTCGCCCCGCCGGATGCGCTGGGTGCGGCGGATCTCCTTGGGGATCACCACCCTGCCAAGCTCGTCGATGCGGCGCACGATACCGGTTGCTTTCATTATTTTGCCCTCCTTGCGGTTTCCTTTGTATGTAGTATCTGTCAGCGGCGGCAAATTATACCGGCAGCACATTTTTTGCTTTGCCCGCCGCATTGCGTTCCGGGCGGGGTTCTGCTACAATAAATAGGAATAAACCCAAAGAAAGCAGGTGTCCGCATGGCACACATCCTTATTCTGGGCGGCGGTGCCGCCGGACTGGCCGCTGCGCTGGCGGCTGCACAGGCCGCGCCCGCTGTCCGCGTCACGGTGCTGGAGCGCAACCCCAAGGTGGGCAAAAAGCTGCTGGCTACCGGCAACGGCCGCTGCAATCTGGACAACACCGCCATTGCGCCGGAAAAGTACTTCACCGCCGACCCCGCCGCACTGCGCCCCCTGCTGGCGGCGGTGGATGCCGCCGCGCCGCTGGCGTGGTTTGAGCAGCTGGGGCTGTACACCCGCACCGATGAGGCCGGGCGGGTGTACCCCTATTCCAATCAGGCCGCCGACGTGCTGGCGCTGCTGGAACTGCATTTGCAGCGGCACACCGTACAGCTGCGCACCGGCTGCACGGTAAGCACCCTGCGGCAGAGCAAGGGCGGCTACGCGGTGCAGTTTACCACCGCCGAGGGCGGCACCGAAAGCCTGCGGGCAGATGCCGTTATCTGCGCCATGGGCGGCGCCGCCGGGCCGCAGTTCGGCACGGACGGCTTCGGCACCCGCTTTGCCGCCGACTGCGGCGGGCAGATGCGCCCCCTTTACCCCTGCCTGACCGCCCTGCAATGCGCAAAGCCGAACAAGAGCCTTGCGGGCATCCGCGCCAAAGCCGCCGCCCGCCTGCTGGACGGCGACCGGGTGCTGGCAGAAGAAATGGGCGAGGTACAGTTTACCGACTACGGGCTTTCCGGCATCTGCATCATGCAGCTGTCCGGCCTGCTTGCCCCCGGGCGCAGCCCGAAGCACCCGGCGGTGGAACTTGATCTCTTCCCCGCTGTGCCGGAGACAGAGCTTGCCGCCCTGTTTGCGGCGCGTGCACCGCTGCTTGCCGAGGACACGGCGGCGGCGTTCTGGCTGGGGCTTTTGCACGGCAAGCTTGGCCGCGCCCTCTGGGCTGCCGCCGCCTTGCCGGATACTGCCCCCCACGCCCTGCCCGCAGGCAGCTGGCAGAAGCTTGCCCGCACCGCCAAGCACTGGCGGTTCGAGGGGCTTGCCCCCTGCGGCTGGCGGCAGGCGCAGACCACCGGCGGCGGGCTTGCCCTGACCGAGGTGGAACCGACCTTCCAGTTCAAGGGCTGTCCGGGGCTGTACTTCGTGGGCGAAACACTGGACTGCGCCGGAAGCTGCGGCGGCTTCAACCTGCACTGGGCGTTCGGCAGCGGCCTTGCCGCCGGGCGGGACGCCGCAAAGCACCTTTGCAGCCGAAAACGGTAACAAAAAAGGGACGAGGGAAAGCCCGCGGGCTTTCCCTCGTCCCTTTTATTATCTAAATCAGGCAGCTTTGTTCTCGCCCTTGGAAAGCAGCTTTGCACGCTCCAGTGCAGGGCGCAGTGCCAGATACAGCACCACGGCGCAGGCGGTGGAAGCCACACTGTTCACAAAGGTGACGCCGCCGGCGATCTTGGTCAGCGCCTGTGCCACGGTGTACTCCTGCCCAAAGATGTACACGTTGCGGAAGTAGCCAAGGAAGGGGTCGGTGAACACGTTCAGCAGCAGACCGGAACCCGCAGAGACGATCACCTTGACCAGATACCCGGCGCTGTGACGATCCTGATCCCGCAGCTTGAACACCTTATGTGCCACGGCACCGCAGGTGATGCCGATGATGAACTTGAGCACGAAGGTGGTAATGGCGTAGCCCGGGTCACCGGCAAGGATATCTGCCAGTGCCAGACCGATGGCACCCGCCAGACCGCCGGATACACCGTCCAGCAGCAGCGCCGTCAGGGCGGTAAAGGTGTTGCCCAGATGGAACGAGGAGCCGCCGTAGAACGGGATGCGGAAGAACAGGTAAGCCACAAGGCTCAGCGCAGCCATCACACCGGTAAGCGCCAGCTCGTGCACCGTAAAGCGGCGCTTGTACAGCACACTGAAAAACAGGATCAGGATAACGACGACTGCCAGCAGCAGCCACATTGCAGTAGTAGACATGATACTTTCCCTCCAATCGCGCCGATAACCCCACAAAACCACTTGACATTTGGGTGTCCGGCGGGTATGCTCCTATTATACGCAAAACTGACCCCATGAAAATACCCAGAACAAAGTTTTTTTATGGGGTCAGTTTGACGCAATACCCAGATGGGAGGGACATAATATGGTACATCTGACCACGGCACTGGACCCGGCTTCGGCGGTGCCGCTGTACGAGCAGCTTTACCGCAGCCTTGCCGCCGAGATGCGGGCGGGCACCCTGACGGCGGGCACCCGGATGCCCGGCAAGCGGCGGCTGGCGGCAGAGCTGTCGGTCTCGGTGAACACGGTGGACACCGCCTACCAGATGCTGGCAGCCGAGGGCTACCTGACCGCCCGGGAGCGCAGCGGCTTCACGGTGCAGGAGTATCTTGCCCTGCCGCAGGGGGTGCAGCCGCCCGCCGCCCATCCCACGCCGCCGGCAGAGCACCCCGCCGACACCGCCCCGCCGGTGCAGTTTGATTTATCTACCCGGGGCGTGGACCCGGGTCTGTTCCCCTTCCGCACATGGGCGCGGCTGCAAAAGGAACTGCTCTATTCCGCGCCGGAGCTGCTCACCCCCGGGGATGCCCGGGGCGACGCTGCTCTGCGGCAGGCGCTGGCAGGGTATCTGGCCGAGTACCGGGGCGTGCAGTGCGACCCGGAGCAGCTGGTGGTGGGTGCAGGGCTGGAATATCTGCTGGGGCTGCTGGCCCCGCTTTTGCCCGGCCCTGCCGCCGTGGAGACTCCCGGCTACCCCCGCGCCCGGCAGGTGCTGGAAAACAACGGCGTGCCCTGCCGCTGCCTGCCGGTGGACGCGGACGGGCTGTCGCTGACAGCCCTTTCCGCCAGCGATGCAGCGGTGTGCTACGTCACCCCCAGCCACCAGTTCCCCACCGGAGTCACCATGCCCGCCGGACGCCGCGCCGAGCTGCTGCACTGGGCAGCCCGCGCCCCGGGACGGCGGTACATCATAGAGGACGACTACGACTCCGAGTTCCGTTTTGACACCCGCCCGCTGCCCAGTTTGCAGGGCATGGCGGGCGCAGACGGCCCGGTGGTGTACCTGTCCACCTGCTCCCGCAGCCTTGCCCCGGGCATCCGCATCGCCTATATGGTACTGCCCCGGCAGCTGCTGGGCGCATGGCAGGCCAAGTACCGGCTGTACTCCGGCACGGTGGGGCGGTTTGAGCAGCAGACGCTGGCACGCTTTATCACCGGGGGGTATTTCACCCGGCACTTAGCGCGGGAGCGCACCGCCTACAAAGCCCGGCGGGATGCACTGGTGGCGGCGCTGCGCACCTCCTTTGCACCGGAAGAGCTGACCCTTGCGGGGCTGCACACCGGCCTGCACCTGCTGGCGCAGCTGAAAGACCCGCCGCCGGACGCCGCCCTGCGGGCTGCTGCCCGGCAGTATGGGGTGCGCTGTTCCCTGCTGAGCGACTACGACCTGACCGGCACGGCGCATTCTGCCGCCGGGACGCTGGTGCTGGGTTACGGCTCACTGCCGGATGCGGACTGCGCCGCCGCCGGGGAGAGGTTGAAAAAGCTCTGCACCGCCGCCCGGGAGGCATCAGACACCGTATAGTGTCCGCCTGCCCAGTCCCCGGGCAGGGCGTCGGCGGTGATATCCACCGGCTCGGCGCTGGTGGCTAAAAATTCCAGCGTGCGTTCCAGTGTAGCAAGGTCTACGGCGGTCAGGCTGGTCAGCAGACTGCCGCTCACCTCCCGCAGACCCTGCGGCAGGGTGGTGGGCAGCAGCTCCAGCGCCTGCCGGAAAAACGCATCCCACACCGCCGCCCGGGCGGCGGCGCTGCGCCGGGGCGAAAGAGAAGTATCGGCATCCAGCGCCGCTAAAAAGCTGTGGGCGTCGGCGGCAGAGATGCCCTGCACCCCGGTGCCCTTGCCGTACCGCGCCAGCTGCTCCGGGGTGAGCGCCCCGGTAAAGCCCACCCGCACTGCGCCGTACCGCGCCGCAAGCTTTGTCAGCACCGCCGGGGCGATGGCAAGATAGTCGGTATCCTCCGGCAGGGCGAACACCTCGCCCAGCGCTTCCCGGCAGCGGGCGGGGCCCGCGGCGGCGTAACAGTCCGCAAGAGGGACGTTCTTGCCCCCAAAGGGCACTTCCAGCGCGGCGGGCACCGCCAGCAGATGGATGCAGTTCTGCCCGGCGTTCAGGTAGGCCAGCACAAAGCCCGGGGTCTCGTCTGCCACACACAGCAGCACGGTACACCGGTCGGCGGCTTTGGGCAGACGGATGGGCACCCCGCTCTGGCTTTTTGCGGCCTGCCGCAGACTGCTGCGCAGCTGGGCGCGGCTGAGCAGCACCGTGCCGCCCACCAGCGGCAGCAACACCAGCAGGGCGGCACACAGCGCCGCCCAGAAGGGACGCCAGCCGCTGCGTTTTGCGTGTTTCATGGCTCTGCCTCCTTTTTGTGCATAAAGCATAGCCCACCGGGCGACCCTTTATGCAGAAAGGCAGGGATGCTGTATGGATCAAACAGAAAACCCCAACAAAAAAGACCGTGAGGAGCAGGAGGACTTCTGGCTGACGCTGGAACCCCTTCCCGCACCCGACCCCGAAAAGCCCTCCGCACCGCATGAGAAGTAATGGCGCTGCATAGGATACGGTAAAAAGGGGGGATGGGATGCCGGAGGGGTTCATGCGGGGAATCGAGGCTTTGAACGGCATCGTGTGGGGGCCTTTGGGGCTGGGGCTGCTCTTCGGCACCGGGCTGCTGCTGACGGTGCGCACCGGAGGCTTCCAGCTGCGGCGGTGGGGCTACTGGATGCGGCACACCCTCTGTGCCATCCTGACCGACCGGAGCGTCACCGCCCATACCGCCCGCGAGGAACAGGCCATCAGCCAGTTCCAGAGCCTGTGCACCGCGCTGGCGTCCACCATCGGCACCGGCAACCTTGTGGGGGTGGCTACCGCCATCCTTTCCGGCGGGGCGGGGGCGGTGTTCTGGATGTGGGTCATGGCACTGCTGGGCATGATGACCAGCTACGCCGAGAACGTGCTGGGCATCTACTACCGCCGCAAAGACCCGGCGGGCGGCTGGCGCGGCGGGCCGATGTACTACCTGCGGGACGGCCTTGGCGGCAAGCCGGGGCGGGTGCTGGCAGTGCTGTTTGCCGCTTTTTGTGCGCTGGCAAGCTTTGGCATCGGCAACCTGAGCCAGCTCAATTCCATCGCGGGCAACCTGAAAGCAGCCTTTGGCGTGCCGGAGGTCGTTACCGGCGCGGTGCTGGCGGCAGCGTCGGCGGTGATTTTGCTGGGCGGGCTGAAGCGTGTGGCCGCTGTGGCGGAAAGGCTTGTCCCCGCCATGGCGCTGCTGTACATCGTGGGTGCGCTCACCGTGGTGGGGGTGCACATCACTGCCGTCCCGGCGGCGCTTGCCGCCATCGTAAAGGGTGCGTTCGGGCTGCGCGCCGCCGGTGGGGGCATCGTAGGCTACGGCCTGTCCCGGGCGGTCACTTGGGGCTTCAAGCGGGGTGCTTTTTCCAACGAAGCCGGGCTTGGCTCCTCGGTGATGGTGCACGCGGCTTCCAACGTAAAGGAGCCGGTGCAGCAAGGGATGTGGGGCATTTTTGAGGTGTTTGCGGACACCATGGTGGTGTGCACCCTGACGGCGCTGGTGGTGCTGACCTCCGGCTTTGTGGAGCCGGACACCGGGCGCATCGCCGCCGGGGCGGCGGGCAGTGCGCTGGTGGGGCAGGCCTTTGACGCCGTGTTCGGCACGCTGGGGTCAAAGCTCATCGCAGTGTGCATCCTGCTGTTCGCCTACTCCACCACTCTTGGCTGGAGCTGCTACGGCTGCAAGGCCGTGGAGTATCTCTTCGGCGCAGGGGCTGGGGCATTTTACCGGGTGCTGTTCGTGGCGCTGATGCCGCTGGGCGCGGTGATGCGGCTGGACCTTGCATGGACGCTTTCCGACACCTTCAACGGCCTGATGATGCTGCCGAACCTCATCGGCGTGGTGGCGCTGTCCGGTACGGTGGTGAAGATCACCCAAAACCACCTCGCCCGCAAGTTGCACGGCAGCGCCGCGCCGCCGCTGTTGTCGGCGGGTGAGACAATTTAAAATCGTCAGCCCCGCCCCTTGTCCCGGGGCGGGGTTTGTGCTATGCTAAGGGGTACAAGCGATTTTTGCGCTGAGAGGAGGAACCCCATGGCCGCCGTAAAAACACGGAATACCGCTACCCTTATGACCGAGGGCAGCATTATAAAAAGCCTGCTGCTGTTTGCCCTGCCGCTGATCTTCGGCAATCTGCTGCAGCAGATGTACAACACCGCCGACAGCATCATCGTGGGCAATTTTGTGGGCAGCAATGCCCTTGCCGCCGTGGGCTCCAGCGGGTCGCCCATCTACCTGCTCATCGGCTTCAGTCAGGGACTTGCCGTGGGCGCGGGCGTGGTGGTGTCGCAGTATCTGGGCGCGGGCGACCACAAGGAGACCCGCGAGGCGGTGCACACCTCCCTTGCCATTGCGGTGGTCATGGGACTTTTGCTGACGGTGGGCGGCGTTGCCTGCGGGCGCGCTTTGCTGGTGGCCATGAACACCCCCGCCGAGGTGCTGGCCGATGCCGTGACCTATATCCGCATCTACTTCGGCGGGGTGCTGTTCAGCGTGGTGTATAACATGACCGCCGGCATCCTGAACGCCGCCGGCAACTCCCGCCGCTCGCTGGTGTATCTGGCATGGGCGTCGGTGACCAACATCGTGCTGGACTTTGTGTTCATCGTAGGGCTGCGGATGGGGGTGGCAGGCGCTGCCATCGCCACAGACCTGAGCCAGCTGGTGTCCTGCGTGCTGAGCCTGCGCTTTTTGATGAAAAGCGAGGACGCCTGCCGGGTGGAGCTTTCCGCCATCCGGCTGCACCGCAAAATGGCAGGCCGCATTATCCGGGTGGGCCTGCCCACCGGCATCCAGAACATGGTCATCTCCTTTTCCAACGTGCTGGTGCAGGCCAGCGTGAACAGCTACGGCGCCGCCGCCATGGCGGGCTTTGCGGCCTACATGAAGATCGACGGCTTCAACATTCTGCCGGTGAGCAGCATCAGCATGGCCGCCACCACCTTTGTGGGGCAGAACTACGGTGCGGGGCGTCTGGACCGGGTAAAGCGCTCGGTGTGGGTCACCCTTGCTATTGGGGTCATCTACACCCTTTGCACCGGCGCGGCGCTATTGGCCGGACAGGACGCCATTCTGCACCTGTTCACCGCCGACGAGGCCGTGGTCACCTACGGCAAGCTGGCCATGCGGTGGTTCTGTCCGTTCTACTTCCTGCTCAGCATCCTGCACGGCCTTGCCGGTGCCGTGCGCGGCACGGGTGCCAGCATCCCGCCCATGGTGGTGCTGCTGGTCTCGCTGTGCCTGTTCCGTGTGGTATGGATCCAGTTCCTGCTGCCCTTCTTCTCCGGCATCGAGGGCGTATTCATCCTCTACCCCGTCAGCTGGGGTCTGGGCGCATTGCTCATGATCCTGTATGCGTGGAAGGGTAAATGGATGGAGTATCATACATAACATTTTTACAAACAACGACCCGCCGCACTGAAAGAGATGCGGCGGGTCGTTGTTTTTCAGGTACTCCTGTCGGGGCAGCTTACCATGCAAAGCCCACGGAGTCCATGTCGATCTTCTTTTCCATCAGCCCCAGACGGCTCTCGATGAAGTTGACAGCCATATCCGGCCACTGGGCGATCTGGGTGTAGTAGTCCACATAGCCCTTGGTGCCAGTGCCCAGACCCACACCGTGGGGCGCATCGGGTGCCAGATAGAAGCTGAAATCCTTGAAGATATCCGCGCACTCCGGCAGAGAGGGCAGCATCATCGCACTCAGGCCATCTTTCTGACCCACAACACCAAAGACCGGAGGCAGGTTGGGGTTCTTCGTGAAGTTCAGACCGGTGACGAACAGGCCGTAGATGGGAATCGCCACATTCAGGTCGGCGCTCTCATGGTCCACAGCATCGCAGACGTAGCTGGGGTAGACCTTATCCGGGGTATTCGTAGTGCCGAACTGGTCGGCCACCACCTGCATCACATTCATGCCGCCGGCAGAGAAGCCCACAGCGATCATGATATCGGTCTTGCCGATGTGTTTTTCAGAGGCGTTGTGGCGGATGTAGCGGATAGCACGGGCCAGATCCAGCTGCTGATCCACAGCGGCGTAGGGGTTGACGCGGCGCTGCAGCACAAAGGCGTTGTAGCCGTTCTTGTTGAAGAACTCGGCCACCGGGTAGCCTTCCACCACGTTGTTGCGGTGGGTGCTGCCGCCGCCTGCAATAATGATCACGTTGCCCTTCACCTTGCCCTGATCTCGCAGCAGGTACGGGTTCAGGAAGGGACGGAAGCCCTCGTTATCGTAGCAATTTTCCCAGTTGGTGGGCAGCGGAGATTCCACGGCCATCTGATCTCCCCAAATTTCCCAAACGGTGCTCTTGGGGTCCTTGATCTGGCGCAGCGCCTTGCGGGCATTGGTCAGGGCAACACACATATCGTAGTGAGAAGCATTGATGCCGGGCACAGCTGCACCGTCCACCTTCTCGTACTGAGCGCGGGACAGCTTGTGGAACAGCACATAGAACTTGTCAAAATCGCCCCGGAAAGCAGCCGGATAAAAGGCTACCTCGCGGGAGAGACGGAGTTCCTCTGCCACCATGGCCTGCACCTCGGCATCGGTGTGCACGCCAGCGTTTTCAGCAAAGGATGCAGGTGCCATGCCAGCCACTGCGCCCATGGTCACGGCAGAAGCGGCGGAAAGCTTCATAAAGTCTCTTCTGTTCATCATTTCTCCTTTTAAATGCAGACGGCTCATTTGTGCAGAACAAAGCCGCCCAAAGCTGTGCAGCAAACGCCCTGCTGCCGGGCCCGATAGACATTCCAGTTGTATCACGCCATCGAAATCCGCACAAATCGTACCACAATACAATGCACTTGTAAATAGATTTTATTGTTTTTGTGCGAAATTGATATATTAGTATGTCAGTTCTTGTGAAAATCAACAAGCATGAGAATGGGTACAAAAAAGGACTGCCATGCACTCTGCACGGCAGTCCTTTTTATCTTATTACAGCTTTTCAAACACCAGAAAGCGGAAAGCGATGGTAGTGGTCAGCTGCGGCAGAGCCGCAAGGCGGGCAGCACCGTCGCGGGGCGTTTTCCAGTAGTAGGGGGTCATGGCAAACAGGGCTTCCAGCTGGGCGGCGGGCACGGTGATGGTTCCCTGCACCTCCCGCTCATCAATGGCGCGGAAGCCCGGGTACTCCACCTGCTGCACCGGGTTTTTGTAGGGCTTTTCGTAGAGCACGGCCTTCATCTGGTACAGATGCTCTGCCCCCGGCACAACGTAGATCATGCGCCCGCCCGGGCGCAGCACCCGGCTGAACTCCTCCTGTGCAAAGGGCGAAAAGCAGTTCAGCAGCACATCTGCCCAGCCGGTGCGTACCGGCTGGCTGAAGCTGGACGCCACCGCATACTGTGCAGTGGGCAGCGCCTTTGCCGCCAGCCGCACGGCAGGCTTTGCGATATCGAACCCTGCCAGCTGCAACGGCTTTTCTGCCGCCGCGAACTGCTGCGCGATGCAGCGGTCGTACCAGCCCTCGCCGCAGCCTGCATCCAGCAGATGCAGCGGGGCGTCCTTCGCGGCGGGCACGCCGTGGGCAAGGCACAGTTCCCCCAGCGCCTGCCCGAAGATGCCGTAATATCCGGCGTTCAGGAAGGCGCGGCGGGCGGCTACCATCTCCTTGCTGTCCCCGGGGGCTTTGGTACGCATACTCTGCACCGGCAAAAGATGCCAGTAGCCCTCCCGGGCACGGTCAAAGCAGTGGCCTTTTTCACATTTCAGGTCATTCTCCCCTTGCAGCGCACCGCCGCACAGGGGGCACTGCCACGGGGCAAAGGCTTCGTTCCGGCTCATACTTCTTCGCTGTGGTCCTCAATGGGTGCGGTAGCACCGCCGTGGGCGTCCATATACTCCTCAAAGCTGGTGTACTTCTGCTGGGGCGGGCGGCGGCTGATGAGCATCAGCCCCGGGTCCTCGTCCCGGGCGGCGGCATTGCGGCCGCGGCGGGCAGGCTCGGCCTTGGGGGCGCGGTTCTGATTGCCGGCGCTGCCGCGCTCATTGCGGGCAGGGCGGGCGTTGTTGCTCTGGGCTGCGGGGCGGGCATTGCGCTGTTCACCCCGGTCGCTGCGGTCGTTGCGGCGGCTGCCGCTGCGGTTTGCGTTCTGATTATTCTGGGGCTCCTGTGCGCTGCGGATGGCGGGTGCTGCCGGGGCGGCAGGGATCTTGCGTGCCGGGCGCAGCGGGGTGGCCTCCGGGGCGCTGACAAAATGGGGGTCGAACTTGGGCTGGGCGTTGCTGCCCCGGGCGGGGGCGGCATTCTCGCGGCGGGTGCGGGGCGCTGCCGTCTCCTTGGGGGCGTTTGCGCCCCGGTTGTTGGCACGGCGGTCGTTGCGTGCACCGCGCTTTGCGTTGCTGTCTTGCATCAGTGTTTCCTCTTTTTTCGGTTTTGCAGGCACCGCGTTCTTTGCGGCCTTCGGCTCCTGCTTTGGCGCGGGCGCAGCTGCCTTTGCAGCTTTTGCGGGCGCAGTTTCGGCCTGTTTTTTCGGTGCTTCGGCCGGTTTTTCTGCTTCGGGGCGGGGCTTTTTGCCGCGCACGGGCAGCACCGGGCGCACCGGGGCGGGCACGCCGTCCCACGGATGGCCGGATACCACCGGGATCTTGCGGCGGTTCAGCTTTTCGATGCCTGCCAGATACTCCTGCTCCTCCGGGGCGCAGAAGCTGACGGCGGTGCCGTCCGCACCGGCGCGGGCGGTGCGCCCGATGCGGTGCACATAGGTCTCCGGCACCTCGGGCAGGTCGTAGTTGAACACATGGGAAAGCTCGCTGATATCAATGCCGCGTGCGGCGATATCGGTCGCCACCAGCACCCGGGTCTTGCCGGACTTGAAATCCTCCAGCGCGGTGACGCGGGCAGTCTGGCTCTTGTTGCCGTGGATGGCGGCGGCGGGGATGCCCTGCTTTGTCAGGTCCTTTGCGATCTTATCCGCGCCGTGCTTGGTGCGGCTGAACACCAGCGCATTGACCACCGGCGGCTGTAAATTTTTGATGAGCCACGGCAGCAAAAGCTTTTTGTTGCCCTTTTCCACATAGTACAGGCTCTGCTGGATGCGGTCTACGGTGCTGGACACCGGGTCCACCTTGACAAAGGCGGGGTCGTGCAGGATGCCGGAAGCCAGCTGCTCGATCTCGGCGGGCATGGTGGCACTGAACATCAGGTTCTGGCGCTGGGCGGGCAGCTTTGCAATGACCTTTTTCACGTCATGGACAAAGCCCATGTCCAGCATCCGGTCGGCCTCGTCCAGCACAAAGATCTCCAAAGCGGACAGGTCGATAAAGCCCTGTCCGATCAGGTCATTCAGCCGTCCCGGGCAGGCGATAAGGATGTCCACGCCCTTTTTCAGCGCTTCCACCTGCGGAGCCTGCCCCACGCCGCCAAAGATGACAGTGCTGCGCAATTTCAGGTACTTGCCGTAGGCTTCAAAGCTTTCGCCGATCTGCAAAGCCAGCTCCCGGGTGGGGGTCAAAATCAGCGCACGGACAGCGCCCTTGCGGCGGGGCGCATTGGCGGTGAGCCGGTCCAGCATGGGCAGCGCAAAGGCCGCCGTCTTGCCGGTGCCGGTCTGGGCGCAGCCCATCAGATCCCGGCCTGCCAGCACCGGCGGGATGGCCGCTGCCTGAATGGGCGAGGGGGTCTCGTAGCCCGCTTCCTGCACAGCACGCAGCAGCGGGGCGGACAGATTCAGTTCTTTAAATGTCATGGTTCTCCTATTATTCTGTGATCTTCCGGCACTCGATGTAGTAGCGCTTTTCCTCCGCATGTCCCATGCTGAAGGTCTTGCGGGGCAGCACGCCGCCCATCACAACGCCGCGGAACAGGTCGCTCTTGGCGAAGGGCGGCATCAAAAACGCCACCGCGCCCTGCTTGCACAAAGCGCGCACAGCCGGTTCGTCATGCACATAGTCCACCTTTGCTTCCGGGTGGCGCTCGATATAATCCGAAATAAAATCGTCGATGGTGCCCACGGTCAGCGGCTCGGTGGGGTCCTCAAAGCTGAGCACATTGGCCATGTGGGGGCCTGCCAGCGTAAAGGGCTGCTTTTTGCTGCCGCCAAAGCAGCAGCCTGCCATGTTGGAATCGCTCCATGTAATGAGGCTCAGCAGCACGGTGGCACAGTCCACGTTGAACAGTACCCGGTGGATGGGCTCGATCTCGATAGCCGGGGAGTGCACGTTGCACACCTCTGCCAAGCACCAGCGGGCGGGGTGATTTTCTGCCTGCTCCGGGGTCAGGGTCTTTTTCAGCTCCTCCCAGCAGGCTTTTGCGGTAGCCAGCGAGTGGTTGCCGTCGCCCACGGCCAGCGTCAGCGGGTCGCGGCGGGTGGCATCGGGGTATTTCTTGTCAAATTCTTCCTGACTGCCCAGCACGGTCAGCGCGTTTTCGATCTGTGCGATGAGGGCGGGGTCCTCCACCGCCCAGCCGGCCACATGGCCGCCGCCCAGCATCAGCTCACCCTCGTACACCTTGGGCAGGCTGTCTTTGTGGGCGGCAATGGGCTCGATGAGGGTGCAGTCCGGGTCATCGGCCAGCATCATGATGTGGGGCGTTTCCAGCGCAGCGCCGGTGCGCACCTTCATGCGGGGCGGGATGCGGCTTTCCACGGTGCACTCGCTGGGACGCACGGTGCATTTTTCGCCACGGCGGTAGCTGTAAGCTTCCAGGTCCACACGCCCCACAAGACCCTGCCGTACCCGGCCGCTCTGCTCGGTGCGCTCCACATAGATAAAGCCGTCCACCGCCCGGGTGAGCACGTTCTGGGCGTAGTCCTGCATGGTGGCGTGGATCTTTTCCACCCGCGCGTCAGCGTCTCCGTCCTCCAGATACACCTCCGGCAGGATCAGGTTCAGGGTGCTGGGCGCACCCGCAGCGGTCTCTTCTGCCCGCTGCCAGTAGCTGCGGTCGCTGGTGAACTGGTCACAGGCAATGCAGCCCCACTGCTCCAGCGGCACCTGCTCCGAAGGCAGCAGGATGTGTGCGGGTGCAAAACAGGTAGTCGGTTTCATAGTCGTTTCCTCCCCTCTTTATTGCAATTCAACTTTTTTAATGCAACAGCAACAACGTTGAATTGCATATCGCAAATATGCTGTTTGAATGTTGCGCTAATTTTTGACTTGCGATAAAAGCCGCTTCTCAGCGGAACGCTGCGGTGTCGTGCACCACAATGTGCTGCACACCGGCGTCGGCAGCGGCCTGCTCCAGCGCAGCGCGGCTGTCCGCATCCAGTGCGGTGCTGCTGGTGACCAGCAGGTTTTCCATGCCAAGGGACGTGCCGGTGGTGCCAATGGCATCGGTAGCGGCGGTGCACAGTGCGTCCGGGTAGCTGACCCACAGGGTCACGCTGCCTGCAAAGCGGGTCTGCCATGCGGCGATATCCGCCGTCAGCTGGGCGGCGCGTCCCTCCCGGCTCTTGCCGCCGGAGGCACCGAAGTCCTGCTTGCGGGTGATGATATTGGGGAACTGCACCCCGGTAAGCACCACCTGCTCGTAGCCCATGCTCCGCACCTCCTCAATGAGGTCGCCGACAAACTGCACCGCACTTGCGGCAAAGGGGTTCATCCATGCCTTGCCGCCCTTGGCTGCGCTGACGTTGTCCAGCCAGAGTCTGTTGCCGTCGTAGTGCACGCCCATGCTGCGGTCGGTGTACACCGACACCGGGTCGGTAAAGGCGGCAAGCTGCGCCGCCGGGATGATGCCCTCTTCCCGCAGGATGGCGGCGATATTGGCAGCATCCACCGGGTTCTCAGTGATGCTCTGGGCAGCGGCTGCCACCCCGGAAGCATAATACACCGTGCCAGCGGCGTCCTTCAGGGTGACAAGGGCGTAGTCTGCGCCCTGCTGCTTCAGCTGCCGGGCGGCGGCGCGGATGGCGGCTTCATCGGTCAGGGTGGTCACGTCCAGCTCTGCCCAGCTGCCGCCGGTAATGGCCTTGCCGTCCAGCGGCTTTTCCTCCTCCGGCTCAGACGCTGCCTGCGAAGCAGCAGCGCTGCTTGCCGCCGCAGAGGAGGCGGCTGCCTCGGCGCGGGAAGCGCTTTCGGCCTCCAAGTCCCGGTCCTTGACCACGGTATACCATGTGTGGGTGGCCCAATCCAGCACATGGGGTGCGGCAAACCATGCTGCTGCCAGCACTGCCACTACCAGCACCGCAATGCCGATGCCGCGCTTGACGCGCGTTTCCCGGCTGTAAAAGCTGCGGTGATAATGCTTGACCTTCTGACGTTTATACTTAGCCATGGTATCCTTTCCTCCCTGTCTGCATTACAGGATGACGGAATGTCCGGTAAAGCCATAGATCGCCAGCGCCAGCACGCCGATATACACCAGCGTGATGGGCAGGCCGCGGAATGCCTTGGGGATGGCTCTGCTGCGCAGGCGGTGGCGCGCCTCGGTGACCAGCAGCACCGCCAGCACATAGCCAAGGCCGCTGCCAAGGCCAAAGCCAAGGCTCTGGCCAAGGGTAAAGGACTGGGTGCGCTCCACCAGCACCGTGCCCAGCACGCCGCTGTTCAGCGCGGCCAGCGGCACGATGCGCAGCAGCTGGGCGCGGCGGGGCAGGCTGCGCAGCAGCCACAGCACCAGATGCTCCGCCAGACACACCACGGCAATGCTGGCAATATACACCAGCGGGCGCAGCTGGGCGCGGTTATCCAGCGGGGCAATGAACCGCCCGGCAAGGAAAGCCACCGGCGCCACCAGCACCTGCGTGATGCACAGCATCATGCCGAACAACGCGCTGCTGGTGCGGTCGTCCCCCACCAGCTGCACCATGCGGGACACGCCCAGTGCACGGGTAAAGACAGCGTTCTGTGCAAAAATGGCCAGCAGTGCATAGCTGAAAAACACTGCCGAGCTGCTTACAACTTCCTTCACGGTTCGCGGTTCCCCTCCTTCTGGTAGTGCACGGTCAGGGTATCCCGTGCTTCCTTTTTCAGATATTCCTTGCGCTTTGCAGCCGCAGCGCGCCAGATGGCGCACAGGACGCCCAACACAATAAAGCCGCCCGCCGGCATCTTAGCCAGCGGCAGCAGCGCCCAGCGCCCCACCGGGGCACCGAACACGGTGCCAAGGCTGAGCCACTCGCGCACCATGCCGATCACGAGCAGCAGCAGCGCGTAGCCCACGGTGATGCGCACGCCCTTGGAAACTGCCTTGTGCACCGTCTCCTGCACGCGGCCGAAGCGGTAGGTCAGAAGCGGCTCCACCACCAGCATGGGCAGGTAGATGCCAAGGTTCAAAAGACCCGTGCCGAACACAAGGTTCAGGATGGGATACGCCGCCAGATACACCACAGCGGCGCTGGCTGCGTACAGAATGGCACGCGGCAGCAGTTTTTTCTGCAGCTGTGCGGGCGAGGGTTCCTCGTCCCGCAGGGGCACAAGGCGGCTGAGCAGGCAGGCCAGCACGCGTGAGGGCACCAGCAGCAGCGCCACCGCCGCCGCCAGCATCAGGCTGTTCTGACCGGTGGTAGCCACGACCACCAGCGGTGCCAGACCCATGCCCTGCATGACCACCGGGTTATTCAGGAACACGCGATCGTGATGGGCAAACTTTTCGGGATCTTGCAAGATCAGTTCCGCAGTACGCTTTTTCATTCCGCAGCCTCCTTTCGTTCGGACGGCAGACGGTGCAGCAGACGGTACAGCCGCTCCTCGGTGCGGTCAATGAGCGCGGACACACTGTTGACGGCCAGCAGTGCAAAGCAGACGCCGGTCTCGTACACGCCAAAATAGCGGAAGCCCATGGTGGCAGCACCCACCAGTGCGCCGTACAGGATGCGCCCAAGCCGGTGATGCGCACAGGTGTATGGCTCGTTGAGCAGGAACACCGCGCAGAACAGCATTGCACCAGTGTGCAGCTCGTCCCTGATGCCCTGCAGGCGGGGCATCAGGCTGCTGAAGAGGGTGCTGTCTGCCAGACCTACCTGCCGCGGGAAGAAGAAAGCGATGAGCCCGCAGGTGATGAGAAAGCTCGCTGATGCGCCGATGTGCACGTCCTTCTGGGTCCACAGCACAAGGCCGCAGGCCAGAATGACCAGCGCTGCGCCGGTGCCCATGGGGGCGGCAAACTCGCCCAGCGCAACAGCGAGGGAGTTCAGGTTCAGGATGCCGCCGCTGCGCAGGGTATCCTCGATGGTGCTGCTCACCGGCACGGCGGAAGCGTCCCACAGGGGCAGCGGGGTGTAGGGCTGCGGGTAGCGCACCACCTGCTCCGGCCACGATACCGCCGCCACGGCGTAGCCCACGGCAGCGGGGTTGAAGGGATAGCTGCCGTAGCCGCCAAAGACCTCCTTGCCGATCAGGACGCCCGCCAGCACTGCCACCACCAGCACATAGATGTCCACGGTGGCGGGCATGAGCAGGGCGATGATCAGGCTGAAACTCTCGTTGGAGAGATCTTTATTGGTGTACACCCGATGGCGCAGCAGCGCCACCAGACGGTCGCACAGGTTGCCGGTAAGCAGGGCGACGCCGCACAGCAGCAGCGGACGCGCCCCGTAGAAATAGCAGGCCATGCACAGCAGCGGCACGCACAGCCAGAAAACGTGCCTATAGTACCGCCCGGTCTTTTGCAGCTGCCGCTCCTGCTCTTGGATCAAAGCTTCATCCATATACGGGCCTCCTTACAGGCTGGCCAGTGCGCCCACAGCCGCAGCGGGGTCGGCAGCGCCGAACACGGCACTGCCCGCCACCAGCACGTCGGCACCGGCTTCCACGCACAGGGGTGCGGTGGCGGCATCCACGCCGCCGTCCACCTCCAGCAGGTAGGAAAGGCCGCGTGCTTCCCGCTCTGCCTTGAGCCAGCGGAGCTTGTCCAGCGCCGAGGGCATGAACTTCTGCCCGCCGAAGCCGGGCTCCACGCTCATCACCAGCACCAGATCCAGCTGATCCAGCCACGGTGCCAGCGCCTGGGCCGGGGTGCCGGGCTTGATGGTCAGACCCACCTTGCAGCCCAGCGCACGCACGGCATCAATGGTGGCCTGAATATCATCTTCGCACTCCAGATGGAAGTTATACAGGGTCGCACCGGCCTTGATGAAAGGCTCGGCGTATTGCAGCGGGTGGCTGATCATCAGATGCACGTCGTAAAAGGCATCCGGCAGCGCCTTGTGCAGGCTTTTGAGCACCGGCACGCCAAAGCTGATGTTGGGCACAAAATGCCCGTCCATCACGTCGTAGTGCAGCATCTGTGCGCCGGCATCCAGCACCATGCGGCAGTCTGCACCCAGCTTGCCAAAATCAGCAGAAAGAATAGAAGGACTTACGATGGCCATAATATTTCATTACGCTCCGTTATTTTTAGCAGTTTTTATCCCACGCGTTGTGCATTTTGCGGGGTTTTCCCGCCCGGAAAACACACGGGCATGGTTATTCTTTAGTTTACATGAAAACGGCCAAAAAATCAAACCCGCAGCCGTTTTTTTCACCGAAAAGTCGTAAATAGCGCAAAAAGTCCATAAGGCGGGCTCGCCCTCTCAGTCACCTTCGGTGACAGCTCTCCCAAAGGGAGAGCCCTTGGCATAGCGGCAAGGTTTTCGGTCAAACCGTAAAGTTTACCGCACCAGAAGGTTTCAGCATCGCAAGGTTTCCGGTCAGAATATAAAGCTTACGGTTTCGCCAGAGGCTCTCCCTTTGGGAGAGCTGGCAAGCCCGACAGGGCTTGACTGAGAGGGCGAGC
>ERZ857951.1735-NODE-1735-length-21647-cov-3.758290_pt1 | contig 21647 bp, 18 predicted proteins | sample MGYA00519759_ERZ857951 | MGnify/ENA primary metagenome ERZ857951 (study PRJEB31778, sample SAMEA3449377) | human gut metagenome | biome: human gut; feature: human-associated habitat; material: faeces | place: United Kingdom | collected 2010/2012 ...
AGCCGGCATCTCCAGTCTTGCCAGAGCATCCACAGTTTTCTGTGTCGGTCCGATGATATCGATCAGTCTTTTATGAGTTCTCTGCTCAAACTGTTCTCTGGAATCTTTGTATTTGTGTACCGCACGTAAGATTGTTACTACCTCTTTCTTAGTGGGAAGTGGTACCGGTCCACTCACTACTGATCCGTTCTTTTTTACAGTTTCGATGATTTTGCTTGCAGATGCATCAACCAGCTGATGATCATAAGCTTTCAGAATAATTCTCATTACTTGACTTGCCATAAAAAAAGTCGCCTCCTTTTCGCACTTTACGAGTACGACAAGCGGTGACTGTACACTTTCCCGTGTGTGTCCTCCGGACTTTCACGCGGTTTTCCACACTTCTGGTGGACGTATTTAACATGTATACAGTGACTTGTCGCCAGTTTCTTAACTTGACATTCGCTCCACGGAAAACCTGCAATTAGTGCAGCAACCTCGCGCTTCATCGCTATCAATGTCACAACATGGGTTATTATAAACGAAACCCCTCGCAAATGCAAGGGGTTTTTCAAATTTTTTTCAAAAATTTTTATTTTCTTATTTTTACAGGACGTCTGAATAATCTACCAGGGTAACTCCGCTAACTTCATCTTCGATTACTTCCGGCTCATCTCCATCCGCTTCGGCCTTCTGAAGAAGTTCTTCTTTTGTGTACACCGGCATCGCAAGTTTCTTATCTCCTGTCTCCTGTTTTTCTTCCGATACCGTCTCAAGAACTACCGGCTGTGTCTGCTCTGTCGAATCCAATGGATCTGTCTCTTCCGGTTCCTCTGTCTCTTTCGTCTGATTCTCACCCATCATGCTGGCGATATCAGCAGCGAACAGACTTGCTGTTTCTTGCAAAAGTGTTTTATCCGGATCTTCCGTTTCGTCTGTCGATTCCTGTTTTTCCTGAGTCTCTTCCGTTGGTAATACGATTTCCTGTGTGTTTCCTGCGCTCTGTTCTTCTTGCATCAGTTCCTGTGGAAGAACGATTTCCTGTGTGCTGCCGGCTGCCTGTGTCTCTTCCATCGGCTCTGCCGGTATCGCTTCCGGTTCCTGCTCTGACTCATCCATCATATGAGCCTTTTTGTTCTTCTTGGCAAGTTTGGCTTCCTGTCGTTCACGTTTCGCCCTTGCCTTCGCTTCAGCTACTGCGGCTTTTTCTTCCTGTTTCTGCTTTTTCTTATCTGCTTTTCTTGCTTTTTTCTTTTGCCGTCTGGACATTACTGCAGGTTCTTCTTCCTGTTCTTCCTCAGACTCATCTTCCTGCGCATCCTCATTCTCCTCGTCCTCTTCTTCGTCATCATCTTTTTTCCAGACCTCCGCAAGAATAAACAGGATAATAACAAATACAACAGTAAGTCCCACAATGATCAGCCCTTCTGTACTTCGAAGTGCCATGGATACATAACCAATCACCGGTACAACAAGCACAACTTTCTGAACCGTGCTTCCCAGCTCCTGCTGTGTAGTCCCACCATCTGTGCTCAACTGATCATCCAGTACCACACTGCTGCCATCGATACTGTCTACCACATATACATATTGTCTGCCTTCCTGACTGATCAGAACTTTATCTCCCTGTTTCAGTTCACTGCGATCCTTCTCCACTGCATAGGCTACGGATCCCTGTGACAGATTTGTCTGCATATCGATATCATCCACCATCACCGTAGTAATCCCTGCAAATGGTGGAATCAAAAGACCCGCCGCAACCACAATGGCACAAAACAGGATCACATTAACAATCGTTTTTAAAACCTTCGACATGATCTACTCTCCTCATCTGTTTTCCTATCTGTAAACTCCGCTTTCCACATTTCCAGATACTTTCTTACTGATAATACTGCCTTTTAGGGCAGTATTCATATCATGCCCCTTATTATATCCTCTTTTAACAGCTTCTGCAACCTGTTTTAAAATTTGTAAGTTTTTTCTTATTTTCTGTTGCCTGTATTTTTCTTCTTTATTATAATGAAAGTATACGGAGGTATTTACTATGAAACCCACCATCAAAATGATCGAAGATCTTTCTTTGAACGCGTGGCCCTCTCATCAGATTCAGCTCTATGACGGATGGCTTCTGCGTTTTTCTTATTTTTATACTCACAGAACCAACTGTGTGGAACAGATTGGACCATCCTCGATCCCTATCGAAGAAAAAATTAATTTCTGCGAAGACGCTTACCATCGCTGGGGAACGCCTTCTATCTTCAAGATCACGCCTCTTCTTCCGGATGATTTTGAAAAGCGGCTGATCGACCGCAGATATGCAGTGCAACACGTCACGGAAGTAATGACCCTGGATCTGGCTCCCTGGCAGATCACCATGCCACCTGTCAGTGTGCGGCTGGAACGTACCATCAATGACCGGTGGATTCAGTCGTTGTTTGCCTTAAAAAGTACAACCAGTGCCATCCATCGTCAGATTGTACCTTCTATGTACCATGCAATTCCAAAAGACACTCTTGCCGCTTCCATTACCAATAGCGACGGACAGATTGTCGCTATCGGACTCGGCATTTTAGATCGTTCCTACATGGGAATCTATGCGATCCATGTGCATCCTCATTACCGCGGACGTCAATATGCCCGTTCCGTTTGTACTTCTTTGTTAAATCGCGGAAAAGAGCTGGGAATGACCGGGGCTTATCTGCAGGTCGTAGAGGGGAATACTCCTGCCAAGCGGCTGTATCTTTCTCTTGGATTCGAAGACTTTTACAGTTACCGTTTCCGGGTAAAAGAATTATTTTAAAATTACAAAAGACAGGGACATTCTCTTCGGACGTCCCTGTCTTTTGTAATTGCTCGCGTAATTATTCAGTAGCCACTGTACCGCGAGGTGTTTTGGCATGAATATACCAAAATCCCGAGACATACAAGCCAAAATGCCATCACCGAAGGTGATTTACGCGAGCAACGAGTCAAAGTCCGTGCTTGCACGGAACCTTGAGGAGTGCCGCGATAACGATAAAAACTCGCAAAGCGTGTTTTTATCGTTTAAATGCATTTTGGCTCGTAACTGTGAAGGTACTGAACAGTTACGAAATAAAATAAATCAGAAAGTACAGAGAAAATTATATGGACGCATTAAAATATGTATCACAGATTCTTGACGATGCGGATTCCTGGGAAACCATGATGTTTCTCTATGATGCTGCCCTTCGCCAGATGTCCACAAAAATTGACATTTTGAATGAGGAATTTATTCACATTCATAATTACAATCCAATCGAACACGTGAAGTCCCGGATCAAAGAACCGAAAAGTATCGTCAAAAAATTAAAACGCCACGGTCACGAAGTGACTCTGGAGAATATGTTAAAGTATATCACCGACATCGCCGGTATTCGTATCATCTGTTCCTTTACCCAGGATATTTACCGGATTGCTGATATGCTGGCAAAGCAGTCGGATCTGCGCGTTGTGGAACTTACCGACTACATCACTCACCCGAAAGTCAGCGGATACCGTAGCTATCACATGCTGGTGGCCGTCCCGGTACATCTGTCAGACCGTGTGGTGGATATCATCGTAGAAGTACAGATTCGAACCATCGCCCAGGACTTCTGGGCCAGCCTGGAGCATAAGATTTACTACAAGTTCGAGGGCAGCGCACCGGAATATATCAGCAAAGATCTCCGTGCCTGCGCAGAATTTGTAGCTGAACTGGATGATAAGATGCTTTCCCTGAACGAAGCGATCCAAAGTGAGGCACTTCGCAAAGCAGAGAAGCCGGATTCAAAAAAAGAGGAGTAACTGTTAAAAAACAGTTACTCCTCTTTACACAGACAGCAAACAAAAATTCCCCTCTAACATGAGGAGTGCCCGGATACCTCTCGATACCCGGGCTATTATTATGAAAAAATTCTATGTGTAATGAACCCATTACAAACTTTTTTGAGATGTTCCTTTCGGAACTGTATTTATCATATCAATAGTTTATGAATAATTTATGAACGTAATATGAACTTATAGTTAATTTGCACAATTCAATTTTATTTTTATTTTATTTTTATAACATTTTACACTGTTTTTTCATTTTTACTTTTCCTGTTCTTGTGCTGATTCATCAAATTATTCTGTTATTTCTTTTCATCTCTCCGACATCTTAGCCAAAAATAGAATTCCATATATTTTTACACCAGCTTACTATCCTGTCAAAGAACCCTTTGACCTGTTCCTGGTTAATGTTCAGATCCAGGCTCTCCAGCTTGTTGTACAGATCTTTCGCCTGCTCTTTCAGGGAATCCACATCCAGATCCAGGCTGCTGATTTTCTCCATCAGACTTACAATCTTCTGCTTATCCTCATCAGACAACTGAATATTCATCTCTTTTGCTGCATCGTCTACGACAGCTTCTATTTCTTCCGGATCAGACAGGTCCTGAGAGACGACAGCTTCTTTTACTGCACCTACCAGTTCCTCCGCCTGCTCTTTATCCCCGATAGCTTCACCCAGATCACTGGTGGTTACCAGTTCTTCTGTAGCCGCATCTGCATTCTCTGCCTTCAGGGTCTCGCCGGTCATATTACTGTAAGCTTCCATTGCACCTACCAGCGCCGCTGTTCCGGAGATATTAAACGGTCCAGCCACACGTACATCCGCATCGGTGACGCCTGCAGTTGCCAGCGCATTCTGATACATACCTGTGGTACAGTAAGTAATATTACTGGTTGTCACTTTAATTCCATTTCCTTTATCCTTTTTTTCAATAAGAACAGAAGAAAGTGCTCTGGTTCCGATCACACTGGAATCCAGATAAGAATCCAGATATTTGTGTTCATCCGCATTCGTTACAGTAATTACCTGATAGCTGCTCAGATCCGCTTCATTAATCTCCAGCAGACTCAGTACTGTGGATTTTTCTGTTTCATTCAGATCCGCTCCCAGCGCCAGATACGGTGCATCAATCTGATCTGCTTTTGCACTCAGTGGTGACATCAGGCTTCCCATTACCGTTACCATCGCCAACATTCCCGCCATTATTTTCTTTATCTTCATCTCTGTTACCTCTCTTTTTCTTTATATACTTTCAGAATCTTTTCAGTCTTCTCCCGACTGATACTCCGTAGTATAACACACTTTCCTTCCATGATGCAGATATTCATAAATCTTTTCCTGTTCATTCATAAAATCTTCACAACTTCAACACGATTTTCTCACAATTCCCGGATATACTATAACCATAAAATAATTAATAGAAATTATTTTATAACTTTTCTTTTTCATATGTCGATGAAAATCGACACTCCTTCCTTTAAAAATAAAACTAAAACGTGTTGACCGGAATTTCCTCATTCTGGTCAACACGTTTTTACGTTACTTTTTATTTTGCACGTCCCAATACATTTGCCAGTTTCGCAAATTCTTCCAAAGACAATGCCTCTCCTCTCACCGATGGTGAAAATCCGCACTCTGCGATTGCAGCCTCTATTGTCTCTTTTTCAAAAGACAACCCCTCATAATTCTTCAGACCGTTTGCCAGCGTTTTTCTTCTCTGATTAAACGATGCCCGAATAATCTGAAACAACAGTTTTTCATCGTCTACCTGTACCGGTGTCTCAGCATGGCGGGTCAGACGAATCACCGCACTTCCCACTTTCGGTCTCGGCATAAAACAGTTCGGTGGAACATTGGCAACAATATAAGGTTTTGCATAGTACTGCACTGCCAGAGATAATGCACCGTAATCTTTCGTGCCCGGGCCCACCTGCATACGATCCGCTACTTCTTTCTGTACCATGACAGTAATGGATTCTACAGGCACATGGCTTTCAAACAGACCCATAATGATCGGTGTCGTGATATAATATGGAAGATTTGCAACCACTTTGATCGGGCGGCCTCCATTTTTCTCTTCTGCCAGCTTTGCAATATCCACTTTCAGGATATCTTCATTGATCACCGTTACATTGTCATAATCGCTCAGCGTATCCTCCAGGATCGGGATCAGACTTTTATCAATCTCCACCGCATATACCTCTCTGGCTGCATATGCCAGATACTGTGTCATCGTTCCCATACCCGGTCCGATCTCCAGAACAAAATCATCCTCTGTGATCTCCGCCGCACGGATAATTTTATCCAGCACATGAGGATCGATCAGAAAGTTCTGTCCAAACTTTTTCTGAAATGTAAAGCCGTATTTGTTCAACACAGCAATGGTTGCCTGGGGATTGCCAAGATAAGGCTCTCTCTTACTCATAGTTCTTCCTTTCCTGTTGTTTTCCAAAACGTGTAAAAAGGGCATAGCTTTCTGTCGCCATGCCCCATGTTGTCATGCTCTTTTATAAATCAAAATCCTTTTCATAAAGAAGAATTCGACCGTCTGCATCTGTATGACGTTTGGAAAGTTTTCTTCCCAGCTTTACGCCACTTGCCTTACGGATCGCACCGTCTACCATCTCTTTTACTTTTCCGATAGTAATCGGTTCATCCTCTTTCTGGTTATCTCCGATCATGGTATACAGAGCAAGCACACCCATCTCATCCATGCGGAAACCATTTTCTCTCGCATACGTTCTTGCAAATGTTACCAGCTCGTCATTGGTAAAGACCGGAATCGAAATAACGGTTTCGAATTTTTCTGCAAATTCCGGATAATCCGCCAGCATCTTACGCATATTTGCTTTATCATCTTCAATCAGGAGAATCATACTGTCTGTACGGAAATCCATCGCCTGAGAAAGTTTTTCGATCGTCTCCGGCGTCATAAAACTTGCTCTCTCGATCAGAAGAAAGCCTCCTGCCATCTTGCTGATAATTGTTGCCGGATCTTTTCTGTTAATATCCGATGCATCCAGATTTGCATACTTGACAGCTTTCAGTCCCAGTTCTTTGCAGATCGCTTTTACAAGCCCTTCACTCAGTCTGGTTTTTCCTGTTCCGTGACTTCCCATGATTGCGATATTTCCACGATGAGATGTTTTCTCACTGGCATATTCATATGCCCCGTGAATCGCATCCAGAATCTGATCATCCATGCCCGGCACTTTAGCAAAGTACGAAAACAGCTGTTTCTGTTCTGCCGTCAGACGTTCCGGTCTGGTATTGTTCAGGATCCTCTGGCGTTTTTCTTCGGGTGTCTCCCGTTCCAAAGTCATCTCGCTGATATCCGGCTGTATCTCTGCTTCTTCCAGCATCTTATCGATATGGTCACCTTCCGGTTCCTCTGCCTCCGTTTCAGAACCTTCTTCCACAACAGATTCCTCTGTGGTATTCTCTTCTGTCATCGGCTCTGTCTTTTCTTCAAAAGCAATTTCTTCCTCAGATGCTGTCTCCGGATCCAGGCTCGCAGACCGTTCTGCTTCTTCCTGTTCCCTGAGCTCATCCATACCGCTCAGAGCAGCTTTGAGTTCTTCTTCCAGATTAAATTCCTGTGTATCTCCCGGTGTCGCATGCCATGCATCCTGCTTTGTCACATCCGGAATCACTCTTGTCGCGTCCAGATCTTCGATTTCCGGTTCTGTTTCCTCCGTTTCTTCCGGATATTCCATCTCAATCACCGGTGCTGCTTCTGATCCGGTAATATCTTCTTCTGTTTCCTGCTCTTCTGTCGATTCCGCCGAAGTTTCAGTTTCCGGTGCATCAGACGATGTTTCTTCTGCAAAATCCAGAGAAAGTCCGGAAAGACTTGCTTCAAAAGCTGCCATCGCTTCATCCGCCGCATCCGTCAGAGTTTCTGCCGGCTCTTTTTCTTCCGTTACTGTCTCAACCGCTCCCTCAACCCTTTCTTCCAGTACATCACCGGCTGCATCTACTTTTTCTTCTGCAACTACTTCTTCCGGTTCACCGATGATTTCTTCTGCTGTTACTTCCTCCACAGCCGGTTCTTCCTCAGCTTTTTCTGCGGCATCCTCGCCTGCTTCTTTCGCCAGGGAAGACGAAGTCTCTGCAAATAATGCATCCAGATCCACTTCCTGAACACTGATGATTTCTTTATCCTCCGGTTTTTCCACCTTCGGTTTTTCCATCATTTCCAGTTCATCCATCTCGGTTCTGCTCACCCCGGCAACTCCGCTGTCCGCAGAGATGATGCCTTCATTTACAGCTTCCGGCTCCAGATCCTGTACGTGATAGTCTTCCATATTTTCTTCTTGTGCTTCAGGTTCCTGCGGAACTTCTGCTCCTGCTGCTCTTCCCAGTGCCTCAAAAGCATCTACTGCCTTGGTACGGTTAAAGCCGGAAAGAATCTCCTGAAAACTTCTGGAAAGACGTTCCTGAAGTTTTTCGGTATCGATATGCGGAATCTCTGTTGCCGGTTTCACCGGCTCTTCCTCCGTCGCCGGAGTTTCTTCCACAGTTGTTCCTGCAGATTCCTGCGGAATCTCTGCTGTTACTGCCACTTCTTCCTGAGCCTGTTCTTTCTCTTCTTCCACTTTCTGAAGACCCGCCATTGCAGCTGCTGACACACCCGGCAGAATTGTATTTTTTACTTCTTCTGTCAGTTTCGGTCCTGCTGTTGCTTTTGCAACCTTTCCTGCCGCCTTCGCTTTCTCATATTTTTCTTTCTGAGACGGTGACAGTGGCGTGTATGTCATCTTAAGTTCCATCGCTTTGGTTACATATTTGCCTTCACCAAACCACAGAACCAGATCATCACAGGTTTCAACACATTTCTTTTCCTGTCCTGCTTTTTTATACAGTTTTGCCAGTTCATATACCCAGCGTTCTGTGTATTCCCGCTCTTTATATTCCTCCAGAATCGCAATCTGATTTTCCAGAGGTGCTTTCTGTGCTTTGTAAATCTTATATTTCAGAATATATTTGGAAGTATCGTTGGAAGCGGTCTCCAGATATTCATTATAATATTTTACAGCATCATCATATAACCCCATCTTCAAAGCCAGTTCCACCTGACGGTACAGAATCATCTTGCCGATAGATGAACGTTTATGCGCCAGCTGCAGCATCTGCATACTCTTTTCCAGTTCACCATTCACTTCGTAGATATCTGCTACCATACACAAGGTCCGCACACTCTTCACTCTACGCCAGTCGATAGAATCCGCTACCGTAAGAGCCCCTTCATAATCCTGTGCATCCACAAGTCTGTTGATTTCCTCCAATTTCAAATGGTATTCTGTCTTATCCACTGTACTCACCTCTGCTTTTTCTATCAAATTTATAACTGTCTGATACTTTCACAGTTATCTGTTTTCAGTTGTTTATACCCGTAACTGTTAAAGTACTGAACAGTTACCCATAATTGTTCTAAGTGTACCATACTGCCTGTTTCTTGTCAAAATATAACTGTCCTCTGACCGAGACAGTTATTGATAAAATGATGTGTATGAACAAACAAAGGGATGCCGCCCTCCGACAACACCCCTCTTATGTATACGGGAGTCAGTCCCCCTTTTGGTTCTTCTGTCACCCGATTCTCAGTTTAAACTTCTGAATTTCTTTTTCACTGGTTACACGCTCAATCTCTGCGCCCAGACTCTTCAGTTTTCCTTCAAAATTCTCATATCCACGCTGGATATATACGATATCATCCACAATTGTAATACCCTCTGCAGCCAGTCCGGCAATTACCAGTGCCGCGCCTGCACGAAGATCCGGTGCACTGACTCTTGCGCCTGTCAGTTTGTCCACACCATCAATGATGGCTGTATTACCTTCCACTTTTACACAGGCACCCATACGGGTCAGCTCGTCCGCATATTTGAAACGGTTCTCAAAAATGCTTTCCGTAACAATGCTGGTTCCTGATGCCAGAGCCAGTGTTACTGCGATCTGTGGCTGCATATCCGTAGGATATCCCGGATACGGTAAGGTTTTTACATGCGTTCTGCGCAGTTTCTTTGCAGAGATCACGCGTACTGCATCGTCAAATTCTTCCACTTCACATCCGATTTCTTCTAATTTGGCTGTAATCGCTTCCAGATGTTTCGGAATTACATTTTTGATCAGAATATCGCCGCGTGTTGCCGCTGCAGCGAACATATAGGTTCCTGCCTCGATCATATCCGGCACAATCGAATAATTTGTACTGTGCAGCATCTCCACACCTCGGATACGGATCACATCCGTACCGGCACCCTTGATATTGGCACCCATGCTGTTCAGGAAGTTTGCTGTATCTACAACGTGTGGCTCTTTTGCCGCATTTTCAATAATGGTATTTCCTTTTGCCATAGATGCTGCCATCATAATATTAATGGTTGCACCTACCGATACAGTATCCATGAAAATATGAGTTCCATGAAGTCCGTCCGGTGCAGATGCCACGATGGCACCGTATTTGATATCGACGGTTGCACCCAGTGCACGGAAGCCTTTCAGATGTAGGTCAATCGGGCGGCTTCCGATGTTACAGCCACCCGGCAGAGGTACTTCTGCTTTTTTATATTTTCCGAGAAGCGCACCCAACAGATAATAGGATGCACGGATTTTCTTAATATATTCGTAATCTACACTGATATCACCGATAGTGGAACCGTTGATTACTGCAGTGTGACGGTCTACCCGCTCCACTTTTGCTCCGATTCCTCCGATGGCCTCTAAAAGTACATTTATATCATTGACATCCGGAAGGTTTTCCAGCCGGACGGTATCATCTGTCATAATAGCGGCTGCAAGAATCGCAAGTGCTGCATTCTTCGCTCCACCAATCTCTACTTCACCAACTAACGGGTTTCCACCCTTAATAATATACTGATCCATAGTTCACCTCTATGTTTATATTCAGCCAATACAAGTCCCGATAATCCCTCTCATTGATTTTTATGTTATAACAAATCAATGCCTTTGTAAATAAATTTTAAAGATTTCTTATCTTTTTGTTCATATTGTCCACTGAATTTTTCAAATAATTTTACAGAATACCGTGACTATTCAGCATCTTCACTGTCTAGTTCCAGACTGTCTACAATACTCTGTAAAGTCTCCTCTAAATTTTTGTTTTCCTCATCAATTGTGATATCTGCATATTTTTCATACAATACCACACGTTCTTCATATAAATCTTTTAATGTCTGTCCGTCCCGCAAAACCACTCCACGGTTTTTCAGGTTGCCCAGCCGTTTCCTCAGAGCTTTGTAGGACAATTTCAGATAAATGACCGTGGCAATCTCTCCAAGATGCTCCATAGCTTCTCTTCCGTACACCACGCTGCCTCCTGTGGCAATTACTGTGCGATTCGCTTCAATAGAAGCGTTTACTTGATTTTCAATTGCAATAAAGCCTTCGATACCCTCTTCACTGATAATTTCTTTTAATAATCTCTTTTCCTGCTTCTGAATCAGAAGGTCTGCATCTACAAACTGATAACCTAACTCTTTTGCAAGTATTACTTTTTCCAACTCCTGGCATTCCAATTAACACTATATTCTTCATATCTCTCATCCTTATCGCAGCTTATCATTTTATCATATTATCTTAGTTAATACAAGTTTTTATTCCTGTTTGTTATTCGAGAACAAACAACGTGTTACTGTAACAACAATGTGCCTTGGCACATTATTTTCATCATACCACAATTTCCCTTACATTGCCATACCGCATCTCTTGCAAGTATCACGAAATGTTTTCCAGTTCATCGCCAAGCCGTTAACAATGCCGCCGAAAATACAGACCAGCAGCACATCGGTGATCAGTTCCTTTTCTGCGATCGGAATCGGACAGATCTTTTCCGACTGTCCTCTCATGGAAGCCGGAAGAATCGCTGTTCCCAATCCACTGGCTGCCAGACTCATGGCTGTTCTGGCATCCTCGCATTCATAATAAACATCACAGGAAAGACCATGTTTTTCAAAAATGGACAACACATACTTTCTGTGACGCTTGGAAAGGATCAGATGATGTCCGGCCAGTTCTTCCAGTGTCAGTTCCCGAAGACCTTCTTCTTCCTGTCCCTGCGGAACCATAGCCATTAATTGTTCCTGTCGCAGTAGTTTGGAACAGAACCCGTTTAAGGCGATCGGCGTACGAAGTGTAGTCACATCAAGGATTCCGTTTTCCAGTTCATCTTTCAGTGTAAAGGTAGATCCGTCATGGATCACAAAACGAATATCCGGATGATGGCTGGTGTACTTTACCAGATATTTTGCCATCATATTCACCGTGGATGGCGTCACACCAAGATGGATCGTCGTTGCCTGGCTGACTTTGATCACTTCTCTTTTCGTAATATCCGTCATGGTCAGAAGACTTTCTGCCCGCACATACAGTGCTTTTCCAGCCTCTGTCAATCGGATATGTTTACTTCCCCGCGCAAACAGGCGTACCTGCAGTTCTTCTTCCAGCATTTTCATCTGGTAACTAAGCGGCGGCTGTGTCATATGCAGGGCTCTGGCCGCACCGCTGATAGTTCCCTCATCTACAATTGCACGAAAATATTCCAGCTGTTTGATCTCCATAGTTCTCCCCATTTTTCTGTTTCCATATAAAAATGATTGTTTATTTATATAAAAAGAATATTTTTCATATATTATAATATGTGCTACACTAAAAGCACAACAGTAATTTACTTATATTTTACACAGATGCATGACAGTAGAACAATGAATGTGCTTTCGCATATTCCTGAGCCTGCGGCGGTTGTTTACGTCGTCTACATCATACACAAAGGAGTTTTATCATGAAACAAATCGACTTTGAACATGGAAAAATCACCGATAACATTCTGCGGGCTTCCATTCCGATGCTTGTGGCGGAGGTTTTGAGTCTTCTCTATAACATTGTAGACCGGATCTATATTGCAAGGATCCCGGATGTGGGAACCACAGCGCTTGGAGCTGTCGGGCTGTGTTTTCCGATCATTACGATTATTCTTGCTTTCAGTAACCTCTTCGGTTCCGGCGGTGCACCACTTTTTTCGATCGAACGTGGAAGAAAAGATACGAAAGAGGCTTCGATGATCATGAATACCTCATTCTTTCTGATCTGTGTCTGTGCCCTGCTTCTGATGGCTGTCGGTATGATCTTTGCGAAACCGATTCTGCTTCTGTTCGGAAGTTCGGAAAACGGACTGATCTACGCGTATCCTTATCTGATGATCTATCTGCTCGGAACTTTTCCTTCTATGGTTTCTACCGGTATGAATCCATTTATCAATGCGCAGGGATACGCCACCACAGGGATGTTCTCTGTAGCGATCGGTGCAATTGCCAACCTGATCCTGGATCCGGTTTTTATCTTTGTGTTCGGACTCGGTATCCGCGGTGCGGCGATCGCTACGGTGTTATCACAGATTCTTTCTGCAGCGTTTGTCCTGTATTTTCTGCGGAAAAAGACCGAATTGAAAGTCCGTCTTCTGTCCGGAGAAGAGATCCGTGACTGCGGAAGGCGGGCAAAAAATATTATCAGCCTCGGAACCGCAGGTTTTATCATGCAGCTTACCAACAGTCTGGTGACGATCTGCTGCAACAATGTACTTTCGGTCACCGGAGGCGATCTGTATATCTCCGTGATGACGATCGTATCGAGTATCCGACAGATCATCGATACACCGATCCATGCCATTACCGAAGGTTCCTCCCCGGTCATCAGTTATAACTATGGCGCACGCCGGCCTAAGAGAGTGTTCCAGTCCTGGCTCACCATGAGCGTGATGGCGATTCTGTATACACTGCTCGCCTGGGGCGTGATCCTGTTTGCACCGCGTTTCCTGATCGGTATCTTCAGTTCCGACCAGGCGCTGATCACCGATGCGATCCCGGCACTGAAACTGTACTTCGGAGCCTTTGTTTTTCAGGCACTCCAGTATGTGGGACAGACGATGTTCAAGTCACTGGGCAAGAAAAAATTCGCGATTTTCTTCTCTCTGCTTCGCAAGGTCATCATCGTGGTTCCGCTTACCTACATCCTTCCGTATCTGTTCCATATGGGAAGTGACGGTGTCTTCCTCGCAGAACCGGTATCCAATGTGCTTGGCGGAAGCGCCTGCTTCATCGTGATGCTGTGTACGGTAATGCCGGAGCTGAAACGAATGGCAAAGGAAAATTCCGATTGCTAGTTTACATAATTTTAATTTCAGATATCATTGCAAATCCACAGCAAGATTCATACGCCACCGCAAACATCTGCAATATAATCTTGGTTTCTTTACTCCATAAAAAAACTTCAGCAGACATAATAGCTTTCTTCTGTCTGCTGAAGTTTTTTATTTTTTATTCAAATCTTCTTATTTCTGTTTCTGAACATCCGCTGCTCTCTCTTCTTCTCGGAGCCGTTCCAGTTTCTCCTTCACCGTAGGATACCGCTCCAGATCGGTATGGGGAAGTGCCTGTGCTGCCACCATTGTATTCAAAAAATCTTCTACCGCTGCGAACTGGATATACACCATTTTCTCCAGGATCTCCTCCACTTTTTTTGCCACACCGCAATCCAGCAGTGCACATACCGCACCTTCCAGGGAAGAATTGCCCGCATGGATGATCCGGTCCCGTTCCATGTCCGGGTACATGCCGATAGCGATCGCGGATTCTTTGGACACGTGTTTTCCAAAAGCGCCCGCCACATAGAATCCTTCCAGTTCCGAAAGTTCGATCCCGGACTCCCGCAGCATGATCGCCACCATCGTGTATGCCGCCGCTTTTGTCCGGATAAATTCTTCGATGTCACTCTGGTAAAAATACAGCTCCGGTGCATAGTTCACCGCCAGCATCCCGTCTTTCTCCACGATCCACCGGCTTTTCTCCGGCTGTAAGATCCCCCGGATATCGATCCATCCATGCAAAAACAATTCCGCCAGAAGATCCACAATCCCGGATCCGCAGATTCCTTTCGCCGTTGCCTCCTCGATCACGTGGCAGTGCAGTTCTCCATCTTCCATTTTTACCCGATCCACCGCGCCTTCCATCGCGCGCATGCCCGTCTTTACCACACCGCCTTCCAGTGCAGGTCCCGCAGCTCCCGCACCGCATAACAGAAAATCCCGGTTCCCCAATACGAGTTCCCCGTTCGTTCCGATATCGAAAAAAGCGTTGATCTTCTCTTTTTTATAGATTCCCGTAGCCACCATGCCGCTGATGATATCGCCGCCCAGGTAATTGGACTTTGCCGGATAAATGTAAACATATCCCTTCACCGGCAGTTCCAGATCTTTTGCCGGGAGAAATCCGGGCTGGTCTGCGTGCACCGCATACGGAGTGTGGAAGACACAGAACGCATCCATCCCAAGCAGAAAATGAATCATCGTTGTATTGCCCCCGATTGCCATCGCGATACAGCTGTTTTCCGGTAACTGCTGCTGTGCTTCCAGTTCTCTCACACAGGTGGTAATGCTGGTTACCGCTGCTTTTCGAAGGATCTCCAGCGTTCCACGGTCTTCCTGACAGTGAAAGATTCTGGTCAGAATGTCCGTTCCATAGGGAATCTGCCCGTTGAACGTGCTGGTTTCGCCTAGGATCTTTCCTGTCGCGCAGTCCACCAGACGGGCAACCACGGTGGTGCTTCCCAGATCCACCGCCACACCGTAATGTAACCCAGTGGTATCTCCCGCTTCCAGATCCACGCCATGCCACGTCTGACCGTCCCACGCCAGCGACACGGTCACTTTCCACTCTGCCTCTTCGCACAGCGGATATAGTTTTCGCAGTACCCGCAGGCTTACTTTTGCCTCAATCCCCTGTTCCTTTAATCCGTCCTGGATCCTTCTCTGATCGGACCGGTTATCGTCCTCGGTCGAGCCTGAAGTTCCAGATATATTTTTTTACTGATTCCGTCCATGATTATTCCTCTTTTTCTATTGCGTTGCTTCTATTATACTTCTTTCTTCCCAAATAACCAAGTTATGGATTGCGTCGGAGATCCAATTAACGTATACTTAATTTTATATAAGAACATACTTTCTGGTAACAGATGCGGATATCCGCAGAAAGGAGGACATTCATGGATCGCATCATTTTTCATATCGATGTCAATTCCGCATATCTGAGCTGGAGCGCAATTGATCTCTTACAGGCAAATCCGGACAGCGTGGATATCCGGACGATTCCCGCGATCATCGGCGGCAACCGGAAGACCCGCCATGGGATCGTTCTGGCAAAGTCTCTGTCAGCGAAAAATACTTACCATATCCATACTGCGGAACCGGTGGCAAATGCTCTGAAAAAATGTCCGACGCTCACCATCATTCCTCCTGACCACGACTCTTACAGCCGCCACAGCAAACAGTTTGTCTGTTTTCTCCGCTCACTGACATCGGAGATTGAACAGGTCAGTGTGGATGAATGTTATCTGGACTATACCACAATTGCCTCCCGCTTCTCCTCACCCGAAGAAGGAGCCGCCTATATTCGCAACTATATTTACAGCCATTTTGGTTTTACGGTCAATGTGGGGATCTCTTCCAATAAGGTGCTGGCAAAGATGGCTTCTGACTTCGAAAAGCCGAACAAGACGCACACACTTTTCCCTGATGAGATTCAGAAGAAAATGTGGCCACTTCCGATCAGTAGTCTGTTCATGGCAGGACATGCTTCCGTAGCTGTCCTGCAGAAACTGGATATCCATACGATTGGCGATCTGGCTCGGATGGATCCGGCGATTCTCAACCTACATCTGAAAAGCCACGGAAAAATGCTGTGGGAATATGCAAACGGAATCGATAATTCCAGCATCGAAAGCGAACCGTCTCAGGCAAAAGGGATCGGCAATTCCACCACCCTCGCCAGTGATCTTACGACCGCGCAGGAAGCGTACTCTATTCTTCTGCAGCTTTCCACCAAGGTAGGGCACCGTCTCGAAAAAGCCGGTCAGTCTGCCAATAACCTGTGCGTGGAGATCAAATACTCGACATTTGACAAATATACCCGTCAGATGCCGCTTTTCTCCCCGACGCAAGATGAGAAAAAGCTGTACCACGCAGCCTGTCATCTTTTTGATACACTCTGGAACGGAAACCCGATCCGTTTACTGGGAGTTCGCGCCGGAAAACTGACGGATGCTGATGAACCGGTACAGCTCGATCTGTTCAGTTATGACCCGAAAGCGATTGAAAAAGAACAGAAGATGGAACGGGCGATGGATAAGATCCGGGAAAAGTTTGGGAAAGATCTGATTCAGAAGGGAATCCATTAAATATGCAAATCACCTTGCGAAATTCTGCCGGCTGAATAGTTATATTTTTCTACATGCAGAAATCCCCGCAGCGGATATTTGACGTCCACTGCGGGGATTTTCTGTTGTTTATTGTTTGAACATTACTTATTACTTGCGTTTGAAAATTAGCAGATACCCTGTGCTAACATAGCATCAGCAACTTTTTCGAATCCGGCAATGTTGGCACCTACTACATAGTTGCCTTCGAATCCATAACGTTTTGCTGCATCATCCATGTTGTGGGTGATGTTGATCATGATGTTTTTCAGTTTTGCATCTACTTCTTCGAATGTCCAGCTCAGTCTCTCGCTGTTCTGAGACATTTCCAGTGCGGATGTTGCTACACCACCGGCGTTTGCTGCTTTACCAGGAGCAAAGATTACGTTGTTTGCCTGCAGATACTGGGTAGCTTCCAGAGTGGTAGGCATGTTAGCACCTTCGCATACAGCGATGGTTCCGTTTGCTACCAGCTGTTTTGCGTCTTCCAGATGCAGTTCGTTCTGTGTTGCACATGGCAGTGCCAGATCAGCTTTGATCTGCCATACACCTCTTCCTTCATGGTATTCAGCGTTTGTGCGAACTTTTACATACTCTGTCAGTCTTGCTCTCTTCACTTCTTTGATTTCTTTCAGAAGTGCTACATCGATTCCGTCCGGATCGTAAACCCAACCGGTAGAATCAGAACAGGTCAGAACTTTTACACCCAGCTGCTGTGCCTTCTGGATTGCGTAGATTGCTACGTTACCTGCACCGGATACAACTGCAGTCTTTCCTGCGATGTCGATACCATTTAATTTTAACAGTTCCTGTGTCAGGTACAGCAGACCATAACCGGTAGCTTCTGTTCTTGCCAGAGATCCACCATAGGTCAGTCCTTTACCTGTCAGAACTCCTTCGTATACGTTTCTCAGTCTCTTGTACTGACCAAACATGTAACCGATCTCTCTTGCGCCGGTTCCGATATCACCAGCCGGTACGTCTGTATCTGCGCCGATGTGTTTGCTCAGCTCTGTCATAAAGCTCTGGCAGAATTTCATGATTTCACGATCAGATTTTCCTTTCGGATCGAAATCAGAACCACCTTTACCACCACCGATTGGCAGTCCGGTCAGGGAGTTTTTGAAGATCTGCTCAAATCCCAGGAATTTGATGATACCCAGGTTTACTGATGGATGCAGACGAAGACCTCCTTTGTAAGGTCCGATTGCACTGTTGAACTGTACACGATATCCTTTGTTTACATGTGCCTGACCCTGATCATCTACCCACGGTACACGGAACATAATAACTCTTTCAGGCTCAACGATACGCTCCAGCAAAGCTTCTTTTCTGTACTTTTCTTCATTTGCATCAATTACCGGACGCAGAGAATCCAGTACTTCTTTGACAGCCTGGTGGAATTCTGGTTCGTTAGGATTTTTAGCCACAACGTTTTCATATACTTCATCTACATAAGACATGTTACACGTTCCTCCTTAGAATTTGCTCATTGCTTTTTGAATACGCAGACATTATAGCATGGTAAAGTGTTAAACACAAGAAAAAATTTTCGTTTTTTCGACCTATTTCCTACTTTTTCGCTTGGATTTACGTTTTCTCACACTGTACCCGAAAGTACCGAGCTGCTTTCCTACACCATAGTACGTTCCATGGGAATACACCATCGGGTGTGCGCTGTTCAGATCAAACCGGCCATTTTCATCCATATAATCTTCGTCTGCATGAACAGCAACTACCTGTGCAAGAAACATGTGATGGGAACCAAGCTTCTCTGTTTTTACGACCTTACACTCGATATTCACCGGTGACTCCCCGATCATTCCACAGTTCACCTGGGAGGCTTCCACACAAGTCAGTTTCATCTCTTTGAATTTGTCCACGTCTTTTCCGGAACGGACACCGCAGTAATCGGTCGCATACGTAAGTGCTTCCGTAGTCAGATTGATCACAAAAACACCGCTCTCTTCGATCATATGATACGAATAGCGCTCCGGCCGCACCGAAATGGATACCATCGGCGGGTTGGTACACACCGTACCTGCCCACGCTACGGTAATGATATTGTCTTTTCCTTCGTTATCCCGCACCGAGACCATAACCGCCGGAAGCGGATACAGCATGTTGCCGGGTTTCCACTGTTGTTTCGCCATATATTTTCCCTTTACTGCTGTAATGCATTCATAAACTTCGGAATCAGCTGTTTCTTTCTCGATACCACACCTTCCAGACGACAGGAACTGTCTTCCACTTTCTCTCCGAATGCCTCATATACCAGTCCATCCGATCCCTCTCCGTAACACAAAAGTTCCGTGGACTCCTTGATGATGTTGGTCAGCATGAAGAACACCATCTTGATTCCATGTTTGCCACATTCTTTTTCCATATACGGCATCAGGCGGTCTTTGACCGTCTGCAGTTCTTCCTCGGACATGAAGCTGATCTGTCCCACACCGAATGCCAGGTCATCCACAATAAATTTCTTATAATCCTGATAAAAGATTTCTTCCGGTGTCTTACTGCTCAGATTGCTTCCGGCACGGAACATTTTATTGGCAAAGCTTTCGATCTCGATCTTGGCGATCTTTGCCAGTTCCTGTGCTGCCTCTTTATCACGTTCCGTACAGGTCGGTGAGCGGAACATCAACGTATCTGACAGAATCGCCGCACACAAAAGTCCGGCGATATTTTCCGGGATCTCCAGATATTTTTCCGCGTAGATCTCATACATAATGGTTGCGGTACAGCCTACCGGCTGGTTGCGGAACATGATTGGCTGGAAGGTCTCCAGCGAACCGATTCTGTGATGATCCAGGATCTCCAGGATCTCTGCCTCTTCGATGTTGTCGACCGCCTGAGATCTCTCGTTATGGTCAACCAGAATCAGCTGTTTTTTCTTGATACTCATGAAGTTTCGACGGGAAACGGTACCGATGTATTTTCCACGGGTATTAACCACCGGGAATGCACGGTAACGGGTTTTCGTCATAATGTCTTTGATCTTGTCGGTAAAATCATCGCTCCGGAAGATCACCAGATTGTCTTTTTTCATAAAATACTTGATCGGAATACTCTGGTGGATCAGACGGACCACTGTAAAGGAATCGTACGGTGTGGAAATAATCACCTGATTTCTCTCCTCTGCCAGTTTCTGGATCGTTTTTCCGACTTTGGCTCCCAGACATACGATCAGACAGCTTGCATTGGCTTCGATGGCACACAGCTGATCCTCCGCACGGTTTCCGAGAATAACCAGATCGTCTTCATCGATAAAGCTTTCCATCGTATCCGGCTGGGACAATCCCATGACCACTTTTCCTTTGATAAAGTATCCATGTTCATTACCCACGATGATCTGTCCATCCACAGTATCCGCGATACTCCGGTACTGTGTTCTTGCCTGGGCGAGCAATGTATTGTCATACGCATCCATATAGGATTTGGCGATGTCTCCGGTCGTGATCAGGCCTTCAACCTTGCCTTCTTTGTCTGTGATCGGCAGTGTTACCGCATTATGCTCCTGCATCAGTTTCCATGCCCGCTTCACAGACATGCTGTTTGCCGCTCCCGGTGTCTCATGAAGATCCATGTCTTTCACCTGGGTTCCCACATCCGGCAGATAACCGGGTGCCGGCACATGAAAATATTTCAATACAAATTCTGTTTCTTCATTGATCTGTCCGGCTCTCTTTGCCACATACGTTCCCTTGGTTGTTCGATTCTTGATGTCGGCATATGCGATCGCAGAACAGATCGAATCCGTGTCCGGATTCTTGTGTCCGATGACATAAACTTTATTATCTTTTCTCACAAATAATCCCCTAACTGTTGTTCCCGGCATTTGTCAGACAACTCTTCTGCCTTCTGCCGGAATCTGCTTGGTCTATAATTTCTGATTTTTATCTTAGCATACTTAAAAAAAATCAGCAAACAGATTTGTTATCTTTCTATGTACTATTCCCCGTACATACAACCGGTATGTGCCGGAATCTTTCTATTTTCTGTTGCCAGATTCCGGGAAACAACGCTATAATAATAGAAACAGCAGATTCGTGCAAAGAAAGGATGAATATACTATGGCAGAAGAAGAAAAAGTAACAGCGGTTGCCGAAGAGGCAACTTCCATGGCAGATTATGAGAAGGAGCTGGAGGCTTCTTTTAAAAAGATCGAAGAGGGCGATATGATCACCGGTACGGTGATCGCTGTAGACGAAGAAGAGATCACACTGGATCTTCGCTATTACACCGAAGGAATCATCAAGGTTTCCGATTACAGCAGAGAGCCTGGTTTTATGGTAAAAGAAGCGGTTCATGTGGGCGATGAAGTTACAGCCACCGTGATCGGCAGAGACAACCGCCGCGGCTGCATCCTGTTATCCCGCGTGGAAGCTAACGATGTGCTGGCATGGGACAAACTTCGTCAGTTAAAAGAAGACAAAACCGTGCTGAACGTTACCGTAAAAGGCATCGTCAGTGCAGGTGTCATCGCATATGTAGAAGGAATCCGTGGATTTATCCCGGCTTCCAAACTTTCCCTGAATTACGTGGAAGATCTAAACGAATACCTGAACAA
>ERZ857951.1739-NODE-1739-length-21630-cov-4.797868_pt1 | contig 21630 bp, 17 predicted proteins | sample MGYA00519759_ERZ857951 | MGnify/ENA primary metagenome ERZ857951 (study PRJEB31778, sample SAMEA3449377) | human gut metagenome | biome: human gut; feature: human-associated habitat; material: faeces | place: United Kingdom | collected 2010/2012 ...
ATGTTTCTTTTAGCAATTCATCCCACCGCTTCAGAAACGGGGGACTTCTTGTCTAATGATGTTAAAGTTCTTCCAGTACCGCTCTCGCGCCGCGCACGGCTTTGACATCGGTGCGGTAGAGGGTGTATTCGCTTAAGGATGGAAGTCCCATGTTCACATTTTCTTTCCGGTACTGCATCGGGCTCGCCAGTTCGATTTTTCCGGACATGTGGTAGGCGGTCACGCCGGTTTTCGGATACAGCTCGCGGATCGCATCCGCGCAGATACCGCCGCCCGCCTGAATACGGATGCGTCCCGCCGCCTGGCGCTGCAGTTCGGCGAGAAGCTCTGCTCCTTTTACCGCACTGTTCTGCTGACCGGAGGTGAGAATGGTGTTCATACCGAGCGATACCGCCTGCTCAAGCGCTTCTTTCGGATCGCGGCAGACATCGAACGCGCGGTGCAGCGTCACGGACATGCCGTCGGCTGCCTCCATCAGCTGTTCCATTGCCGCCATATTCATCGTTCCATCCTCTTTCAGCACACCGACCACAACGCCCTCTGCACCAAGTTCGCGGTACATCGCAACTTCCTCGCGGATTTCTTCTAATTCATATGGGGTGTAGCAGAAATCCCCGAACCGCGGGCGGATCAATGCATGAATCGGAATGGTTGTCTGTCTGCGGATCACCTCAAACAGCTTCGGACTCGGCGTTGTTCCGCCGATCACCAGATTCTGACACAGCTCCAGCCGGCTTGCCCCGCCTTTTGCCGCCGCAAGCGCCGACTCCGCCGAGTCCACGCAGACTTCCAGGATATAATCGTTCATAAAATTCCCTCTGTTTTCGTAAGTTTTCTTTCTCTATCATACCCTATTTAGGGCGATTAGGAAAGAGCTTCTTTGGTTCACTTTCGTTCACTTCTGCTTTTGATGCAGATACTTCTCCCTCGTCGCCATCCCGCCGCGGATGTGGCGCTCGGACTTGTTTACATCAAGAATCTTCCGCGCCTCCGCCGCCAGCTGCGGATTCACCAGCACCAGCCGCGAGGTCAGATCCTTATGCACAGTGCTCTTGCTCACCCCGAATTTTTTCGCCGTCTGCCGTACTGTCGCTTTCGTCTCGATCATGTAAATCGCTGTTTCTACAGCACGCTCCTCGATATAGTCCCTCACAAAAAGCCTCCGAAGACGCTGTTTTTACAGTGTATTCGGAGGCTTTGATGGGTATGTCTTCTATTTTATTATTTGTAATATACCCATACCGCTTTTGTCTGTTCCAGCACCTGATCGATATCCCAGGTTTTTTCGGAATTTTTTCTGCTGTTTGGGTCGTTGATTTTCAGTCTGCCATTCTGCAATCCGGTAAGAACGATAAAATGACCGTTGCTGGTAAACTCCCCGGGTCCCATCAGGGCAATGATGGGGTTTCCGGCCTGCAGGTTGTTTTCCACCCGTTCCCGTTCCACAGGGATTTCTTTGCTGGAAAGGCCGATCTGCCGGGCTCCTTCCAGCATCAGAGACCAGGCGGTTCCGCTGCCGTCTACGGCATAGCCGTTCTGTGAGGCAAAATCGGCGACCCAGCGCGGATTTTTTGTGATATCGCCGGTCATGAAAATGGCAACCATGGAAAGTGCTGTCGGTCCGCAGCCGCTTAATCCCATCACTTCACCGGCATATCGGTGATAGCCCCATCTCTGATCCCACTGCAAGAGAAGCGGAACCTCCGATGCGGATGACAGGTCGCTCAGGTCAATCTCCGGCTCCTCCTCTTTTTTCAACGGATATTCTTCGACGAACGTCTCCGTCTCATTGTTTCTCTCGTAAAGCGACAACAGCTCCTCCGGGTACTGATCCATTGAAATGCCGTTTGCTTTCGCATACCGCTGGATCGGATTCTGCCGGAAGCGCCGCACACCGCCCAAAAACAGAAGACAGCCGAACAGCAATAGCAGCCCGCGGATCCGCCATACCTTTCTTTTTCGTCTCCGTGCTCTTTCTCTTCTTTGTATTATCCTTCTTTGTGTCATTCTTTTTTGTTCTGCTGTCTCTTGCCATTCCAGTGTATTGTTTTCACGGATCATGAAAAATCCCCCTCCCGATCTTATGGTGTACTCCCAAAATCTTTCTGTGCCTGATTTTGTGAGATGATTGAGAGTACATTCTTCCTTTTCATCATAACAAATTTCTGATTTTTCTTTTTGTATATTTTCCGAAGAAACACTGCTTTTTTTCCGTCTGCTTTCTTAAGATTTTTTGTATCTGTGCAAAGCCATGCGAAACGGAAGCAAAACCGCAAGCAGGAAAAAGATGGCAAATTCCGGAAATATCATTGAGAAAAAAGTTCAAAAATGGTAAAATAGGAAAAACAACATCTTTAAGCGGAGGATAAAACAAAATGAAAAAACTGAAAGTAAAAAAAGGCAGCACCTGTATGGCTTGTCTTGCCTGTGTGGGAGCATGTTCTGAGGCATTTTATAAGGTATTTGATCCGGACAAGGCATGTCTGCAGATCGTAGAGAAAAAGGCTGTTCGCCCGATCGCCTGTCCGCAGTGCGGTAAATGTGCCGAGGCCTGTCCGGAAGGCGCCATCACCCAGAACCCGAAGGGCGTTTACATGATCAACAAGAAAAAATGTACGGGATGCGGAGCCTGTGCGAAGGCCTGTCCATTTGGCCTGATCGTAAAAACCGAGGGCAATCCGGCTTCCAAATGTATTGCCTGCGGTATCTGCGCGAAAGCCTGTCCGATGGATGTACTGGAAGTTGTGGACGAATAATGATCCGAACTCTTAGATATCGCCAGGATCTCGTGTAAGCACAGATCCTGACTCATTGCTCACATAAACATAAAAATGCACTGTGGAACGTCGTCGGACAATTCCACAGTGCATTTTTCTGTTAAACGAAAAACAATTGATTCCCTCTCGCCGCCTGGCAGAATGATCGATGCCCGTTTCCGCAGACAGCATTCCGACAAAAAGGGACAAAATTTACAATTTTACTCCCGCGCCAGCAGAACCATCGATTTTGCCGGAAGCATCATGCTTTCTTTCATCTCTGCTCCATCCTCTGCGCAACGTTTTCCATCGCAGAGCAGTTTCCAGTTTCCTTCCGGAAGTTTCTGCAAAGCTTCTTTTTCCCATGGATTGTAGAAGACGCAGACTGCGTGGCCATCCGGGTATTCCAGTTCGTAACCTGCGATCTGGTTTTCACGGAAAAATGTCTTTTTACAGTCCGGCTCGCACGTTCCGTATGCCTGGAATTTTCGGCGCAGAGCGAGAAGACCACGGTAATAGTCCACCAGCTCTTCCTGCTCTAAGGCGCGTGTCCAGTCAATTTTGTTGAGCTGCCACGACGATTTGAAGCTGTTTCCTTCGCCATGCTTCGTGCGCGCAAATTCCTCACCCGCCTGGAAAAACGGCATTCCCTTGCAGGTCATCACAATGCCCGCCGCCAGACGGTTCATCGAAAGCGTCCGCTCATCCATCTTGCCAAAATCCGGCTCCGCATCCTCCTTCCGCTTCGGATCGGACAGTTTTAATTTATCCCACAGTGTATAATTATCATGTGCCGACACATACGGAATCAGCTGGCTCGCATTACGCGGATCATAGGCTCCTTTTCCGTCCAGCCAGCCGTCTGTCGCGGAAAGTATTCCTGCTGAAAGACGCTCTTTTCCATTGACATAGCCTCCCTCTGCGGCAATAAAAACGCTTCCCTTGATCGAATCTCTCGTATCGTCGCAGAACATGGAAATGCCATCCATCAGCCTTCCGATATTCTGTTTATCCGACGGAAAATATCCCTCCTGCATTGCGCTTGCCGCTGCTTTCCACGGTTCACCGTAAACCAGAATCTCCTCGCCGCGCGGCATCCGGTTCAGAGCTGTGCGGATCGCATTCATGGTCTCCGTGTCATGCAGTGCCATCAGATCGAAACGGAAACCGTCGATATGATACTCCTTCGCCCAGTAACAAACCGAGTGAACCATAAAGCGGCGGAACATCTCCCGCTCACTTGCCGTCTCGTTTCCACAGTCGGAGCCATTGGAAATCGTGCCATCCTCCCATTCACGGTAATAATAATAAGGAACTGTTTTCTGAAACGGCGAATCGAGATTGTACGTATGATTGTATACCACATCCATAATCACACCGATGCCGGCTTTATGCAATGCCTGAACCATTTCCTTCATTTCCCGGATACGTACCTCTCCGTGGAAAGGATCGGTTGCATAGGATCCCTCCGGCACATTGTACTGCACCGGGTCGTAGCCCCAGTTGAACGCTTCCGCATCGTCTTCCGGCACACTTCCGAAATCGAAAACAGGAAGCAGATGCACATGAGAAATGCCAAGCGACTTCAGATAATCGAGCCCTGTCGCATGAATTCCGTCTCCATTCAGCGTTGTGCCTTCTTCCGTAAATGCCAGAAACTTTCCACGGTGCTTATCCGAAACACCGGAATTCGGATCGCTTGAAAAATCCTTCACATGAAGCTCATACACACAACGGTCCTCCGGCCGGATTTCCGGTCTTTTATCCTGCTCCCAGCCCACCGGGTCCGTCTCTGCAAGATTTACTACCATACTCCGCTCCGAATCAATACCGGAAGTCACGCCGTACGGATCGACCGTATCAAAAACGCCATCTGAGTGCAGAATGTGATACGTATAATACGTTCCATACCGCGCTCCCTGCACTGCACAGCTCCAGACACCCTTTTCGCCGCGCGTCATCGCAAGCGAAGCTATTTTTCGGTCCCCGTGCTCCCGGCTGCTGCCGCGGGAAAACAGTTCCAGTGAAACCTCCATCGCCGTCGGCGCCCAAAGCTTCCATTCTGTCACAAGCTGTTCATCCTTTTTCACCGAGACACCGAGGTCATCCCCTTCATACGTAAAGTTTTCCACAAATTCTTCCGATTCAAAAAAGCTTTTCCACTCCGCCGGCGTTCTTTTCACCACCGCATTCATCTTCTTTCCCTCCTCTTCTTTCCCTCCATTTCTTTGTAAACCCGCAGAATCTCTCCGACACTCCACGCCTGCGCATAGCAGCCCTTCGACATCACCGGCGCCGCACCATCATAAATCTCCGCCAGATGAAACAGACATCCTTCCTGCATCCAGCTCGCAAGACGGTCCAGTCCGCGGCGCACTTCCTGTTTTCCCTCCTTCGGGAAATAGTTCAGCACCGCACGGAAATACGCCCCAAGCGGAAATCCCCAGACTGTCCCCTGATGATATGCCCTGTCACGCTCCGGCTGGCTTCCGCCGATCCATGGATGAAATGCCGGATCCTCCATCTCCAATGACCGCAGTCCTGCTGTCGTATACAGCTTTTCTTTGACCTCCTGTAAGATCCGCTGCCCCTGCTTCTGACTCATCATCTGAAACGGAAGCGCCAGCACAAAGACCTGATTGCATCGGAACTGCTTTTCTTCATACGTGCCGTTCAGCACATCCTTCAGATATCCTTCCTCTTCCATCCAGAACTTTTCGAGAAAACTCTTCTTCACCTGTTCCGCAAGCTTCCCATACGCCGATCCATCCTTTCCGACAAACGGCGCCAGCTTTTCCAGAATCCTCAGACCATTATACCAGTACGCATTAATCTCCACCGGCTTCCCGTGACGCGGTGTCGGCAGCTCCTTGTCAATCCGCACATCCATCCACGTCACCTGCTCCAGACCGCCCCCGGCCATAATCAGCCCGTCACTGTCCATTTTAATATGGAAATCCGTTCCCTTCTGATACCAGAACACAATATCCTCCATCACCGGAAACGCCTCGCGCACAAACTCCAGATCTCCTGTTTCAAGGTAATACTCATACACCACATCCAGAAACAAAAGGGCCGCATCCACCGTATTATACATCGGAAGCGCATCCCCCTCCGGAAACAGATTCGGCATCAGTCCTTCTTTTGTATATGCCATAAAAGTCCGAAGAATGCTCTTACACGCCTCATACTCCCCAAGTGCCAGCGTGCATCCCGGGAGCGAAATCATCGTATCCCGCCCCCAGTCCGCAAAATAGGGAAAACCAGCCATAATACTCTTCCCGCCTGTCGATGCCCGTTCCGTAATATACTGACTCGCACTCACCGCCAGCCGCTTTCCCACCGGATCAGAAATCCCGGACTTTTCCGCAATCGCCTCCTGCCGCTTCTCTTCCCCTTCTATCCACAGCGCAATCCTTTCCTCATCCCACTTATCCACATCATCTGCGAGACTATACACAACAAAAAAGACCTGCTCCCTGCCGTCTCCCGTCATCTCAAACCAAATCCGATGATTCACAACAGCACTTCCGATGCCATCTCTTCCATCCCGCGCATCCTGCTCAAAAAACAAATCCCTCCAGACCCTCTCCTTCTCCATCTGAAGCTCTCCATTCGTTCCATAAGAAAGAATCACACCATTGCTCGCAATGCACTTCCGATCCACCGCAAAATCCTGCCCCTCCTGCAGCTGCTCCCCCTTCGCCGCAAACCGCATCACCGGCCGAACCGAAAAACTCCCCTTCTTCCCACTTCTCACCCGATACCGGACAAGAACCGTATTCTCCCCCTGAACCATCCCAATCGTCTTCTCAATCTCAACCCCCTTCACCCGGTAAAACCATACCGGCAGACTCCCCATCTCAAACCCTTCCAGAAACCGAAACCCCTCCACATTCTGCGTCCGATTCACAAACTCCTGTGAAAACAGCTCCGTTTCCTCTCCATCCACCTCCAACGTCTCCCATACATTCGAAATCAGATGCTCCCGCACCGTAGGCGCCTTCAATGCTCCCATCAACAGCGCCTGATCATTCCTCGCCGCATTCCCCATCACCGTCAGCGAACAATAACCTCCCAGTCCGTTCGTCAGCAAAAAACACTTCTTTTCCCCACTCCGAAAATCCATCCACTCTGAAGCATTCAGTCGAATCCTATCCATACCGCAAAACCTCCAAATTTCACACAATATATTCCCGGAACTTTTCTGTTCTCATAAAATCAAACACAAAAAACTCCGGAAATATTTTTTTCATTCTGTCTCCAAACTTCGCACCAGTCAACAAACTCACGCCGATTCGCCCTCCGGGCGAATCCAGCCCCTCTCCCCGTCCTCCAACACACTCTCCCCTTCCACGCAACAATCTCACGCCGATCTGCCCTCCGGGCAGATCCAGACCACTCCTCCCGTCCTCCAACCCCAGGATCTGGCTCCGGCGTCGTGGCATCTGCAAATCGCTCTGCATCTTTTCAATCTGTTCGCTGTTTACCTGTTCAAAATAGTTGTTGGCACACTCCAGCAGTACCATACGGCAGAAATCCCGGACAAAGCTCATATCGAGAAGCATCTGTGTTTTCTCCTGCATTGCGCTGCGGCTTTGCCCGTTGACCATCAGATACAGCAGATGCTCCCGCAGAAACTCCATACTTTCGTCCTTCCGTTTTTCCTCACGCTCACTCTTTGCAAGCTTTTCGTTGATTTCACCAACCACCTTTTCAAATTCTTCCGGGTTGACCGGTTTTAAAATATAGGCGGAAACACCGTAAGAAATCGCCTTTTTCGCGTAGGAAAACTCATCATACCCGCTGAAAATCACCGTTTCTGTCCCCGGATACTCCTCATGAATCCAGGAAAGAAGCTCAATTCCGTCCATGAACGGCATATTGATATCGGTCAGCAGTACGTCTATCTTCTCTTTTTCAAACACCTCCAGTGCTTCCTCCCCATTGGAGGCCTCCAGAATATTCTCCCGGATATTCATCCACGAAAGCAACATCCGAATTCCCTTTCGCTCTATCATTTCGTCATCTACAATCAGATATGTGCACATGTAGTTATTCCTCTTTCTAAGCAGCATTACATATTATTTCTATAATACCATTTTTCGTTTAAAATTGTATAGCTTTTGCCGCTCAAAACCGTTCCCGGAAACGCCGGATCCGTAACCATTTCAAAAAAAATGAAATCCGGAACGGTCTCCGATTTTTCGATCCGTTCCGGATTTTGTTTTTCACTTCTGTTTTTGCTTTTTATTTTTGATTTTCACTTCTGCTTTCCGTTCTGAAATCCTGCTTTTCCTCAATGAATAAAGAACGCGTCCTCTTCCTCGTCTTCCACAACCGGTGTCATCGGATTATACTCGGTTTCTACCAGCTTCTTCACCAGCTCGTGATCGAAGTTGCGGCGGATTTCACAGGTTCTGTCGAAAATCATGGTTGCTTCATCCCCCAGGGTGCATGCCGGCCAGTTCGGGAGGGATGGGGTTTCCGGGCTTCCGTAGCGGGCAAAGTTGATCCAGGCGGTGGCCATACGCTCCTGCAGACGATCTGTTTCGCCCGGGACATTGCATACGGCGATGCGGTCGATGTTATGGAATACGAACGGAATCTCGGCACAATGCCATGCGGCTTTTCCGCCATCGATCGGGAATTCATAGGTAAACTGATAGGAATAGGTCGGCGCTTCTGTAAACTCCGATTTCTGACGAATGAATTCGATCGTTGCCGGACGGAAGAACGTATCCACAGACCACAGGTCGGCAATTGTTTTGTCCGGATATGCTTTTTCAAAAAGAGAAATCAGCTCCGGCGTTGCATTGCCATATTTTCTCGTCAGGAACGCAATCTGTTCCTCACGGTTCATCTCATGTTTTCCCGGCACAACCGGTCCAAAATCAAACTCACCGATGTTGGTTCCTGCCAGCACCGGAATCGTTTTGGCGTGATCCGTAAATCCGCACTTGATCGGATTTCCGCGGAACCAGCCATTCTCCATCGGTCCCTGTCCGATATAGCAGCCTTTCGCAGCAACCTCTGCCTCAACTTTATTGTACGCATTTGACAGCTCATAATACGGGATCGTCTCAAGCTTCTCCACCTCGGACTCGTCCAGATTCAGTTCTTTTAACAGAGCCTTCACAATCGCGGTGCCGTCTCCGTCCTCTTTCTGATAAACCTTTGCCTCATAAACACCGCTCTCGATGATACCCTTCTGGAACAGGCCGTCTGCTGCCGGCGTATTCATCAGCGTTGCCACCTTCATACCGCCGCCGGACTGACCGAAAATCGTAACATTCTCCGGGTCTCCGCCGAATGCCGCGATATTGTCATGTACCCACTGCAATGCAGCTACCATATCTGCGTTTCCTGCATTCGCAGAATTTTTGTATTTTTCGCCAAACGGCGAGAGATCGAGATAACCGAGGATATTCAGCCGATGGTTCACGGAAACAACAACGACATCACCGAACTCGCTTAAGTGATCCCCCTCATATGCCACATGCTCAATCGCAGAGCCGGCGCTGAAGCCGCCGCCGTGGAGCCATACCATGACCGGCTTTTTCGCACCCGGATCAAGACTCTGTGTCCAGACATTCAGGTTCTGGCAATGCTCGTCCTGCGGCCAGTAACGATGCGGTACCAGCACCTCCATGTTCGGCTCGTCCTGCTTTAAAAGCGGACATACATAGCCGTACGCCAGCGCATTTTTGATTCCTTTCCACGGTTTCACCGGCTGCGGCATCTGGAAACGGTCCGCCTCGGCGTAATGGATTCCATGAAACGCGTATGTCGTATTCAGGCGGAAGCCACGTACCTTTCCCGCCTTTGTCTCTACTACCGGATCTGTTTTACTGCATACAAAATAATCTCCCATATTTCAGCTACCTTCTTTCTATCCTGTTCTGTGACGCGCAGTTTCCAAAAAGCCACCGCAAAATCCCCCTGATCTTTCCGTTTTTGCACCGGTCTTTGAAGCATCTGTTGTTTTTGCATTTACGCATCTGCTCCTTATTATACCAGACAATTTTTTCAGAAACAATTCTTTTCACTTTTATTTTCGGCTGTTTATATCAACAAAGTCCGAAAATCGCGTCAAAAATGGATATTTCCATCACAACTTCAAAGTGCTACAATAAAAAAGAAGGTAAAATCAACGTAAAAAAGGGGACTACTATGACGAAAACAGTACAAAAGAGCAAAGCCCGCGATATGACCCAGGGCTCTATCTGGAAACAGCTTCTTCTCTTCTCACTTCCGCTGATGGCCGGAAATCTCTTCCAGCAGCTTTACAACACCGTTGACAGCATCGTTGTCGGCAACTTTGTCGGCAAGGAAGCACTCGCCGCCGTCGGCTCCGTCGGTCCGATCATCAATTCTCTGATCGGCTTTTTCATGGGACTTTCCACCGGTGCCGGTGTCATTATCTCTCAGTATTATGGTGCAAAGGCGGATGAAAAGGTCAGCCGCACCGTCAGCACGACACTGGTGATGACGTTTATTCTCTCCATTGTCTTTACCATTCTCGGCATTCTCATCACGCCGTACATGCTTCGCATGATGAGCACACCGGACGATGTCATCCGTGAGTCGGCAACGTATCTTAAAATTTACTTTGGCGGTGTTGCCGGTCTGATGTTCTACAACATGGGCTCCGGCGTTCTCCGCGCTGTCGGCGATTCCCGCCATCCGCTGTATTTCCTGATTTTTTCCGCTGTTGTCAATACCGTGCTCGATCTTTTGTTTGTCGTTTCCTTCGGCATGGGAATCGAGGGTGTGGCGCTTGCAACCGTTATTGCACAGTGCCTTTCGGCGGTTCTGACGCTGTATGTGCTGACCACAACAGACGGCCCATACCGCATCTGTTGGAAAAAGCTCTGCATGGACTGGTCTTTGCTGTACCGCATCGTCTGCGTCGGACTGCCGGCAGCGATCCAGCAGATGGTGACTTCCGTTTCCAACGTTTTCGTGCAGTCCTATATCAATGTATTCGGCTCGGATGTTATGGCGGGCTGGAGTGCCTACATGAAAATCGACCAGTTTATGATGCTGCCGATGATGAGTGTTGGTCTTGCTTCGACCACCTTCACCGGACAGAACGTCGGTGCCAGCTACATTGACCGTGCAAAAAAGGGTGCTACAACCGCATTCCTGCTTGCTGAGCTTGTAACCATTGTGATGATGATTCCTCTGCTGATTTTCGCTCCGCAAATGGTCTATCTGTTTAACCAGGAGGCAGCTGTGATTCGTTACGGAACCCTGTTTCTGTATCTGCTATCCCCGTTCTACATTCTCTGCTGCGTCAACCAGGTTTATTCCAACGTCCTGCGTGGCGCAGGAGACACCAGAACACCAATGATCGTAATGCTCGGAAGCTTCGTCGTGTTCCGCCAGATTTACCTGTTTGTGATGTCACATATATTTGATTCCATCATTCCGATTGCACTTGGTTATCCGGCGGGATGGCTGGTATGCAGTGTTCTGATTTATGCCTGCTATCGGAAATTCCGATGGAATAAAGGAATGCGGAAAAACTGAAGGATTCCTTTCCTGACATAAGCAAAATGGGCTGTTGCACTAAGAAAATGAACGTAGTGCGACAGCCCATTTTTTCGCATTATTTTTTCAGGAGTGCTGCTGAATGCTCTTTAATCAGAACAACTCCGCAATCGCCGCGATCTTCTCACAGTTTTCCGGCAGCGGACCATTGATTTTCGGTGACTGGCGCGTTGCCACGTAACAGCTTGCGATTCCGGCAGAGGCTGCACCGTGGCAGTCAGCGATGTCGTCATTTCCTGTCATCAGGCATTCTGCCGGATCGAGGTGATACTGCTTCAGCAGCATCTCATAAAACGCCGGATCCGGTTTTTTCACACCGGCATCTGACGAGAGCAGGATTCCATCAAAGTATCTTGTCAGTCCAAGCAGGGAAATTTCCGGCGCGGTGAAAAGCGCCTGTGCATTGGACAGCAGAAAAACCTTCTTTCCTGCGTCTTTTAAACGCTGCAGCATTTCCGGCACGCCGGGAAACAATTTCAGTTCTTCTATCGAAATCGCACGGAACATTTTCGCCAGATCTGCAATTTCTTCTTCCGTTACTGAAACAGCCTGATCCTCAAACAGCTGCCGGAACACATCCGCAATGTCGATTTCCGGTACATGGCTGCCGCGGCACTCCATTTTAAGCGCAGCTTCCTGCTCTTTGATTTTTGTCTCATACGCCATCCGGAGTTCCTTCGGCTCATAGGCGGCCCCTTTCATGCCGAAGAACAGGCTCATTTTTTTCCAGAGATACGCTTTCTTTTCATTCGTATGTATATCTACCAGAGTTCCATATAAATCAAAAATATAATTCTGATACATCCTTTATCATCCTTTCTGTACGGAAGGTTTTCCACACGACACGTATTCTACCAGACTTTTCTCCACAATTCCATGTCTTTTTTCCAGACTTCCTATCTTTTTTTCTCCACCCAGACTGTCCATCAAACCAGATCGTTGAAACCTGTTTTGTCTTGCTCTCTGTAAGAAAGAATCCTGCCCGGAGGGCTTTTTACGTTATCGGAAAATTCAACAAAGTTTCCGGTAACGTAAAAAAATTCCCCCGTACAGATTTTGTCCGCAACAGGGGAATTCATTACATCTCACAGTTTCCTGCGAATTGTAATCTTTGATTTACTTTCTCGCATCCAGCATTTCTTTCACCAGACGAATATACTCCGGTGTCGTTCCGCAGCAGCCGCCGACAATGCCTGCTCCTGCGTCTACCAGAATGTTCATATATTTTGCGAACGTCGGCGCATCCATGCTGTAGATTGCCTCTCCGGTCGGCGTGATTTTCGGCAGGCCGGCATTCGGTTTTACGATAACCGGTACTCTTGCCACTTTTTTCATGGAATTTACGACTGCCTCAAGCTGATCCGGTCCGACCGAGCAGTTCAGTCCTACGGCGGATGCTCCCATTTCCTGCAGTGTCTCAACTGCTTCCACAGCGTTTCCGCCGAACAGGGCAGAACCGTCTGCTTCCAGCGTCAGAGAACACATAATCGGCAGATCGCAGACAGAAAGTGCAGCATCCATAAAGACACACGTTTCGTCTACGCTCAGCATCGTCTCCGCTACCAGAAGATCAACGCCTGCATTTGCTACCGCTGTTACCTGCTCTGTGTAGGATTCCAGCAGCTCTTCATAAGAGAGATCGCCTTTTGGCTGCAGCATTTTTCCTGGTGTAGAAAAATCTCCCGCGATCAGCGCGCCTGTTCCGGCAAGCGCTTTTTTCGAGATGTCCACCAGGCGTGCATTCAGCTCCTCCACCTCGTTTTCTCTTCCATAATCCGCTAATTTCAGTCTGTTTGCACCAAAGGTCGGCGCATAGACAATCTGGCTTCCCGCCTCCACGTAAGCCTTCTGTAAATTTGCCAGAATATCAGGGTGCTCCAGAACCCAAAGCTCTGTACTGACTCCTTTTGGCATTCCCGCTTTTGTCAGATTTGATCCGGTTGCGCCATCCAATAAAATGACACCTGCTCCGGCAAGCTGTTCAAATTCTTCTCTTGTCATTTTCTTTTCTCCATTCTGCCCGAGTTACCTGCAGCACATGTCCGCGTATACTGACAAATCCCGGCTGTTTTTTCTGAACCTGCCGCGCTTTTCGCGTCAAATTCATGTTCAGTATAGCATTGTATTGTTTTCCCGACAAGTAAAAAAAGAGGTATCCGTTTTGGATACCCCTTCTCCTGTTTCCGTTCACGGATGTTCAGCAAACCCTGACATCCTTAATCATGATGCGCGTCTGAATGATGTGTCTCCGAATGATGCGTCTCCGAATGATGTGTCCTGCCCGAGCTGTTCCCCCCACCGGACGGGATATTCTTCGGTGACCCCGGAGACAAATTTGTTCCCTGATTCACACGGGTTGCTTTCTGTCCATTTTCCACCTGCGAGGATGCCGATACCGTTGAAACACCCGAATCGGAACTGTTTTCCGTTGCAGCATTTTTTCCACACGCAACGAAAGCCAATACTGCTGTACCGACAAGTACGGAAATTACTGCCTTCTTCATTTCTCCACCTTCTTTCCTGGTGCATCGTTTTCGCCTGAACATTAGAGCGTGTCTGAAAAATTATTTCCGCAATTTGCGAGATACACTCTGGTTGTAATTTCATTTTAAATAAACTTCTTACTATTGTCAATTTACTCTACAAATTCCCTATTATTTTCTTTTTTTTGTTCCAAAATATTTTCAGACACAAACAGCAGCCGGACCCCTCTCCCGGATCCGGCTGCCGTTTGTCCTGTATCGTATGCTTTTATTCTGCAGTGCTTGAAGACGTTGAAGCAGTGCCTGTGCTGCTTGTCGATGTCGTTTCGGTACTGCCTGATGTCGTGCTGTCAGACGTTGTACTGTCCGTTGCGGTACTGTCCGTTGTTGTACTGTCGGTTGTGGTTCCATCTGTGGAATCTGTAGAAGCGCTGTCAACTGTCATCGTATACAGATCTGCGTCCGTTACTTCAAGTTTTTTCCAGTTGGATGCGACCTTGATATCGCTCTCCTTTACCCATCCATCCAATGTATCGTTGTACTTATCCGATTTGCGGTTGGAAATGATAGTCTGTCTTCTGGACTCGGTTTTGTCCTCGTCGAATGCTTTATCTACACGGATCACATAATATGCATCGTCGCCTTCGATGACACCGTCATAATACTCGCCATCCTTCAGCTTTGCTGCTTCTTCCGCTACTTTATCTCCAAGAGAACAGGTATCGTCATCGTCTTTCTCCGATCCGGTTCCAAAGGATGTCTCGGAAGAGGTCAGATATGAAACTTCTGAGGAGGAATCGCTGTCGGAACTGCTCGATGTGCTCGCGCTTGAAGCGTCGGATGCGCTTGTGTCGGAAGCATCGGAAGAAGAACTGCTCTCATCGGAGCCATCTGCAGAACCGGTGGAATCTGCGGTATTCTCCGCATTTAACTGATCGTTCAGCTCCTTGCGCAGATCAGTAAACGATGCGGTTGCCGGATCCTCAGACTCTTTTAAGAGATCCAGGAATCTCTGTGCGATTTCTTTCTTTGCCGCTTTTTCCTCGTCCGTCAAATCAATCGTTTTTCCATCGTCATCCTTCTCGGTTCCTGCTGTGGATACCGTGATGTAGCTGATGGAGGTCTGCTTTGCCTCTTCATCGGATACCTCGGTATCTACATCTGCGATGATCGGATCATAAATTTTGGTCTGAATAACATACAGCTCCAGTGCATCCTGGATGTCCTCAACGGTTGCGTGCAGCTTTTTCATCACATCGTCACCGTTCTTATCTGCGAATGCCTGTGCAGCCTCTTTCGCCTGCTGTTTTTCCTCGTCTGTCAGGGAAATTCCGTATTCCTCTGCGTGCTGCCGCATCAGAAGCTCTTTTTCGATCGTATCAAGAGACTGCTCCTTGAACGTTTCCCCGGTAGTCTTTCCATCGTCGCCTTCCTTGTCGTACATCTCAGACGGCATCTGCATTCCGTACATCGAGTACATCTTGGAATAATAATTGTACATGGTTGCCTGCTGATATCTCAGCATGAAATTTGCCTGTCCGAGTGTAATCGACTCGTCATTTACAGTAATTGCCGTTTTTGTTCCGTCCACATTGTCGGAACCGCAGCCGGTCAGTCCCATCGCTGCCATCGAAGCACTCAGCATAACGCAGACTGCTTTTGCTTTTAAATTTTTCATTACTTCCTCCTCATGCAGGACGAAATGTATACTCAAAAAGAGTTTTTCTTTTTACACGTTCGAATTTCCGGTCCTGCATCGATTTTTATAAACGCTTTTTCTATTATACCCTTTTTGCTGATACAGGGCAACTTTTTTCTTCCCTGTTCACGCCTTTTTCACACGATTTTGGGGGTATGCGAGTGTTTCACTCCTGCGTGATCTGCAGCAGATCTTCCACCAGTGCATGGCTCTTCTCCAGCAGATCGATCTTTTCCTTTGAATTTCTCCGCCGCGGCGTGTAGACAAACGCCAGCGACTCCATCTGGAATTTCAGTTCGTCTCGGTATTTCTGCAGCAGCTCCGGAATCCGCGCCACATCGATTTTGGCATGCTGCTGTAAGGTGACTCGTACCGAATCGCCCATCTGTTTCAGCTCCGTCACATACGCACAGTGCGCCAGCGCTTTCAGTTCTGCGACAGCCAGAAGATTCTGTACATTTTTCGGCGGTTCCCCGAAGCGGTCGGTCAGCTCCTCCGTCATGTCCTCATACTCTTCCTTATTTTCAATCGCCGCAATTCGCTTATAGGTGTCAAGCTTCAGAGACTCGTTGCTGATGTAGCTGTCCGGAATATAGGCACTGACATTCAGATCAATCGTTGTCTCGAACGCTTCTGCCGGTGCGATGCCCTTCGCCTCCTGGACAGCCTCTGCGAGCATTTTACAATAGAGATCGTATCCAACCGATTCCATATGGCCCGACTGCTCTGCGCCCAGCAGATTTCCGGCGCCTCGGATCTCAAGATCACGCATTGCAATTTTAAAGCCGCTTCCCATCTCCGTAAATTCACGGATCGCATGGAGACGCTTCTCCGCCACTTCCTTCAACATCTTGTTTCTGCGGTACATCAGAAATGCGTAGGAAGTCCGGTTCGACCGTCCGACGCGGCCGCGGAGCTGATAGAGCTGTGACAGTCCCATCTGGTCGGAATCATGGATAATCATGGTATTGACATTCGAAATATCGAGTCCTGTCTCAATGATCGTTGTTGACACGAGCACATCGATCTCTCCGTTGATAAAGCCGTACATGATCTTTTCCAGCTCACGCTCTTTCATCTGTCCGTGCGCAAAGCCTACATTTGCATCCGGCACGAGCTTCTGGATCGTGTTCGCCATATCCGCAATCGACTGGACGCGGTTATAGACATAGTAAACCTGCCCGCCCCGCGCCAGTTCACGGTTAATCGCCTCGCGAACCATTTCTTCATTGTATTCACAGACAAAGGTCTGGATGGGCTGGCGATCCTGCGGTGCTTCCTCGAGCACACTCATATCCCGGATTCCAATCAGGCTCATATGCATGGTACGCGGAATCGGTGTCGCCGTCAGTGTCAGAACATCCACATTTTTTTGCAGCTGTTTGATTTTTTCTTTATGCGTCACGCCGAACCGCTGCTCCTCATCGACAATCAGAAGGCCAAGATCTTTGAACTTCACATCCTTTGAAAGAACGCGGTGTGTTCCAATGACAATATCCACGAGTCCTTTTTTCAGATCCTCCAGCGTTTTTTTCTGCTCTGCCGGCGTGCGGAACCGGCACAGAAGATCAACGCGCACCGGAAAGTCCTTCATGCGCTCAACGAACGTATTGTAATGCTGCTGTGCCAGAATAGTGGTCGGAACGAGGTAGACGACCTGTTTGCTCTCCTGTACTGCCTTGAACGCTGCACGGATTGCAACCTCGGTTTTGCCGTATCCGACATCGCCGCAGATCAGGCGGTCCATGATCTTTTTGCTCTCCATGTCCGCCTTTGTCGCCTCGATCGCCGCAAGCTGATCGTCCGTCTCCTCAAACGGAAACAGTTCCTCAAATTCCTTCTGCCAGATCGTATCCTTTCCGAACTGATAGCCGGATGACGCCTGCCGCTCGGCATACAGCTTCACGAGATCCTGTGCGATGTTTTTTACCGCATGGCGAACCCGTGTTTTCGTCTTATTCCATTCCTGACCGCCGATTTTATTCAGCTTCGGCACCTTTGCAGCTTCGCCGGACGCATACTTCTGCAGCGTATCGAGCTGGGTGGCCAGCACATAGAGGTTCGATCCGCCCGCATACTCGATTTTCATATAATCACGCGTTACGCGGTCCATCTCAATTTTCTCGATGCCGCGGTAAATACCAAGACCGTGGCTCTCGTGCACGACATAGTCACCGATCGAAAGATCCGCAAAATTCTGGATTTTCTGACCGGAATACTCCGATTTCTTCCGGTTTTTCTTCTTCTCTTTTCCAAAAATATCCGTCTCTGTGATCAGCACAAATTTCTGCATCGGATATTCAAAGCCTCTGCGGGCCGCGCCGTGGATCAGCATGACCTCGCCCGGTTTCAGAACACGCTCCGCATTCTCGCTGTAGAAGGCCGGAATCTCCTCATTCTGCAGGTCCTCTGCCAGATGCTGCGCCCTCGTCCGCGACGGACTCGCCAGTACAATACGGTAACCCGCTTTTTTCCAGGATTTCAGATCTTTTACCAGAAGCGGGAACTGATTGTTATACGAATTGACCGATTTCACCGTCACACTGAATTCGTCACGGATATTCCACTCGCCCTTCTGCGGCTCCATCAGCGATACGGCAACACAGCCGCGGCGGTTCAGTTTTGCCACAAGCTCCGCCGTACTGCACATCAGCTTCGCCTGTCCCGGCAGGAGGTATCCCTTTTTGAGACGGTGGCTCACGCTCTCCTGAAATTCTGCTTCCAGCGCATCGGCACACTCGATGATGCGGTTCGGCTCATCGAGGAAAATGCGGCTGTTCTCCGGCAGATACTCAAGAAACGAGACGGTCTCCGGATAAAAATAATGAAGATACTGCTCCGCTCCCTGCAGAATTTCGCCCTCGCCGATCTGATCGCAGATTTCCTCTGCCGCATGGCGGATACGCGCCGCTTCCTCCGTCATCATCTTGTCGCGGAACTTTGTGCTTTGCGCTTTTGCCTCTTTTTTAATCGCTTTCACACCGCGCGCAATCGTATTCTCTGTTAAAATCAGCTCCGATGCCGGATAGATTGTGATTTCCTCGAGGTTTTCAATCGACCGCTGGCTCTCCGCATCGAAGCTTCGGATGGAATCTATCTCATCGCCCCAGAGCTCAATCCGGATCGGGTTCTGTTCCGTCAGCGGATAAATATCGAGAATGCCGCCGCGGACGGAAAACTGGCCGGTCGACTCCACCTGAAAGGTACTCTCATAGCCGAGCCGCACCAGCTCTTTTCTTATTTTATCCAGATCGAGTTCGCTGTCATTGCGCAGATGGATGCAATGTTTTTCGAACACGCCAAGAGGCAGAAGAAAGTCCATACATCCCCCTACACTGGTGATGATGGTAACTTCCTTCCGCTCAAGAAGTGCCTGGATCACCTGAAGCCGCTGCCGGATCAGCAGATTTCCGTGAATGTCTGCCTGATAGAAAATCAGGTCCTTCGCCGGATAATACAGCGTCTCCGCATCGTACAGCCGGTAATCCTCATATAATTCTTTTGCTTTTAATTCATTTTCCGCGATCAGAAGCCGCACCGGGGCATCCTCGGAGAGGCCTGCGATCATGTGGGCTTTCTGGCTTTCCAGACAGCCCGAGATCACCGTCACACCTGCGGTTCCTTTTTTCAGATCACGGAACAGCTCGTCAAAACGGGCAATTTCTTTGATCGGTTCTAATAACGCTTTCATTTTCCTTACTCTGCCGGGTTTGCAGATTTGCGGTTATACTCATTCATAGCTGCGTCCACATCCCCGTTCAGCATCTGCTCGATTGCTTTTGCCGCATGCTCGATCGCCAGATTTACAAGGGGACGTTCGTCTTTCGTAAACGGACTTAACACGTAGTCCGCCAGATCCCAGTTTTTCGGTTTCTCACCGACGCCGACCTTCACACGCATAAAATGGTCGGTGCCAAGATTGGCGATGATGTTTTTGATGCCATTGTGGCCGCCCGCGCTTCCTTTTTTGCGGATACGGATCTGTCCCGGCGCCAGGCTGATATCATCGTAAACCACGATCAGCTCGCTCTCCGGATCCACTTTGTAATAGTTCACCAGCTCCCGAACGGACTCGCCGCTCAGGTTCATATATGTCATCGGCTTTGCGACAATGACTTTCTGGCCTGCGATCATGCCCTTTCCGAACAGCGCCTTGTGGCCTGCACCGGAAGACGGGATCTGATATTCGTCGATCAGGTAATCGATGGTGTCGAATCCGACGTTGTGCTTCGTGCCCTCATACTGGCGCGTCGGATTTCCCAAACCTACTATAATAAACATACTTCCTCCTGCAATGCAGACAACAGAGAGCAGAAAAAACTTTCTCTGCCCTCTGTTGTCTGATGTATGATTGTTCTTTTTCTTTAGTTAAAATATACCAGTTCGCTCTCCGGTTTCTTGGCCGGTTTGATTTCTTTTGCATACAGAACCGGGCCTTCGCCGTCGTAAACCTTCATATAGCCCCATTTTACCGTTGCAGTCACGTCAACCCAGGAACCCATTACGAGAGATTTGGCGCTTGCGCATTTGCAGACGTAACCGATAAAGGAAGTATCGTCTGCACAGCAGGTCATTGCCATACGACCCGGAACAAAGAAATCGGCTCCGACATCCTTGCTCTTTAATACCATACCGCGGAAATGAACAGTCTTGCCCTCGTAACGCTCCGGGTTGTCGCCCATATCGACATACCAGATCCCGTAATCGGCGTCATCAATCTCGATCACATCGGCATCGGTATCAAACGGCATCTGATCCTCAAAAATGTTGTCAATTTCGCCTTCTTCATTCTCAAACAGAACGTCGCATGCCTGATTGACTACTTTGATGCTGCGGCGGAATGCCGGAAGCGGATCTTCCGGACGACAGCGGTTGAACATAACCATATCCGCATTTTTTGCCATCTCCATGAAGACGGATTTCATATTCTGCATATAAATCTGGAAGCAGCTTGCGTCGACGGTCACGATCTCCTGTACGATGCCCCAACCGCGCGGCAGTTCCATTTCTTCGAGTTTTTTTACGCTCCAAAGCGGATTGTATTCCAGAATAATACGCTCCGGGCGATATTTACGGTTCAGTTTTTTCAGGTAATCTAAAGTAAACTGCTCCGGTCCTTCTACGATTTCCAGTACTGTATTGTGTTTGAGCAGTTCTTTTTCGTCGTACTCTACTTCACCTTCTTCGGTTGTGATCAGAAGGGTCGGTCCGTCGATCTGGAAATAGTCCTGTGCTACGGTAAAATTGATAAAAGAGGTTTTTCCACTCTCCAGAAATCCTGTTATGAGATAAATCGGAATTTCTACTTCGTCTTCTTCGTACATTTTGTACCTCCGTTGTCTTTGACGTACTCCCGGAATCTTTCTGCACTTGCTTTTGCGGCTAAGATTCCGGGCGTACCTTTTGCTTTGTCTCTAAATCAAGAAAAAAGCTGCCACATCGGATTTTGTTTCTGATGCGGCAGCTTCACTACAGTTCACAGGTACCCTGCGGACCGTAATTTTCGCAGCTACTTTGTATTTTTACAGTCCGAACAGCTCTGCCAGCTTATCTTCTGCTAATTTGGAACCGATGACACAGATTCTTCCGGTGAATTCCGGTGCTCCGTCACGTACTTCGTACTCTTCCGGAACCATATCGAAATAGATCCACTGTCCATCGGCGCCTGCTACCATACCTTTGGCACGAAGAACCATACCATAAGCGGTATCCTCGGAAAGTTTCTTTAAGATGCCTTCGATCTGCTCTTTGGTGAAGGTCTTCACAGTCTCCTGACCCCAGCTTGTGAAAACTTCGTCTGCGTGATGATGGTGATGATGCTCATGACCACAGCCGCACTCGTCATCGTGGTGATGATGATGCTCATGGTCGTGATCATGGCCGCAGCAGCACTCGTCATCATGGTCGTGGTGATGATGCTCATGCTCCTCGTCGTGATCGTGGCCGCAGCAGCACTCGCCGTCATGGTCGTGATGATGATGTTCATGTTCGTCCTCATCATGATCGTGATGATGGTGCTCATGCTCCTCATCGTGGTCATGGCCGCAGCAGCACTCGTCGTGGTCATGATGATGGTGATGATGCTCTTCCTCTTCTACCTGCGCAAGGTTGATGATGGCACCTTCCATCGTATCGA
>ERZ857951.1750-NODE-1750-length-21507-cov-7.898471_pt1 | contig 21507 bp, 30 predicted proteins | sample MGYA00519759_ERZ857951 | MGnify/ENA primary metagenome ERZ857951 (study PRJEB31778, sample SAMEA3449377) | human gut metagenome | biome: human gut; feature: human-associated habitat; material: faeces | place: United Kingdom | collected 2010/2012 ...
TTCTAAGAGACTTCCCAACCGCTTGATTAAGAAGTCTTTTAGAGCATACAACACCCGCCGCCTGCTTGAATACCTTATACTGCCGCAGGGCCACACTTTCCGGATGCTCATGTTCCATCGCCTTAAACAGCAGGTCCAACGGCGAGATGTATTCGTCATCATCCTCCCGGACTTCAGCGTATTCCAACACGCGCATGACCATGGAAAAGTTCTGTTCATACGCCGGCGCTTCCTGGTACAGCATGAGGATAATGGCTTGGAGCAGAGCTGTTTCTGACTTCGTCCAGAACGGGTCGGATTCATGGCTGCCCTTGGGCGTAGTCGCCTGGATCAGCGTATTCACCAGCTTCAGAGCATCTTTCTCGTCCCGCAGATAGCAGAAGGGGTTATAGCCGTCAGACTGTTCCAAATTCACAAGATTCAGCACCCGGACGTCATAGCCCTTCTTTTTCAGGTATCCGCCCGTGTCGGTCAGGACTTCCATTTTCGGGTCCGTGATCACATAATTGGTATTGGCCTCTAAAATGTTTGGCTTCACATAGCCGCGGGTCTTGGCCGCGCCGCTGCCGCCGATGACCAGCACATTCAAGGATCGCCGGTGCTTATGGGTATCCAATCCCAACCGCACATGACGGGTCAGGATCTTATTCTGTTTTTGGCAGAACTGCGCATTGACCTGCCTGGGCGAGCCCCACATGGCCGAGCCATGTTCCTCGCCATCCCGCGTCCTGCCGCTTTCCGCGTCATAGATGCACAGGCTCATAATGTAAACGCCGGTACAAATCAGGATGGTCAACAGGCTCTTGTCCGTCCATTGGATCTGGAATGGATGCTCCAGTGCGGCGGTCAGGTTGGAGAACAGATCCGGCAAACCGCCGCCAAGGGATTGTGCAATGAGCAGCGCCGCCCAGATGACCGGGATATAGAGGAAAAGGCTCAAAATTAGGTTGCTTTGCTTGGATGTTTGTTTCAGGCAATTCACCTCCGGGAGAACAAAATAGCAGTCCCATCGGCGGATCGTGTATCGCCAATGGGACTGCTTTGGGTGATCTATAATACTTATTTCACTTTACCGTTTTTACTCTTTTGCCGATCCTTCGTTCTGGCCGGGGCAGGCTTCTGCTGCTGGTCCAACTGCGCCTTATAGCCCTTCAGACGTTCCAGCACGGAGGGGCGTTCCTCACTCGTCATCCGGCTCCCGTCTTTGGACGAGGTCGAGCTGGGCGCGGTAGCGGGCAAGTCTTGTCCCGACCGAGGTCCTTTTTTTGGCTCCACCTCCTGACGCTGGCCCACAGGCGGTGTCACAGGGGTGTTCTCTTGGGGGCGCTGATTCTGCTCGACTTGGGTTGCAGCCTGCCGTTCACGGGCTTCTCTGGCCTTGGACGGGGCTTGCTCCCGTGGAGGCTGCTGTACCTGCTCTGGCCGACCGAGGTAATGGATGCGCTCGAAGATCATATTCGCTCTGTCGATCTCCGTTACCGGCATGATGACGTCCACCACCTTGCCGTGACCATCCGTATCCCGAATGGCAGAGAATAAGATTTTCTGCTTTCCAGCCTTCTTTTTGAATGCCTGATACTGCTCCGGAGACATGGCGAACCGGCGCACGTCGCGGGTCTCTTTCAGCATCTTCACGAGGTTGACTTTGCCGGAGATCGTCTTATGGTTTTTTGCCAGTGCCAGCGTCAGCGCCAGCATATTTTTAAGGCCGGAACCGCTCAGCCGGACAGCTACCTCACTGCCAGAGAGCATCATGCGCACCAACTGGTCCGCCGCTTCACCGCCTCCGATGTTCATGTTCCCGCACCTCCTTCTGGTGTTCTTCTGTTCTTTGAATGTCCTGTTCCATGACAGGTACTTGGTTTTGTATCTCATGGCAGAGATTCAGCTTTTGCCGCTCCGTGCGGATCTCGCAGTTCAGCTCCGCCAACTGTTCATAGATCTCCGCCTTTTCTTCCGTCAGCCGTTTCCTGGGAACACCGCTGCTCTCCAGCAGCGCCACCGCTTCCATGTACCGTTCAAATTCCGCCTCCATGCCGGTCAGGCCTTCTTCATAGAGCGCTTTGCTGGGAGCCAGCGCTTCCACATCCGCCAAAGCCGTATACAGTTTTTGCCGTCTCTTTTTCCGCACATTGAGGATGGTACGCTGCTTGATGAGTTTGGCCAGCGATTCCTCTGTGCGGGTCTGGAAGGCATCCATATCCGCCTGGGTGACGATCTCATTTTCCCGCAGAAAGTCAAACTGTGTGCGGTATTGCTCAAAGCGCATGACCTCCCGCCTAAGATGAGGCGTCATGCGGGGCGGGTACTGCCGCTGCCCGATCTTACCCAGCAAATAGAGATAATGCACATAGAGGGCAAGGAAGCCGGTGTATTTCGGATGCGCTTGGTATGGCCGATACTTAGGCCGTGAGAGCACGGTGGGACGGCTGCCGGCTTCAATTTCCGCAAGATTTCCTTGAATAGCAGCACGGATACCATCCTCCGTGAACAGCGTATTGCGTCTGCCGGGATACTGGAATCTCTCCTGTCCCCGCAGACGAAAACCCAGCCGATCACCGTGGTGGATCTCATAGCCCATGTGCTCCATGAGCAGGAAAAAGTGGCCGAAATCATTGGCATCCTGAATAGCCGTCCACAGATCCGCCTCCAGCATGGAACGGAATGTGGGCTGCCCTTTGGACTGCCGCAGCCATTCCACATAGCTGACAGATTTGGCGGGCGCGCCTGACAGGATGACGGACAAGCCGTGTTCCCGGCAGAGCCGGTCTGAGATGCCGCGGATCTGCTGATAGTAGCTTTGCGCGTTACTGTGGTATTTTTCGCCGGTAAATTGATTGACGGAATTGAATACGATATGGGCGTGGATGTGTTCCCGATCCGTGTGGACACCGATGATGGCCTGATACCCCGGCAGGTGTTCCCGCACAAATTCCTGCGAGATCTCCAGTGCCAGTTCCGGCGTGATCTCGCCGGGGCGAAAGGATTGAATGATGTGGTAAAGCTGCACACCGTCCGTTTTATTCCAGCGCTGTTTGACCGCGGCCATGTCATGGCAGGCCGTTGCCGTGAGACACCCCTGTGCCGCCGTGAGGATCTGTTCTTCCGTCTTATCCCCGTTGAGAACATACGCAATGGCCTGGGATAGTCCGCCGCGGCGGGCGAGGATCTTCGTAACAGCCATTACTGATCTGCCACCTTTGCCATTTTCTGTTCAATGGCTTTCATCAAAAACAGCAGCTCTCTCATATCATCTTTCGTCGCAAAACCGGCGTTGGTCTTTCGGGCGATCTGGTTGATATTCGTACCGATGCGGTTGATCTCCGCATATAAGTCATGCAGTTCTTTGGGTGGACGCTGGCGGATCGTCACGCCGGAAATGAGCTGCCGCAGTACAGCGCTGACCGGCAGGCCGGAAACGGCGCAGATCTGCGACAGCTTCCTGCGCTCCGCATCGGTCAGCCGGACGGAGACCATGTGTGTTTTTTCGGGCATATCGCCCTCCTTTCCCGCGGCGCTGCCGCAAAATCTTCCGCCCGCAGGCGGCATTGGGGACTGGGGATGCCCCCAGCAAGCGCGTTTGTCATACAAACGCTATGCTTGCGCCAGCGCCGCCCACGGCGGCGTTGGCTTTCGCCCCGCTGCGCGGGGCTTTATTTGCAAGCGGTATGGTGATTGCAATATTGGGCGGGCGCTGCCCGCTTCCTCGAAAAAAAGAAATCATCTCTCAGGAGTCGGATGCCGGCAAAGGCACTTTTCGCTTGCACGTTCCATCGGAATACCCTCCAATGAGAGAGCGCTCTTTTCAGGGATAAATGCCGCGTACCTGGCATATCCAAAGCCTTCGGACTCCACCAGCAGGCCGGTGTTCGCATCTCTGCAGGTCACGAACAGGCAGAGAAATGTTTCTGTTTTCCCATCGAACCTCATATCCGTCACGTTCCGGGCTATGAAGGAAACATCCCGCAAAAGCTCGTTCATGTAGCGGCGGTACTGATTGGCTGGCAGTTCGATCACCTTTGTGATCTGAAACCGCGCTTTTTCAGGAAAGGGCGCTTTACCTACTAACTCCCGCGCACTGCTTGCTTTCCGATAAAAACTTGCAAAATTTTCTGACATACTTCTCTCCTTGTGGCAGGGTGTTTTGTGAACACCCTTATAGAAAAAGCAGGGTGTTTTGTAAACACCCTGCTCTTGAAAAAACGCTTTTGTTTATTTATTACCGTGCGTCAAGTTCTTTGGCCTTTTCCCTTTTCCGCAGTTTTTCCATTGCAAAATCAAGGATGCGCTCTTTCCGTGTCCGCAGCATCGTCTTATAGAACTGCTTTTGCAGATCCGAAATGAACGGAGTCTCATCCACGATACGGAAAATTGCATCCATGTTGATTTTGGGCAGTATCCGCTTCAATGCTTTGTTGCAATCCGCATTCTCCAAAGAGGAAATAAAATCAAAGTAGTTGATTTTTCTGCCATTGACCTTAATGCTGGAAAGAGGGATTGAGAAAGTGCGCAAATCTCGTTCTGGCTGCTTATCTATGGTGTCTCGCATGATGGCTTCATCAGCCTGGGGATACAGGCAGCTCCCGCAGTCATACACAGGGGCAATGGCAATTTCGTCTGTCGCGGTATTATAAAGAAAACCCCAGTTTCCGTTGTGCCGATCCCAATTCCCGATCAGCGCATCTATAATGAATACATTCCAAAAATGCTGCTGCAACAATGCGGGAGGGAATGCTGTCTGATCCTCCATGGCCCGCATAATGTCAGACAGTTCTGTACCATACCCGCTGTGACCGGAATCGATCACCGTGTTTTTCAGCGAGGCAAAGTCCTGCAACACAATTCCGGGAGAGGTAAAATCCTTGCAAGCAACAACAATCTTTTTTGCGCCATTTTTTTCATAAGTGCCAAGGAGAGTTTCCTGAGCGTTGATCCTAACGCTGTTGAAAATATGGCAGCCGATATACTCGGTAACGCAACTGTTGGCATAACTCAAGTCTTTATTCTTGGGGGCTTGTGCGGGGAACTTCAGCATATACTGTTCGCCTTGATAAATTACAGCTCGCTTTGCGCCGTTTGCCCCTGCATAGAATTTATTGCGAGTGGGGAGGTCTGTAAAGTTTATCAAGAGGTATCACTCTCTTTCCATGCGAAGATACTTTTCACGCAAATACCATGCCTGCTCGGGAGAAATAATCCGTTCGACTTCGGCTGAGTTAATGTCCGCATTCAGATTACACCAGTAGATGTCCCAATGAGGATCTCGGCTTCCGCTGTCTATAATGGCCCAAGATTTTTGCATCTCCTGAATAGAATCCTGCAAATCATCGGGAAGTCCGCATTCAAGATACGACTGATCCAACGGCTTTCCGGTTTCCTGATCATATTGTGCGTGATTCATAACTAATTCCTCACAATGCTCTCTTACTGGATCTTTTTTATTATACCGATTTTCCAGCGTTATAGCAAGTCCCTTTGCCAGACAGCGCATCAGGTCACGCAGCTTCCTCCAGTTCTGAACAGATTCTTTCTCTTGCCAGCTTGGCATAGGTGTCGGTCACCTCAATGCCGGTGGCGGAATAACCCTCCAGAACAGCCGCCAGCACCGTGGTGCCGGAACCGGCGAAGGGGTCCAGAATATGGCCGCCCGGTTCCGTGATCTTCACAATGTCCCGCATAAGCTGCAAGGGTTTCTCCGTAAGATGAATGCGGCTCTGTGGATTGCCATACTTGAACACCCCTGGCAGGCAGGGCACCGGACGGCTGATAGGCATATCTCCGTTGGAACCCCAGACAATGTACTCCGCCTGCTGGCGGAAGCGGCCCTTCTGAGGACGGCTGTTGCCCTTATCCCAGACAGCGGTGCCCCGCCAGATCCATCCCGCCCATTGAAGGGCATCGGTGGCTGCGGGCAGCTGCCGCCAGTCGATGAACATACACACCGGCGCACCGGGCTTGCTGGCTTTCCTCGCCTCATACAGCCACTCTGCCGCCCAGCGGGTCCAGGAGCGCTGGTCCTTGGCGTCCCCATCAAAGGGAGGCGGCGCGTTCTCCCCCATGCTGGAATACTTCTTGGCGGTGGACTTGTTTTTCTCGGATTGTGTCCGGCCTCCGGAAGCATACGGGGGATCGGTGATGACGGCATCGAAGGTGTTGGGGGCGAACCCGCTCAGCACCTTCAGCGCGTCACCTTGAATGATCTCCCATTTCTGGTTATCGTTCATGTGTGTGGTCCTCCTTGTTTTTGTTTTTTGTGGGAATACTGCCGGATAACTCTGTCTCTACATACTCGCTGATGATCCCCAGCGCTTCCTCATAGCTGTGGCTGTCTCCGCCCATAATGCGGTTTTGCATCTCTTTTGCCTCGGCTGTCATGCCGTTTTGCCGCAGTGTCCGGCTGGCAAGACCGATGAGATTGAAAATATTGCCGTTCTGCCCGACAAGGGGGCAGGGCGGCCTTTTGCGTTCCTGTTCCAGCGTTATCGCTCCTTCCTGCCGGAACGCCGGGGCGGCGTCCGGCCAATGGTTTTCTGATCCGTCATCATCGGAATTCCCAGCTTGCTGGCATGGTGGATCTCATCCCACATCTCGTCTGTCCAGACGGAACCGTAGACGTTGACCTGCTGGCAGGCTTCCAGCAGGCGCAGGGACATTTCCTTGGTTTTAGCGTCTTGCTCCGGGTGATTCGGATTTGCGGCGTATGAAAACAGTATGTGCGGGCAGATGGGGACATCACCATCTGCAAACACCTCCAGCGCCTTTTGCCGGGCAAATTCGATGTTCTTTTTTACATTGCCCTGCAGCGGCGCACAGATATATACCAGTTTGGAGCCAACCAGACTCCGTTCCGGTACACGTTCCCGGAATGCGGACAGGTATTGCCCAATAGCCTGCCTGAGTATGTCATAATCCGCGGCATCTGGATGGTAGACGTACCAGTCTAACTCTCCATAATCGCTCCGCAGGTGCGGTATGACTCCACTACGGAAGTTTGGATTGCCGGGAACGATCCTTTTTCCCCATACATCCTCGAAGCGTACCAGGGTCTTGTCCACCACGCCCTCTGTGCGGTTGAGTACCGCGAGACGTATTGCATCGTAATCGGCAGCAACATGGGCGGAGAAGAGTTCAGCCCGCACACGCAGGTCCTTCCCAAGTTCGCCTACGCAGACACGCCCGGAGAATTGCGGGCGATCTATCAAACCGCTGTTTTCGAACAGCTTGCGGAGCTCCTGTTCGTAGCCAGTCATCGTTCCATCCCTTGCTTCTTGGATTTTTCTTTTTGTGGAGCATGCTCCTTTCTGGGTCTGAGGGTGTCTTTAACCGTGCCGCGCAGAATGCGGCGGCCACTATCGGAGATAAGAACAGTAATGTCTTTCAAATCATTGAGGATCTCTTCACCGGGCAGAACAGCACCGGCTCCACAGACCTTTACATTCCCCCGCACACTCCCGCACACCTTACAGTGGCCGGATAGAATCGGTGGTTTAAATTTGTCTGGGCCGCAAATGATCTGCGCAAAACCGGATGCGTATGCATTCCCACACATCACAGCCCCGCGCAGGTAAGCATCATCCTCCGCACGGGCTTGTCCATACAGAGCAGACCCGCAGGACACATAGGCATGATCACAGGCAATGGCGGTATTGTGCAGGCTGGAGTCCTGATTCACATAGGCGCTGCCGCAGGCAATGGCATCATCGAAGATCCATGCGCTGTCAGACAGTTCTGTTTCCAGATTGTGTTCTCCCTCCACGAAGCCGCCCAGATCCCCAGCTTTTACATTTTCCCCAATATCCCGCAGTGCCCGGATGCGGTGGAGAAACGGATAAGTTTCATGAGCAATATCGGTGATCTCATATTTTTTGTTGCTCGTTTTCATCAACTCCTTCTTTATGCCGCCTTTTCACAGGGACTTTTTTGTGCGTCCTCCATACGGAACCGTTCGTCAATATCCGAGAATGATTCCGTTCGGTTGAACTTTTCAGACACCTTTCCAGGAAGCGCCTGTAATTCCAGCATCCTTGCCCAGAGGTCCGGATGGTTGTCATAAAGGTGCCGCAGTTCCTTCCGCTTGGCATTCGGGCAGAACCAGCAGCCGCCACGGTCTGTGAACGCATAGACAGGTGAAAGCAGCCCTGCCTTGCGGCAGAGCTGCTTTGCATCTTCCTCTGTAAATTTGTATTTTGCCAGCAAAGACACCTGTTGATTCTTCAGGTGTGACAGCCGTTTTTGCTCATCGTAGGCGATGCCGATATACTGCACCGTGTCGGCAGGCAGGCTCTTTTGATACCGGCAGATCGGTTTGATTTTGCAGTCCCGCTGGACATAACACTTTCCGCAGATTGGAAAGGCCCGCAGCATCCCTTTCTTGGGGCCGCGGGTGACCGTCCCTGCGAACAGGTCTACATAGGTTTTCTCCGCGCACAGGACACGCACCTTCACCCCCATCCGCTCCAGCTTTGGAATAGCGGTGTGATAGATAAAATCCCGGTGTTCCGGCACCTCACCTGAAATGGTTTTATCAAACATCACCTCACAGTAAACAGCTTCATCCAGCGGCTCCCCATGCTCCAGCGCCAGCAAAATGGTGGCAAGACTGTCCTTACCAAAGCTGCAGCTGGCAATATGAAGAGGTTTTGATCTTTCTTTTGAAATGGTATCACTCCTATTGTTCCGGCTATATTGTCAGCCGGGTGATTTTTTGGTATAATAAGGAATACTATTTTCGGCCACTATCTAAACAAAGGAGAAAACAACATGAACAAGACGGAACTTCTCACCGCTATGGCAGAGACCAGCGGCCTTGCTAAAAAGGACTGCGACGCCGCACTGAGCGCATTCATTGATACCGTGGAAGCTGCTCTGAAGTCTGGGGACAAGGTCCAACTGGTTGGCTTCGGCACCTTTGAGGCAAAAGAGCGTGCTGCCCGCACCGGTAAAAACCCGGCCACCGGTGCGACCATTGAAATCGCCGCTTCCAAGGCTCCGGTCTTTAAGGCCGGCAAGGCATTCAAGGACAGCATTCAGTAATACCTGACAGCGAGAGGCGAGCCCTCTCGCTGTTTTTTTATCAGCGGGCGGAAACCCCTGTCTCCTTGGCGTGGCAGGCGCTTTCCAGCACCTCCGTCATATCCGTCTGCTCCCACGGGGCATCCGCATGGGTGAAGTGTCCGTAGTTGCAGAATTTACGGAAAATGGGTTTGTCCAAACCCAGCGTATCGATCATGCTGTTCGGTGTCAGCTTGAACACCGCGTGAACGGCCTGCTCCAGTGCAGTATTGGAATACTTACCAGTGCCGTGGGCATCCACCTCCACCATGACAGGCTTCGCCCTGCCGATGGCGTAGGCCAGACTGACGGTGCAGCGTTCAGCAAGTCCCGCCGCCACAATGTTTTTTGCGATGTAGCGGGCCATGTAAGCGCCGCTGCGATCCACCTTGGTGCCGTCCTTGCCGGACAACGCGCCGCCGCCATGTGGTGCGAGACCGCCGTAGGTATCCACCATCAGCTTACGGCCCGTGAGTCCGGTATCCGCTTCAAAGCCGCCCTCCACAAATCTGCCGGAAGGATTGATGAGGATCTCCGTTTCGGCATCCAGCGGGAAGTCCTGAAAAGCGGGCTGGATAATATGGCGCATGACCGCATGGCGAAGCTCCGCCAGCTCCACACCATCCTCATGCTGGCAGGAGACCACTACGGCAGAGACACGCTTGGGAACGCCGAACTGATACTCCACAGACACCTGCGCCTTACCGTCCGGCTTCAAGCCGGGGATCGTGTGCAGCTTTCTCGCCTGGGTCAGCAGGCGGGTGAGTTTATGTGCCAGCACTACCGGCAGCGGAAGAAGCTCAGGCGTTTCATCGCAGGCGTAGCCGTACACGATACCCTGGTCGCCTGCTCCGGTCTCCGCGCCATTATTGACCGCTCCGGCGATGTCGGGACTTTGCTCGTGGGTGATCACCTCCACCTCATAATCGCTGCCGCCATATCCGGCTTCCCGCACGGTGCGGCAGATAACGGCAGGGATGTCTGGGAACCGCGCCGCCGTGATCTCGCCAGCCGCGATGATCTTACCTGCGGTAGCCATGACCTCACAGGCTACATGGGCGGCGGGGTCATGCTCCAGACAGGCATCTACTACGGCGTCGGCAATGGTGTCGCAGAGCTTGTCCGGGTGGCCCTCAGTGACAGACTCCGCGGTTAAGACATACTTATCTTTCATGTTCGTTTTTCTCCTTATTGCATTGTTTTTTATGGTTTCCGGACGGCACAGGAACAGAAAACACCATCTCATTGGCGTATTTCTCCCGATACTTTTCAATCTGCTGCTCCGTCAGGGATGTAAAATCTTCATCTCCAATTCCGACTACAAAAAAGGTGCCGCAGACAATGTCATACGGCACTCCGGATTCATCTGTCAGGGCACGGTTCATAGGCAATCCCAGAAGCTTGCCCTCTCCGTGACAGACGAGCGCGACCGGGTCATCGAACGGGTAAACAGCCTCAATGTCTCCGCCTACGATCCGCTGCATGGATTCCAGGCTGCCGTCGATTTCCTGTACAGTGGGCGGTTTCATCGGCTCCACCACTAAAATCTTGAGTTTTTCTTTGCTGATAAAATTCCCTCCTTCAAAAAAGCAGCAGCGGCAGTCTCAGACTGCCGCTGCCGGTGAAATGATTATATTTTTGTTTTCAAAGCCAGTGTCTGTGTTTTCAGCAATGCGTTTTCGAGCGCCCGTTGATCCTCGTAATCCTGCCACCAGTGGGGGCGCAGAAAGCTCAGTGCTTTGGTGGCCCAGATGTAGTCATCCCGCCCCAGGGACTCCTGCACGAGTCCAAGTCGGAACTTTTCGTAGTTCTTTCGTACTGCCGCATCTACGCTGTCCCGGTTCAAATACAGTTCCAGAAACCCACAAAGGACAGCCGCTTCCTCCATCGTATAAAACACTACGACACCCCTTTCACACAAACAGGCATCATTGTAGCACATACGAATGGATAATAGAAGCCCTATCACGATTTCCATAGTCAAGCGCGCCAATCTGCGCATCTCCGCAGTGGGAATGACCAGCCGAAGAATGTCCTTATGTGTTCCCCACCTTTCGCTTTTAGGGCAAAACGATTCCAAAAACGAGGAATGGAATTCCCCTCCATTCCTCGTTATTCCTTGTCTGGCAGATAAGTCACTATATCAGCCAAAGTACAATCCAGTATTTTACATAGCGCGTCCAAAGTGTTGGTCGAAACGGATTCATTCGCTTTCAGCCTCCGGATCGTAGAACTACTGATCCCACCTTTACATTGCAGCGTATATGTGGTCGCTCCACGCTTTTCCACCGTTTCCCATAATGGGGCGTATGAGATCATCCCGGTTCCTCCCTCCGTTTCGCACTTTACATATTTCCATTATTGCCTATAATGAACATATAGCGTTATAGGCAATATTGCCCATATCAGGACGTTCTAAACTTGAACCGCAATGGGAGGAACCATAATGGAAACAAAAGTATGTTGTGTTACGGGACATCGGGATATTCCAACAGATCGGGCCGTCTACGTAGAGCAAGCGCTTCGACGTGAAGTCCTGGCAGCGATTGAGGATGGATATACCCGCTTCATCTCTGGTTTTGCTGAAGGAACGGATCTCATGTTTGCGGCCATCGTTGCCGAGCAAAAGGAATACATCCCCAATCTGTATTTAGAGGCGGCTTTGCCCTATGCGGGCAGGATTAAAACAAAAAACAAGCAATTTCACGATTTGCTGCGAATCTGCGATGAGGTCACGGTCGTATGCCAAGAATATACCCCTTCATGCTTTATGCGGAGAAACCGGTATATGGCCGTGAAGTCCCAGCGTGTGATTGCCGTTTATGATGGGCGAGATCGTGGTGGAACGCTTTACACCATGCGCTATGCCCATACGCTGGAGAAGGAGGTCCGGGTAATCGAGGTATGAACTTTGTGTGATTTGGGCGACTCAAACGTTGCATCGCCGACGATTTTATGCCCATTTTACGAAGTTACCTCTCCGGTTTTCTGGTTTGTAGATTTTTCCCATTCTTCGGCCTCTCCACTTTTCCTAACCAGACCTCCTCAATAGTCCTGTTCCACGCTTCCTCCAGCGATTCCACTGGCAAGCCGTTGGCCTCGAAGCCTTGCTGGATCGCGCGATAATAGTATGGGGACGGCAATGCAGGCTGGCGGCACATTGGTTCTGCCATAATGTAGGCCATGACGGAAACGACTGCGCCATCTGTGGTCCGCACAGATACCTGCTCCTTGGTGTAGTGGCGAGGATAACCTTCGTAGCGGTCCAGCGCCTGTTCAGACTTCGGTGTGAGCTTCCATAGCAGACCGTGGACGACGCTGCCTTTCTTGGGAGAGACAGTGGCAAAGCCGCTGCCGCGGAACTGCAACTCATAGTTCTGCAGCGTCACCGGCCCAACGAGCTGGGCGTCTGGACAGCGATGCTCCATCTGTTCTAAATTGATATTGCTGCCGTAGGCGAAATACAGAGTTTCTTCCATCTTAGTCCTCCAGCAGTCTGAGTCCGCCGATCCTGTCCAGATGGCGAAACATAGCCTGCGCCTGCGTTTCCGTATCGCCATCCGGCAGCGGGCAGTCTACACCTGTGGTGCGGATGACATTGCTCTGTAAGAACCAAATATAGCTCTCAATATCAGGGAACTCTGTGGGGTCGAAGGTCTGATTCCGCAGACGGCCCATGATCTCTGTGGCCGTTCCCTCATAGACGGTTTCTTCGATCTGTATCTTCAATGGCTTCACCTCTCCATTTCTCTGGATTTTTTCTTCTTTTTATTGGCTTCATAAGTATCCTTGTCATAGCGCCATGCCCGATCACCCTCCAGATTGGCCAGCAGATGATTACGGGTATTCTTGAACTCGTCACCGTTGAGTCCCAGCCGCACCAGCCAGACGCGGAAGGTGAACAGTTCGTTGTCACTATAGGTTTTCCGCATGACGGTGCTGCGCTGGTTAATGGCTTGAGCAGACATGGCAAGGCATAAATTCACATAGGCCGCGACCTTTCCGGCATGAAGCGTAGAGTTGAAACAGCGCCACTCAACGGTTCCTCTATAAAACACAGAGTGCAGATTCAGGGCATAATAGCGCGTCCAGTTATAGTGTTCTCGGTCAGAGATATTCCCTTCATACCAGATGCTTTCCAGCGCTGTGAGATTTTTTGTTTCGTCAGAGGAGAGCTTGCGCGCTTCCTTTAGCATTGGCTCCCGCACCTTCTGGCAATACTGGCTGACGCGGTTTGAATTTACCTGCAAGGCTTTGAACAGGATGTCCTCTTTGGAGTACATAATGCTCAGAAGGTTTTTCAGACTCTGGCGGTTGTGGTTGGCGGCGTCCACATGAACATGGATACCGCAGGAGTTGTTGACTTTGGCCCCGGCATGGCGCACCTGACGGACACACTCCTGAAGCTTGGGTAACTCCGCGTAAGTGAGTTTGGGCGTTACCATCTCGACCCGGTATTCGATGTCGCTGGTGCGCGTATACCCGCTTTCAGTTTTCATTTCCGTAACAATGCTGGAATCGCTCATGATGCTCCACACCTTGCCATCCGGGTCTTTCACGCTCCATTTATCGTATCCGCCCCCCACATAGTAAGGTTCTGTGCCAAAATAATTGGCCAGTGCCTGCACAGCCTGCCTGCGAGTGAGTCCTGTCATCTCGACCTCGACGCCAAAGCACTGATCCTTCATTCCGATCATGCTGCGGCACCTGCTTTCAATTCCTCGTCCACTGCCTGGATACGCTTGGCAATCGCCTCAATTACATTGACGGTGACACTGTTGCCCGCCTGCTTATAGGCCTGAGCGTCGGACTGGATGGCGAGGATGCGGTCAATTTGCCATTCCTCAAAACCCTGGAGCCGCAGGCACTCGCGGGGCATGAGACGGCGGATGCGTCCACCGTTTTCTACAATTCCCTGAATACAGCTGGTTTCCAGCGTATGGGCAATATCACACCCAACGCGCCCGCGGCGGGTGTTGCTGCCTGCGTAGCCCAAATCCACCGTATCGCCGGGTTGAGCCTCCTTGTACCCCTTCTTGGTCGCCTCCTTGATGAGCAGGACACCGGAGCGCTCGCCTTTACGGTTGGACAGTGTGGTCTGTCCATACCGGGCGGTGAGGCAGCGGGCAGCATCCGTTTGCTTTGGATGCCCGCTGCAAAGGTCTACCAGCACAGCGTTTTGTGTTTGGTTCCGGTTGATTCCTCTGAAATCGCTGGCGTTCAGCGGAATTGCTGTATCCCGCTTTCCGACGATCCCATCTTTCCGGTTAAAGCCCACCAGGTATAATCCGGTCTTCCCGCCCATGCCGCCAGCGCCGGCAGTCTGGGTGCAGGCTACTCCGTCCGCGTCATAGATCCGGGAGCCTTGCGGCCCTCCGAGGACTTGTACAAGAGCTTTTCCACCTGTGCCGAAGACAGGTAATATTTTCCCGGCGCATCGGGGATCAAGATATCCGATAAGGAACAGCCTTCGTCTTGATTGCGGGACTCCAAAACATTTGCTGTTAAGCACAGTCCATTCGACATGGTACCCCAGGTCATCCAGTGCGGAGAGGATGACCGAAAAGGTTTTCCCTTTGTCATGCGATAAAAGGCCGGGAACATTTTCAAGCAGCAGATACGGAGGTCGCTTTGCTTGAGCCAATCGGGCAATCTCAAAGAAGAGAGTTCCTCTGGCGTCGGCAAAGCCCCGTCTGCGGCCAGCGTTAGAAAATGCCTGGCAAGGGAATCCTCCACAGAGCAGGTCGAAGTCCGGCAGGTCTGCGGGGTCAATTTGGGTTGCGTCCGGATAATATCGTTCCTCCTTTCCCGGTTCGTAGATTGCTTGGTAGCTGGCATTGGCGTATTTGTCGATCTCACAGTGTCCAACACACTGGAAACCGCCCGCGCGGGTCAGCCCGGAGCGGAAACCGCCAATGCCGGCAAACATATCAAAGTATCGGATCAGTCTGTATCATCTCCTTCCTGCAGCGACGCAAGAAAGCCGAGAACATCCTCGTCGATGCTCCCGGCCTGCGGCGCTGCTTGTGTGATTTGGATCTGGCTGCCCTGCAATTCCTGACGAATCACCTGACGCACAGCCTCCAGCAGTTCCCGCTGATTTTTGTGTTCACAGATCATCCGGCACACGGCGCCAGTGCGCTCACCTGCCGGAATATCCATCAGCGTCCGCCACGCCTGCCGCTGGATAGGTGAGCGCATGGAGAAGGACAGGTTCAGCCGCTTCTTGTCACTGCTCATGCTTTTGCGACATTCGCTCTGTCAGACGCTCATATCCCTTGGCATTTAAGCAAACATCATCCAGTATGATGGGACGGCATAGTCCGTCCGCGGCGGAAACATGGCGCTTGAGCAGTGCCGCGCCGCCGCCAAGAAAAACAGCAGGCATGGCTCGGACGTCCAGGCCGCTCTCCGCGATGGCAGAGAGCAGGCGTTTGGTGTAGCGTTCTGCTTCCTGATAAATGATCTTTTTCGCATCCTCGTTCACATGGCTGGCATCGCCGCGCAGAACGCTTTCAATCTGCGCTGCCGTCATAGACAGGTCAAGGCCACGGCGGATCTGCTCGCTGATCTCATCCAGGCAGCGGATCATCCCAAGTTCCAGACTGCGGCAGGTGGCGGCGTTGGGGATGCGGTTGTCCAGCCGCATGAGATCCACCGTCCAGCCGCCGATGTCCGCAACGATGACGGATGGCTCATCCAGCAGGCTACCCTGCGTCAGCACTGCGGCATAGCCCTGCGGATACAGCGACACTTTGGAGATCGTGATGACATAGTCCTGTCCTTCATAGCGGAAGGACACCGATTTGCCGCCCCGGCACAGGTAGTCCCGGAGCGCTTTCTTATCCCTGCCAAAGCTGGTGAGCGGCAGTCCGGCTGCCAGATGGATGTCCGCTGCCGTTCCGGCATTGCGGTATGCCAGTTCCTTTGCGACGGCGGCCAGCGTAAGAAGATAGTAATCCTCCGTTTGGGTCTTGTCCTTTTGGAGCGGCTGGCGTCCGCTGCCCACCACATAATATTTACCGCCGTATTCCAACACATTGTTCAGCGTATACGGCTCATGCTCATGGGCCACCAGCCCGGTGTGAAAGGAAAAATGCGCAGTTTTCATGGCAGCGTAGCCATGATCCACACCGATGATGATGGGTTCGCTCATCTGGCCTCACCTCCATGACTGCGGTGTTTCTTTTTGGGCGCTTGCCGTTGGTCATACGCCTTTCCGGCACGGATGAGATTCCGCATTTCCTTTTGCTGCACATTCCAGCGCGTTTTACCATCCCAGCCAGGATGCGCCGCGCAGAGCCGTGGCAGGTACTGTTTCAGCTCCGGTCCCTCTCTGGGAAATTCAATACCGCCTTTGTAGACGATATCCTGTTCCAGTTCTGCCAGCAGTGTTTCATATCTTGTCTGATCCGTCTGGTCATAGGCGCTTTTGCCTGTGAGCTGCTCATAGGCATAATCTCCCACATAACTGAGCGTCTCAAAGCAGCAGTCCCCGTAGGGGGTGACCTCCGCGAGAGAGTCCGGGTCTGCCAGCGCGGACAGATAGGTATCCCTTCCCTGGGCAATGAGCCAGGCGCGAAAGTCGATAAAGCCGTCATCGCTGCAGCCATATTCCTTCATGACCCCGGCGGCGTCCCACAGTCCAAACTTGTCCGCAAGATCCTCATAGGCGTGGAGGATGTCGTGGAAGTTCTGAGCCTGCTCCGGTCCCATAGATACCAGACGGTCTTTCAGGAAGTCCATCATAGCGTCCATATCCTGTCCGCAGGTCTCCTTTGCACTCTGGATCAGCTTCCAGAAGGTATCTTTGTTGATCTCGGTGATGTTATCGTTCATGTCCCACCTCTTTCACTTCTTTTTCCTTTGTTTTCAGGAGATGCCCCAACCCCATGCGCCCCAGTGCGTCCTTGCAGATTGCTTCACGAAACGCGCGGTATTCCGGTGTAGTGGTGTCCACTTTGCCGAGGATGGCCCGTTCATAGGTGGTGCCGGGGACGATCTCCCATGTGACGGCATCGAAATGAGCTGCTTCCAGATAGCGCAGAAGGGTATGTCCGTCCACTGCCTCAAACGCGCCCCGGTTATCTTCATAAGGGAAAGCGTTATAGGGCTGGAAGCCAGTGATCTGCTGCGCGGCGTGATACAGCCGAAAGCCATCCTCATCCAGCTGTGCCGCGAATTTACAGTAGATATCCGCCGCTGACAATTCACGCCGCCCCATCCGAGGTCTCCTTCCTCACCCAAGAAGCGAAGCGTTCCAAGAAGCGAACACGCTTGCGCACCTTTCCGGCAGACACATCCAGTCCGTTCATCTGCGCCTGGATGCGGTGCCGAATGGCCTTCAGCTTCTGCGGATCGTTGCAGCAGTCCACGATGACATACTCACCGCCGCTGGCGGCCAGCACCTCACGCTTGCCAGTCTCATCCCGAATGGTGGACATAAGGCGCTGGCCCAGCCGTTTCCGATAGGCATCCTGCAAGGCGTCCATATCGCCGCAGACGCCGTGCCGCTTCAAAATGGCGGCGATCTCCTGAGAACTGATCCGAGTCTCCGCGGACAGCCTGTTCAGGATTTCCCTTTGGGCATCAGGAGGGAGGCTGGGCGGCGAAGGACTTTTCTTCTCTTTCATCGCGTCGGTTCCTCCTTTTTCGGTTTTTTCACGACAGCGGACAGCTGCATAGCCTGTGCAAGATATTTGCCCTGACTGTTCAGGTATTTTTCCATCTCGCGGACCTTATCGCAACTGAACTCCGGGGTCGCAAAGCCGCTCCGCTCCGTATACAGCGTCCATTTCTGCTTTTCATAAGGGCAATCCTGAGACACCACAAAGTACCGTCCGCAGCGGTCTCCCTCCAACGGCTCAAAGCGCACGTCATCATAGAGGGGACCGTTTAGGGGGCAATTATTCTTGAACCAGACATAGTAATTGTCCAGAATGGCAGGCTCCGTGATCCCCATGACAACCCTGCCGATCCGCTGCAGCCTGCCGGCAAGAGCCGTATCGCTGCAAAACCAGTCATACCACCCGGCACGGATCTGCGTCTCACGGGATCTATCCTGAAACGCCCCACTGCGGAACAAGTCCTGCCACCGGCGAACAGAAAGCATCTCGCTCATGACGCCACCTCACAGGGAATATCCTCCGCGGGGCCGGTGTTTCGCCAGTCTGCAGGCAGGATCTTCTGCTCGATGATATCGGCAATGGCGGCGAACACCTGGGCGATCTCACGGGACTCCTTCACGGTGTCCTGGAGTTCCTCCGGCGTCATGCGGGTACCTTCCGTCCAGCAGCGGACATTTTCTTCCGTGGCGGTCAAGAGGGCGGCTTTTTCGTATGCCTTGCAGAAAATGTTAGCAACCTTGCCCCTGCGGTCGATCTCCGCTTCCTGCTGCTTGAGCTCCTTTTTTGCTTTTTCGTACTCCAACAACTCCGCGGCAGCCTGTTCCCGCTGATCCTCCGGTACCTTCTGAAGCTGACGGGTCAGATCATACCCCTTGTTGATGGACAGTTTCTTTTTGTCCAGCGCCTCCTTGATGGCCTCCGGAGCATTCTCGTCGATCTGCATGACCTTGCCCATGGTGCGCTCACCCAAGCCGACCGCTTCGGCCAGTTCCTTGCGGGTATCTACCGCTTTTTCAACAGAAGGAAGGTTTGGCAATGTTGCCGAACCTTCCTCGGCCTCACTGGGGCGGAAATTCTGTCCGCCAGCAGCCATGTTGGCTTTGGCCTTGGCTTCAATCTCTGGTTTTAGCTTCAGGGCGATCTTGCCCAGCTCCCACTTTTCAAGGTTGCGGCGTCCCTTCTGGGTATCCAACGCCCACTGCTTGGCCTCCAACAGATCCTCAAACGAGAAAACGGCCATCGTGTACGGCAGATCATGCTTTTCGCACAGTGCCTGACGGTTGTGCCCGTCGATGATGACCATATCCTCATTGACGATGATAGGCGCGTAGCAGCCGTTTTTGATGAGATCTGCTTCCAGAGCGTCGAGCTGCTCCGCGCTCAAAGGCGGGAGCAGCTCGGCCATCTCCGGCAGGATCACAGGGCTGCGTTCAGCACTGGTATATGTGATCCCGGTGTTTTTCATCAGGCGGCGTCCTCACTGGCGGACATATCCTCCACCGCCTGTGCCGCGTCCTCCGCCTTGCGGGGAGACAGGAATTCCACATCGCTGGCTTTGATGAGGAAACCGGGCTGGCGCTGGGGATCGTCCGCGAAGGTGATGGTCTCAAAATCACCGGCAGCCGCCAGCTTACAGCCCTTCCACGCAAACGCCGCGCAGCGCTCTGCCAGAGGACCGCGCACCTTGATGGAGATATAATCGGTGAGCTTGTTGCCGTCCTTATCCTTATAGCGGCGGTCCGAGGCGATTCGCAGGATGGCGTAGGGCTTGCCGGTGGTCTCATTCATTTTCAGTTCCACATCGTTGGTCAGGTTGCCAATGGCAGTGATCTTCAGCATTGTTCATTTCTCCTTTTTAATTATGATGTTTGATGTTAGAAAAGCCGACCTCCCGGCATCGGGAGGTCGGCAGGGTGTTTACTTGCTCCAGCTTTCGCTCTCGCCCAGCACGGCGGTGTGGGCGTTGGCAGCTTCCATGACGGCGTAATATGCCCAATGGCGCTTCGTGACATCCGGGAAGGTGTTCAGCTTGCGGAGGTTGTCCGCAATGTAGTCCTCATCCGCTTCGCGTCCCAGCAGGCGGTTGACAATGGTGACGACCTCAGCGCGGTTGATCTCGCGGTCTGCGTGGAACGAGCCGTCCCCATAGCCGTTGATCCAACCGTGGAGCGCGGCGTACTTGATGTATTCTGCCGCCCAATAGCCGGAAGAAACATCGTTGAAACCGCTGAACTGCTCCATGATCTCAGCGTCACCATCACCGTACACATCAAAGAAACGGACAGCCATCGTGGTAAATTCCGCGCGGGTAATGGCATCGTTGGGGGCAAAGATGGTCTTGTTCTTACCGTAGGTAATGCCGTTGTTGCTCAGATACTTCACATAGCCGCTATACCATGCGTGTGCAGGAATATCCGCAAATTTGGTATTTGCCGCCGTGGAAATGGTGTCACCGTTCTTCTCGGCAAGCAGGCGGGCGAAGATGGCGGCGGCCTCGCTGCGGGTCATGCTGCGCGCGGGGCCAAAGGTGCCGTCCGTGTAGCCGACGATGTAAATGCCGTGGCGCTCGGTTTGCTCCACTTCGGGGACGGTCAGCTCACCGTTTTTGTCGGTCTTGCCTGCGGCTGACTGACCGAGATCACCCTTGACCGTAACATTTTTGCCCTGCTGGGGAGCCTTCTTGTGGTCGGTCACAATGACCGTCACCTGATGCTTGGCGTCCAGATCTGTGCCGTCCGGCAGCTTCACCGTGATATTGCCGGTCTTGCCGATGGACACTGCACTGCCAGAGATGGGGCGCTTCGTGTCCGTGCGGATGACCTTGACGGTCAGCGTCCAGCGGTCGCCGTCCGCATCCTCATAGCCAGTAGTGACCTTGCCATCCTCGTTGGTCTTACCGCTGCCGGTGGGGACGGTGATCTGACCTGCTTTGTCGGTCTTGCCAGAGACAAATTGTCAAGGACTTTTTAATCAAATTCACAAAAAATCTACAAAAAAGGTGCCAGAAGCACCGTATGGCTCCTGACACCTCGTTTGATAGATTACATTTTTCCGTTCAGCAGGTCTTTGCAGAGATACGCATAGTCTGGCAGCTGGTTGATATATGGCTCCCAGCGCCGCTTGATTTCGGCTAATTCCAGCGGGTCGGCTGCTTCCAGTGCATGATCGTTGCCCGTCATATACAAAACATCCATAGCAACATCGTCCAAACACCTGCCGCAGAGATCGGCGGCTGATTCTATCCTGATGCCGGTATCCACATAGACAGGATTTACGCCAATCGTCAGCCAGACATAGCCTACCTTGTCCGACCAGAGCAGTTCAAAATCAGGGCTTTGCCGCAGATGTTCCGCAAAGACTTCCTTTACTCGCTCAATTTCATGTTTCTCTTTTTCTGTGTAAAGCATTTTCGTGTCCTCCTTGACAAAAATTTTGGTGCGTACCATCATCAGTTTAGCACAAGGCGGCTTCGTTTATCAGTCTGTCACATCTGCTGAATTTCATTTTTGAGCATACGCTTGATTTTATCGCTCATGGTTTCTGTGCTGGTATTGCTGAAATGGACATGAACCTTGTAGGTTGTCTTGCCGATTTTCTTTACCATCGCTGGCGTGTTTTCCGGCGCTCTGGACGCAGTAGCGGCGTCTGCCACCTGCATAGTACGGGGTTCTCTGTTCATGGCGCTCCTTTCTCCGAACGGGTCTGTGCCGCCCGGTAAAAAATCAGTCGTGCTTACTGTTTACAATGTCTTTTGCTGTCTGTCGGGTAGCACCGGCATTTTCTTCCCGGAAATTCTTCCCGTCAAAAAGAATCGGCGCACACCGTTCCA
>ERZ857951.1751-NODE-1751-length-21501-cov-2.763313_pt1 | contig 21501 bp, 6 predicted proteins | sample MGYA00519759_ERZ857951 | MGnify/ENA primary metagenome ERZ857951 (study PRJEB31778, sample SAMEA3449377) | human gut metagenome | biome: human gut; feature: human-associated habitat; material: faeces | place: United Kingdom | collected 2010/2012 ...
TATTGTTCTGGAACCGGAATATCAGAACGACCTATCGGGATATAAAAAATTATGACGCGGCATTAAAAACACCGATTCGAAATCAGGTGGCAATTGTTTATGATTACGATTCGCTTGCTTCTTTCCGTATCCAGAAACAGAGTATTTTGCTTGATCCGGCAGCAGAAATGCAGAAATTTTACAAGCCATTTTTCGATGTGAACGTAGGAGTGGATGTCATTCCGGAAGACCGCGATTTTTCGAAGTATCAGGTGCTCATCCTTCCACAGATGATTATTCACAAACCGGAAATGGAAGCGAAAGTAAAAGCATTTGCCGAACAAGGCGGAACGGTTGTACTAACTTACCGTTGTTCGGTGAAAGATGCGAACAACAATGTACCGTTTGGAAAGACGGCACCGGTTGGATACAATGAGTTTGCCGGACATTGCGTAGTAGAAACAGAGAGCCTTCAGACGCTGGATGCATTTCCGGTTGTGGGGACAGGCGCATTTGCAAAATATAACGGCATGGGCGGTATTTTCAGAGACATGATCGAAGTAAAAGATGCAGAAATCCTCTTCCGGTATGGAGATACATTTTACGATTCATTTGCGGCAGTGACAAGAAAACCGGCCGGTAAAGGAATGGTTTATTATATTGGATGTGGACTGGAAGAATCCATTACAAAAGCACTCATGGAGACGATCATGAAAGAGAAAGAGATTCCGATGTATCCATCTCAAAATGGTGTGGAAATTGTTACAAGAGGAGAAAAGGAACAACAGATCAAAATGTATATAAATCACAATGGGACAGAGGCAGAAGAAGACGGTGTAAAACTGGCACCGTTCGAATGTGTGATTAAATCGATAAATTAACAGGTAAAAATGGAGGTAGAACAGTGGGTATTGTAGTGAACGATTCACAAAATCTTTTTATGCTCCAGACGCGCTCTAACAGTTACGCGTTCGGAATTGACAATCAGGGATTAGTGAGACATTTGTACTGGGGAAGCAGGATCAATGCGATGGAAGATTTCGAAATGCCGGAGCTTGCAGAAGTATCTACGAACGATCCGGTATATGAGATCACAAAAGAAGAATTTCCTGTATACGGAGGTCTTCGATACAAAGAACACTGTCTGAAGGTTACATTTGCAGACGGGACGAGAGATGTGGCTTACGAGTACGTAAATTATGAGATCCAGAAAAACGAACAGTGTGAGGAACTGGTGATCATTTTAAAAGACAAACATTATGCCCTTGTAATGGAACTGCATTATAAAATCTACGAAGCGTATGACTTGATGGAACGTTTCGTTGTGCTGAAAAATGAGTCGACAGAAGTTATGCAGATAGAAAAGCTGCACAGTGGGCAATTTCATGTTCCATATGAAGGATTGAATTTTAGAAATGTACACGGCCATTGGGGCGCAGAACAGCAGAAATTCGTGCAGAAAGTCGATTATGGAAAAATCATTTTCGAAAATAGAAGAGGAATTTCCAGCCACAATCACAATCCTTATTTCATTTTGGATCAGGATGCCACAGAGACAACCGGAAATGTGTACTTTGGCGCACTTCGTATGACTGGAAATTTCAGCGGGGCGGTAGAGCAGACACAGTACGGAGAGACACTTGTGCAGATGGGAATTAACACACATGATTTCACATGGGATCTTAAGCCGGGAGAAAGCTTTGCCTCACCGGAAATTCTCTGTGGGTATTCAGCAGATGGATTTCAGACAATGTCCCACAACCTGCATCAGTTTGCAAATGATTTTCTACTTCGGGAAGGACTTCGTCCGGTACTTTATAATTCCTGGGAAGCAACCGGTTTTGATGTAACGGTTCAGGAGCAGAAAAAGCTTGCAGCTAAGGCAAAAGAGTTGGGTGCGGAGTTGTTCGTAGTAGATGATGGATGGTTTGGCCAGCGTCACGGAATTGATAACGGCCTTGGCGACTGGTATGTAAATAAAGAGAAGTTCCCGAATGGAATCGATGAGCTGATCGACGAAGTGAAAGCGCAGGGACTTCTGTTTGGAATCTGGGTAGAGCCGGAAATGGTAAATCCAAAGGCAGAGCTTTATGCGAAGCATCCGGATTGGATATATCACTTTGATACAAGAGAGAGCGACACATCGAGAGAACAGTATGTGCTGGATCTTACAAAAAATGAAGTAAAAGCGTTTGTACTGGAAATGCTGGATAATCTTCTCTCTAACCACGAAATTGACTACATCAAATGGGATGCAAACAGACCAATCTCTCAGACAAATTTAAAGAAAGATCTCTGGTATAAGCACATCCAGGCACTCTACGATATTGTGAAGGAAACGAAGAAAAAGCATCCGGCTGTATTGTTCGAAGCATGCGCATCTGGTGGTGGACGTATTGATTACGGCATTCTCGGAATTTTTGATGATTTCTGGACGAGCGATAATACAGACGCATATGACCGTCTGTTTATCCAGGATGCATATTCTTACATTTATCCGATCAAGGCAATGCGTGCCTGGGTGACCGATTGTCCGAACTTCCTGTCCAACCGTGTGATTCCAATGAAATTCCGCTATCACAGTGCAATGATGGGAACACTTGGAATTGGATGTAATATTTTGAAATTTACAGAAGAAGACATTGCTCTTTCTCAGGAAATGATCGCACAGTACAAGGAAATCCGTCCGATCATTCAGGAAGGTACGTTCTATCGTCTGAATCATACGTCGGCAAATGATTATTTCCTATATGAATATATGAAAGGAAATGAGGGCGTACTGTTCGCATTTCTCCCACAAAGCAAGCTGGGACATCGTGGAGTGACAGTGAAACTTCGTGGACTGGAAGAAAATGCGTCCTACGAACTTCTTATGGAAGATGGCAAACTCACAAAGAGTGGAAGTTATCTTATGAAACATGGATTTGACATGCGGTTGACGGGTGACTACGCAAGCATGTTGATTCGTATAAACAAATTATAAAAAAGCAAAGGAGAACATCAAATGAAACTTTCAAACTTTTCTAAATTATCATTTGGTATTGGAGCACTGGGAAAAGATTTATGCTATGCCATTATTTCGTATTTCTTAATGATTTATTTTACAGATACGATCGGATTGACACCGCTTTTTGTCGGTAACCTGTTTCTGGTTGCCAGAGTGTGGGATGCATTCAACGATCCAATGATGGGATTTGTTGTTGATAACACAAGAACAAAATGGGGAAAATTCAGACCTTGGATTTTGATTGGTACGGTGTTAAATGCAATCGTTTTAGTATTTATGTTTACAAAACCTTCCGGATTAGAAGGAACTGGCATGTATATATATTTCTCTGTTGTTTATATTTTGTGGGGAATGACTTATACAGTTATGGATATTCCATACTGGTCAATGCTTCCGTCTCTTTCCAGCACGAAAAAAGAAAGAGATTCTATGTCAGTTATCCCGAGAATTTTTGCAAGTACAGCCTGGCTTCTTATGGGTGCGTTTGCTCTGAAACTTGTATCTGTTCTTGGTAAAGGAGACAGCGCTGTTGGATATTCTGCACTTGCGAAAATTATTGCAGTGATTTTTGTAATTACTTCTATTATTACTGTTGTATTTGTAAAAGACCGCAGCTGTCAGGAAGCGGAGTCGGGTAAAGAAGCAAAAAGGCTTACAATCAAAGATGCACTTCATGTTATTGCCGGAAATGATCAGCTGAAAGTATTTATCGGAATTGTGCTTTGCTACAATCTTGTTGTACAGCTTGCCGGTGGTATTGCAATTTATTACTTCAAATATGTAACCGGAAATGAAGGCTTATATCCAATCTTCACAACTGCAGCACAGTTTGCAGAGATTGCAGCTTTGTTCCTTTTCCCAATCCTTTCTAACTATTTTACAAAGAAACAGGTATTTGCAATTGCCAGCTTCAGTCCTGCAATTGGTCTCGCAGGAGTTGTACTTTGTGGATTCTTTGCACCACAGAACATGGTAATTGTAGCAATCAGTGGTATCTTCTATAAATTGGGTTCTGGTCTTACATTAGGAGCAACAACCGTTATGCTTGCTGATGTTATCGATTATGGACAGGTAAAATTAGGAAGTAGAAATGAAAGTATTATCGCTTCATTCCAGACACTGCTTGTTAAGACCGCATCTGCAGTATCTGCCTGGCTGATCGGTGTAGGCCTTACAATTGTCGGCTATGTAGCAAACGCAGGACAGAGCGCGTCTACAATCATGGGAATGCGAGTATTAATGGGTGTTGTACCTTCTGTAATTACAATCCTTGCATTTGTGATCTACGCAAAAGGCTACAAACTGGAAGGCGCATATCTGGAAGAGATCATGGAAAAAATAAAAGGTAACAAAACGGAAGAAACAGAAGAATAGAAAATGAAATGAGATGAAGAGGTAGCGCGCTAAGTATTAAGTGCGCTGCCTTTTTTTGTTAAGACAATAGTATCACTGTATGAGATTGCGCATGGAATTTTTTTTCACTGGTAGTAGTATTTTGCATATCATAAATTTCTAGCAACAACTTCAAAACATTATAATCCAAAAATGAAAGAAAGAGGCAGTGCGTTAAGTGGGTGATATGCCTTTTCTCGGTTCTGTTATTAAAAAGTTCCGAATATGACAAAAAATCGGAGGTGGTGTGATAAAAAAGTGCAAGCCAGCCCCCCTTTTTTTATGAGAAAATAAAATCACTTATATATAATGGAAAGGGGTAAGGAAAAAATGAAAAAGAGAAGGCGAATCTTATCGCTTGTCTTTGCAGCCTGTCTTGTGATAACGGGAATTGTTTCGGGCGCAGGTGTGCAGAAGGCCGAAGCAGCTGCAAGAACAGAAGTAATCGATGTTACGGATTACGGAGTATATCCGGACAGTGGGAAGGATAGTGCAATCGGAATACAGAAAGCAATCGCAGCTGCGAAAGATGCAACGAAAGAGGGAAAAGAAGTCAAGATTAATTTCCCGGAAGGACGCTATGATATCTATCCAGATAAAGCAATAGAAAGAGAATTATATGTTTCCAATACTGTAGGTGCCGATCAGAACAATAAAATGAAGAAGATCGGTATTTTTCTGGAAGATATGGATCATGTTACCGTAGATGGAAACAACTCTCTGTTTATGTTCCATGGTAAAATGACAACATTTGCAACAATCGGTTGCGAAGATGTTGAATTTAAAAATTTTGCAGTGGATTTCCAGGTTCCGACAGTTATTGATATGACTGTTGAGAGTGTAGAGGGAAATACAGCAACTATGTATATTCCTGAGTGCTATAATTATGAAGTTGCAGGAACAACGATTAAATGGTACAGCGATGTAAGTCCTTATACAGGTCAACGTTACTGGAGTATCTCCGATCTGTCAGGTTATCATACCCAGCGGGAAGATACCGTACAGGGAATCAAATTCGGTGCAGGAAATGGAAATGCTGCATTAAAAGGTGTAGCTTCTATTGAGGATCTTGGAAATCATCGTGTAAAGATTACATATAATAGTAAAGCCGGTGAAGTTCAGAACGGAATGTGCTTTCAGTCACGTCCGACCGTACGTGATCATGCAGGAACGTTTTTCTGGAAGAGTAAAGATATTAAGATGACTTCTCTTGATATCCAATTCCTTCATGGATTTGGTATGGTAGGTCAGCATTCTGAAAACATTACAATGGAAGATGTTGATTTTGAAGCACCAAAGGAAAGTGGAAGAACAACAGCCGGATATGCTGACTTTGTACAGATGTCCGGATGCAAAGGAGCAATCAATATTAATAACTGTACCTTTGCAGGTCCTCATGACGACCCGATCAATATCCACGGAACATTTAACACAGTTACATCCATCAGTTCTGACAGAAGAACAATCACAGTACAGTACAACCATCATGAAACAGCTGGTTTCCCGAACTTTTTCGAAGGTGACGAAATCGAGTTCATGACAAAGGGAAATATGATCACAGTTGAAAATTCCGTTCGTACAGTAACAAAAGTTGACGGACCGGACGGAATGGGCGGAAACATGGGTGAAGGTTCAGGAAGTCTGACAACCATCAAGCTGACATTGGATAAGGCAATTCCTGCCGACGTTCAGGTAAATCAACATGTGGTAGAAAATATCACTTATACACCAGCTGTCAACATCAGCAATTGTGAATTTAAGGAAGTTCCGACAAGAGGAATCCTTGTAACTACAAGAAAACCAATTGTCATTGAAAATAATACATTTGACGGAATGAGTATGGCAGGCATCTATATTTCTGATGATGCTCAGGGCTGGTATGAGTCAGGTCCGGTCAGAGATGTGACCATCCGTAATAATACATTTACAAGAGGAAATGCACAGGCAATTTTCATTGAGCCTACCAATCCGACTGTATCTACGGAAAAGACCGTACATTCTAATATTAAGATCAAGGGCAATACGTTTTTTACGTACAATAAGAGAGTTCTTGATGCAAAGAGTGTAGATAACCTTACCTTTAAAAATAATAAAATTTACAGACAGGATCCGATCAACGGAGATGGATCTCTGAGTCTGGCAGTAAAAGACGGAAGTTCTACAGAACTGAATGTAGCCGACAGTGCAGAACTGACCGTAAGCGGAAGTGGTGATACCTTATCAGGAAAACTGTACAACTTTAATGGTTGTAAAAATGTAGTGATCGAAGGAAATGAGTATGACGGTGGATTGAATGCCGGAAGTTCAATCAGCAACATGAGTGCTTCTGATATTACAGTAACCAATGATGCAATGAAGGTAAACGCAGATTCCACAACAGCACCGAACGGAACGATGTACTACGAATCTGACAATGAAAAAGTAGTAAAAGTTTCCAGTACAGGTGTCGTAACTGCAGTTGGAGCAGGAACAGCCAATGTAACAGGATATATGGTTGTTGGAGGACGTAAGTTCCCGACCAATACAGTTACATTCACAGTCAACGCAGGTGAACTTGGTAATCTGCCGGAAGGAATAGAGCTGACAGCAGCTGATAACAAAGAAAATATTAAAGTAAATGATACGATCCAGTATACTGCAGATCTGAAATGGAACGCTGAAGAGAACGGTGCAGACAAGAACAGCGCAGTGACATGGAAGGTTTATGATGCCAAGACCGGAACTGAGACTGATAAAGCAACAATCACTGAACAAGGACTTCTGACAGCAGTAAAACCGGGAAGTGTTGTAGTGACAGCATCTACAGCCAACGGCTATGCAGCATCCAAACTGGTATCGATCTGGCAGGAAGGGAAGATGATCGCATCGGATATTACAGTGGATTATCCGACATCTTCCGACAAATACCGTGCAAGTTCGACCGTGGAAGGCGGACTGGAGCAGGATTTCACAAGCCAGGGACTTTACCAGAATCAGACTCCGAGCAATGTCCTTGTAAAACCATTGCCGGAAGGAACAGACAGAACAGATCTGACACTTGTATTCAAACTGACAGGTGCAACTCCTGCAAATACATGGGCAGATGCAGGAATCTATCTCTATGATGATGCGGACAATTATGTAGCACTGGAAAAGAAGCATCGTGATGGCTCTACCAGTGCAGTAGCACTTGTAAAAGAGCAGAACAGAAGTGCAGTAGAGGAACCATATAATAACTGGGCAAATGTAAGCACAAATCCAATCTGGCTGAAATTGGTAAAAAATAATGCCACAGTGACAGCTTACTACAGTGCAGATAAGAACAACTGGACCACCATCGGTTCGAGAACAGACTGCGGTTTCCTGAGCGGTAATTTTAAGCTGGCAATCGCAAGCCAGGGAACTAATACAGGATCCATCACTTATTCTGATGTTACAGTGAATAATAAAGAAGTAAAATTAGTTGAAGAGGCAGTGAAACCGACCGCCTCCAATGTTAAGGTAACATATGACGAAGCTGCTGACAGCCTGACAGCGGCAGGAGATACTACAGGACAGTCCGTAATTGTAAAATGGGCAGTTGCTGATAAAGAAAATGGAAACTATTCCATTATCAGCGGAGTAGAGGGAACTTCTCTGACAGCTTCTAAAGCATTGAAAGGCAAATATGTGAAAGCTGCTTATGTACCGCTGATCGGAACAGGTGCAGCAGGAGACATTGTATGGTCTGATGCAGTAAAAGTAACCGGAAATGGCACAGATTCAGGTGCATCAGCAGTCAAATCTGCAAATGCAGATCTGGCGACAGCTGACATTAAAACTAGTGAAAGTACAGACATGTTCCAGTTTGTAAAAGGAACAACTTTCTATCAGACAACAGCAGGAAGTGACGTTCAGGAAATCAAGTATTCCTTTGCAGCAGAGGATACAAAGGCAACAGTAAAAGTGCTGGTGAATGGAAAAGAAACAGCTGAACTGAGCGGAAACGCAGTTCTCACAAGCGGAAGAAATCTGATCGAGGTAAATGTTACAGCAGAAGATGGCGTGACAATGAAAAAATATCGTTTCACAATCAGCCGTCAGGGAGATAACAATGCATTGTTGGAAAGCCTGCAGGTAAATGGACAAGAAGTTGTGCTGGAAGGGGGAGTTTATGAATATAGTCTTCCAATTGCAACAGGAACAACAACAGCGCAGGTTGCAGCGACAGCACAGAGTACAAGAGCAACTGTTTCCATCGTGAACGGAAAAGAGGTTACATCCGCAGCACAGACTGTTCAGGGAGACGTGACAGTTGCACCGGGAATCAATGAGATTACGATCCGTGTGACACCTGAGACAAGTGCAGAGCCGGTCTACTATAAACTGAAACTGAAAGTGCCGAATGCTGCAAATGCACGTTTGGAAGCATTAAGCCTTGGAGGAAATATATCTCTGAAAGAAAACTTTGATGCAGATACATTAAAATATACAGCATCTGCAACAGAATCCGCTGTGACAATCAATGCAACAGCAGAAGAGGCGGATGCAACCGTAGAAGTTATCTGGAAAGATAAAGTGATTCAGACAGGAACAGGAAGTGCTTCGGCAGAACTGGGACTGACAGAAGGTGACAACAATGTGAAAGTGAAAGTAACTTCTGCGGATAAGTCCACAGAAAAGACTTATAAAGTAACAGTTCATGCATCAGGAGATACATGGTTATCTGATCTTGACTGGACATCACAGACATCCGGAGATTCAGGTAATCCGACAAGAAAAGATAAGAGCTGTGGAAACAACACACTGACGTTATGGGACGGTTCAAAGGAAGAAACCTTTGATAAAGGAATCGGAAGCCATGCAGATTCTACAATCATTTACGATCTGACTGGCAAAGGATATACGAGTTTTTCATCTTATTATGGTGTAGACCGTGAGACAAAGATAAATCCTTCTCAGGCAAGTATCACATTTAAGGTATATGTGGATGGAAATCTGAAGTTCACAAGTGATGTAATGGGAACTAACACAGCAAAAGGATTTACAGGTGATATTGATATAACTGATGCAACAGAACTGAAATTGGTTATGGACAAAGGTGCAAATAACTGGAGCGATCATGGTGACTGGGCAAATGCGAAACTGACAAAACCGTTTACAGCGCCGCAGCCAGTAGTTGTGACCGTTCAAGTAAATGACCCGGCAATGGGAAGTGCAGTAACCGATAAGAACGAGTATCAGAAGTATGATACCGCTACAGTAACAGCAACAGCAAATCCAGGATATCATTTCGTAAACTGGACAAACGCAGAGGGAACAGAAGTCAGTGATGCAAATCCACATGTATTCGATGTGACAGAAGATGTGACACTGACAGCAAACTTCGCAGCAAATCCTGTAGTAAAGAAACAGTATACAGTAACAGCAACAGCAAGTGCTGAAGCAATGGGAACAGTCAGCATGGATCATGAGGACGGAATCTACGAAGATGGCAAAGAGGCAACTGTAACAGCAACAGCGAAAGAAGGACATCATTTCGTAGGATGGAAGCTGAAAGATGCAGAGGATATTTTAAGTACCGATGCGAAGTATACATTTAAGGTTGAAAAGGATGTAGACCTGATCGGAGTATTTGAGAAGGATGCAGAGCCTGAGCAGGTGATAACTGCAGAAGAAATCATGCGTCGTATTATTGCAGATAAATCTTTTGCAACTTCTATTAAGAAAGATACGAAGAAACTAGCATTACCGGAAGTACCAGAAAACGCACAGATTGAGATTTGTAGTGTAAATCCAGAAGGAATTATCGCGCTGAATGGCGAAGTAACTATACCGCAAGAGGATACAGAAGTCATCGTAACAGTAAAGGTAACTGGAACAGATGGAAGTGTTGCCACTAAAGAGTTTAAGGTTATGGTAGAAGGAAACGGTGAGACAGAGAAACCAAATCCAGAGAAACCAGATAATGGAAATAATAACAGCAATAACAATGGAAATGCTGGAAATAATGGCAATAGTGGTAATAACAGCGCTAATGGAAATGTGAATCAGAGTGGAGCAAAGGAAAATAATGCTAATAGCTCAACTCCGAATGGTGGTGCAGGACAGAACACGGTAAAGGCAATCAAGACGGGAGATACAGCGAATTTCGCATTGTATGGAATTGTAATGGTAGCCGCTGGGGCAGTAATCGCAACACTTGTATATCGCAGAAAAAGAAGCTAATCTAGATGAACAGAAACAGACCGTTATGAATTACGGAGCTGTGAAAAGTAAAAAATTATAGAAGACTGCCGGGATATTCTGAAGAGTATCCCGGCAGTCTTCTATAAGAAACCACTTCTTGGCTGTAATGGTTTATATTCCTTGAATGCATGTTACAACCACAGAACATTATAATCCAAAAACGAAAGAAAGGGGTAGCGCGCTAAGTGAGTGATAAGCCCTTTCCAGGTTCTGTTATTGAGAGTTCCGAATATGACAAAGAATCAGGAGGGATGAAACAAAAAATACGAGTTGTATTCTTATTTTTATGAGATACTAAAATTAACTATATATAATGATTTCTCGCTCGGTAAAAGATAAATCCAGATTCCAAAACCGTTCAATGATATCCCAGGTGGAACGAGCAAGAGTATTTGGATAAGGATAATATTTACGAAGATTCCGAGAGATTAATAAGGAAAAGGAGGAAGAGAGTAGGCTATAAAAAGTCTAAAAAGAAAAAAGTATGAACAAGTATAATTTAAAAAGAAAAGGTATGGCAGCAGCTGCACTGACACTTGCCTTTGGAATGTTTACTCCAAGTGTTTCATTTGCGGCAGGAACTCCGGTCAATGTGCTTTCTGAAACAGAAAGCCAGATGAGTTCTGATAAAGAAGTTGTTTATGTAAACAATTATTCGGCAGCAAAACGAGATGTCAATTTTAATGACAACTGGAAGTTCTATTTGGGAGATGGATCAGGTGCGGAAGAACCGGCATTTGATGATTCTAAATGGGAACATGTAAATCTGCCTCATGACTACAGTATTGAACAAGAGTATTCAACGAAGATGGAAGCAGAAAGCGGATATCTTCCGGGTGGAATTGGCTGGTACAGAAAGAGTTTCACGCTTGGAAAAACAGCGGAGAATAAACGTGTGCGAATTGATTTTGGTGGCGTATATATGGATGCTACAGTTTGGGTCAATGGAACACAGGTGGGAAGCCATCCGTATGGATATACTCCATTCTCATTTGATATCACTGATTTGGTGAAATTTGATGGTGAGAATGTAATTACGGTAAAGGTAAATCATCAGACACCATCCAGCCGTTGGTATTCAGGAAGTGGTATTTATAGAAGTGTAGATTTGAATATTGTAAATCCTGTACATGTTGACTTATATGGGACAAAGGTAGAAACTCCAAATTTGGAAACAGAAAAAGACGGAGCGGTGACTACTAATATTAAGACAACTGTAGCCAACGATTCAGACAGAGAACAGAATGTGACATTGACTCATACCATTTTCAAAAAAGGTGGGGAGCCAAGCGCTAATATCGGAACTGTGACAACAGAAACAAAAGCGATTGCGGCAGGTGAAACCGCAGCGATTGATGCAACAGTAAATGCACAGAATCCAGAATTATGGAGTACTACAAATCCGGCGCTTTATACAGTGCGTACAGAAGTAAAGATTGGTGAAGAGGTTGTAGATACTTACGATACAGAATATGGATTCCGTTATTTTAAATTTGATGAAAATAGTGGATTTTCATTAAACGGAACAAATATGAAACTGAAAGGTGTGTGTATGCACCACGATCAGGGAGCGCTTGGAGCAGAGGCATGGAAACGTGCAATTGAGCGTCAGGTGGAAATCTTAAAGGAAATGGGATGTAACTCAATTCGTGTTACACATAACCCGGCAGCAGAAGAACTGATAAATATTTGTAATGAAAAAGGTATCCTTGTTGTAGAAGAGATGTTTGATGGCTGGCAAAATGCTAAGAATGGAAATAACAATGATTATGCCAGATTTTTCAATCAGACAATAGATGAAAGCAATCAGATTCTTGGAAAAGAAAATGGAATGACTTGGGCAAAATATGACTTAACAGCAACAGTAAAACGTGGTTGGAATGCTCCGTCAGTTATTATGTGGTCCCTCGGAAATGAAGTTCAGGAAGGTGCAACCGGTGTATTGACACAGGCGTATGCAAATGTTCAGGCGAATTTGATTGATTGGACAACTGCGTTGGATACCACAAGACCGGCAACACGTGGCGACAACGTGTTAAAAGGTAATAAGATTGGAATACCGAAAAACATGATGGATGCTATGACAACTGCAAATGGTACGGTTGGTTTGAATTATTGTTCTGGAAATGATTATGATACGCTTCATAATAGTAACCCAAATTGGAAGTTGTATGGTTCTGAAACTGCTTCAGCAGTCAATAGTCGAGGTGTATATGACAGAATAGATGGAAGTAAGACGGGTCAGAAGTTAACATCCTATGATAATTCAGCAGTTAACTGGGGGGCAGTTGCCAGCAGTGCCTGGTACGAGGTTATTAAGAGAGATTTTGTGGCAGGCGAATATGTATGGACCGGTTTTGATTATATTGGAGAGCCGACACCATGGAACGGAACTGGAAAAGGAGCACAAGGAACATGGCCGTCTCCAAAGAATTCATATTTTGGAATTATTGACACTGCAGGATTTCCAAAAGATAGTTACTACTTCTATCAGAGCCAGTGGAATGACGAAGTAAATACCCTTCATATTTTACCGGCATGGAATGAAGATGCAGTGAAGAAAGATAGCAGTGGAAAGGTTCCGGTTGTCGTTTATACAGATGCGAAAAAAGTAGAATTATTCTTTACAGATGCAAAAACGGGTGATAAGAAGAGCCTTGGGACAAAGGAATTTACACAGAAACAGTCAAATACACAAGGGTATACATATCAGTATTATGAAGGCACGGATAAGTCTGGTACAGAACATAAGAATTTATATCTGACATGGCAGGTTCCGTATAAAGCAGGTACAATTTCAGCAGTAGCTTACGGACAGGATGGACAGAAAATTTCAGAGGAAAAACTGAATGGTCGAACATCTGTAACAACCACCGGTGAGAAGAAGAATTTAAAAGCTACAGTTGACCGCGATACAATTGCAGCAGATGGAGCGGACTTAACTTATGTAACTGTAGATGTAACAGATAAAGATGGAAATATTATTCCGAATGCGGAAGATAAAGTAAGCTTTAAAGTAGAAGGCGAAGGTAAACTGGTGGGTATTGATAACGGAAGACAAGACGATCATACCTCCTATCAGGCAAATAGCAGAAATGCATTTGCAGGAAAAGTACTGGCAATTGTACAGTCTACAAAAAAAGCGGGAAGTTTCACAGTAACAGCCAGTGCAAAAGGTCTGGAAACTTCTTCAGTGACAGTAACAACGACTTCGGTAGAACAGGATACAACAGGAGAAAAGGCTATCAGTTATTACGAAATGTCTAAAAACTACTATGTAAAAACCGGTAATATGCCACAGCTTCCGAGTACTGTTAAAGCAGTGTATACAGATGGAAGTGAAAAAGAGATTCCTGTAACATGGGATGCAATTACAGAAGAACAGATTGCACAGAGTGGTACATTTTCTGTAGCAGGTACAACAGAGGCAGGAGATACTCTTACAGTAATCGTCAATATGATTGACCAGGTAGTTTCCCTGCTGAACTATTCAACAACTGTTCCGCTTGGAACGAAACCGACACTTCCGGAATCTAGACCGGCGGTACTTCAAGATGGTGAAGTAATGAATGCGTCCTTCCCAGTTGCTTGGGGAGAACCGAATGGAAGTTACGATGCAGAAGGAATTGTGACAGTGAAAGGAACAGCAGATGTTCTAGGACAGAATGTAGAGGTTACAGCGACCATTCGTGTAGAAAAACAGAAGATAGAGCTAGGCTCCAGTGTAAGTAGCGCAGCATACTTAAGTCAGGATGTACCGGAAGGACAACAGTCAGATACACTGGATGCAATTAAGGATGGAAAGAAAGAAATTGGAGACAACAACAGTGGAGGCGCAAATCCAACTTGTTGGTCAAACTGGGCAACTAGAAATACAGATCCAACTTCTGAAATCACATTCCGCTATGCTACTCAGCAGCGTGTAGGAAAAATTGTTGTATATTATTCCAAAGATAATGGTGCAATGACATTCCCTCGGGAAGGAAGAACAAAACTCTTTGTATCTGAAACAGGAGATGAAGGAAGTTGGAAAGAACTTTCAGTGGAAGAAACAATTGCGGAAAATGAAAGTCCAGAACGTGTAAAAGCATATACATATACATTTGATCCAACTGTAGCAACTTTTGTAAAACTGCAAGTAACAAATACAACTCCTCAAGAGGCAGGAAAAACAGAAACATGTACTGGTATTACAGAAGTAGAGATTATTGAGTGGAATGGTTCATATACGACCAATTCTACTGCAAATCTTTCTAAATTAACGGTAAATGGTCTTGAGTTAAGTGAGGAAGAACTTGCTGCAGGAAGTTTTGATACAGAAGCTATTGTTATTGATACAATAGACTATGTGGCAGCTGATAATGCAGCGGTAACTTATGTACCGCCGTATGAAAATAAAGCGAAGCTAATCATTGAATCAGAAGATCATACAACCAGAAATGAATTTGTCATCAACTTAGACGGAAAAGGTGTTGGAAATACAGATCCAGTTTATGCAGGACGGGATTATGATACCCAAAAAATGTCGGTGACAGCTGGAAGTGAACAGAGTGGACAAGGCAATGAAGGTCCGGCAAGATATGTTTTAGATGGCAATGAAGGTACTATCTGGCATACATCATGGAATCCGCAAGCGAGTCGTGATACATTTTGGATTAAATTTGAGTTAAATGAAATTACTAGCCTAGATGCATTACGCTACAAAGGACGTGGTGGTGCTTCAAATGGACGTATCAGTAAGTATCGAGTAGAGGTAAGTAAGGACGATCAAAATTGGACAGAAGTTTCTGTTGGAAATTGGGATAATACAGATGACTGGTATATCGCAATGTTTAATGAACCGACAGAAGCAAAATATGTTCGACTTACCGGCGTTGAAACTTATGGTGAAGGATCACAGCAGAATAAATTTGCAAGTGCTGCAGAGATTCGCTTGCGTAAAGCAGATTCAAAGACAGACATTTCAGATGCAACTGTTTCTCTTACAAATGAGAAAAAACTGGTTTCTGTTGTAGATAAAGATCATCCGGTAACATTGTCAAAAGAAGACATTGAAGTTACCTTGGGAGATAAGGTGCTCAGATATGGCATAGACTACAAACTTACTTATAATAATAATGAGGCACCAGGAACTGCAACTGCAATCGTAACAGGTATTGGACAGTATGGATATACAGGAAGTCAAGAGGTATCATTTACAATTGAGTTGAAAAAACCGGAAATGAATAATATTTCCATAAAGAGCTTCCCGGCAAAAACAACATATAAAGAAGGAGAAACCTTAGATCCTACAGGTCTTGTACTTACTACATCATATGACAATGGTACAACGGCGGATGTTGTATATTCAGAAGAGACTGCAAAAGACTTTGCATTTAATCCAGATACAAAGACAGCGTTGTCTAAAGGAAATACAAAAGTAACAGTGACCTATGGTGGTTTTGAAACAGAGTTTGCAATCACAGTGACAGAAGCTAAGAAACCAGATCCAGAAAAGCCGGATCCAGAAAAGCCGGGTCCGGAAAAGCCGGATCCAGAAAAGCCGAGTCCAGAAAAGCCGGATCCAGAAAAGCCGGATCCAGAAAAGCCGGATCCAGAAAAGCCGAATCCAGAAAAACCGAATCCAGAAAAACCGGATTCAGGAAACCAGGGTTCAGGTAAACCGGACGGAAATGGTAGCTCCAAAGGAAATACAGGCAATACAAACAATTCAAATAATGCAGTACAAACAGGGGATACTGCATCAGTAGGAATTTGCGTAGTTGCATTAGCAGCAGCTGGTATAGTAGGAATAGTAGGAGCTATAATGATTGGAAAGAAAAGGAAAGATGTTAAATAATCAATTTGAAGAGTATTATGTGACAATCCTTTTAAGGAGGAAATTTTGAAAAAATTACGAATTGATAGAAAGAACAAAAAAGGCTTTCAGAAATTCGCTGCAGGAGTCATGGCATTAGTAATGACTGTTTCCGGACTGACAATATCGCCAGTCCGGAGTGAAGCTGCGGCTGCAGAGTATGAAATTTATCCGAATCCACAGGTGGTTCAATATACGGAAGGTGACTATGTTATCAAAAACGAGGTCAATGTAGTATATGAATCAGGAATCGATCAGGCAACGAAAGATCGATTAGCAGAAGCACTTGCGTTGAAAGACGGGGTAACAGTGACCACATCCGAGTCAATTGAAGAGGGCAAGACGAATATTCTTGTTGGAATTGATGGTTCGGGAGAAGTTGCAGATACTTATGCAAATGAACATGTGAATATGCAGTCAGCGGATTTGTATGAAAAGCTGGACGCCTATGTATTGGATAGTAATAATGATGTGATTACTGTAGTAGGTGCAGACACAGATGCAAGTTATTATGGATTGACGACGTTGTATCATATTTTGAAGCAGATGGATAGTAATACCATCCGGAATTTTCACATTGAGGACTGGGCAGATGTTGCAAGTCGTGGATTTATTGAAGGGTATTATGGAAATCCATGGTCTACAGAAGATAGAATCAATCTTATGAAATGGGGCGGTTATTATAAACTGAATTCCTATTTCTATGCACCGAAAAATGATCCAAAGCATAATGCAAAATGGAGAGAATTATATACAGAAGAGGAACTGAATACATTAATCAGACCTTTGGCAGAAGCTGGGAATGCATCTAAATGCCGTTTTGTGTATGCACTTCATACGTTTATGTATAATCCGGTTAGATTTGACGGCAATTATCAAGCTGATTTAAAAGCAGTACAAGATAAACTTGCTCAGGTGATTGATGCCGGTGTCAGACAGGTTGCAATTCTGGCAGACGATGCGGGAAACGTAGGTGGAAATAATTATAATAAGTTTTTAACGGATATGACAGCGTGGCTGGCAGAAATGAAAAAAACATATCCGGATTTGAAACAGACGTTGCCGTTTTGTCCACAGGAATATATGTACAACGGACAGGCATATTACAAAAATTTCCCGGAAAATGTACAGGTTGTTATGACAGGCGGTAGAGTATGGGGCGAAGTAAACCAGAACTTTACCAATACATTTACGAATAATGCGGGACGCGGTCCTTATATGTGGATTAACTGGCCTTGTACAGATAATTCTAAAAGCCATCTGATCATGGGCGGATATACAACATTCCTACATCCAGGAGTTGATCCGGCAAAGATTCAAGGTATCGTACTTAATCCGATGCAGCAGTCAGAGCCAAGTAAAGTGGCAATTTTCGGAAATGCATGTTATTCATGGAATATTTGGGAAAATGCAGATATAGCAAACAAGGCATGGCAGGATTCTTTCAAATATGTAGACCACAATTCAGCAGCGAAAACGGAAGCCTCTACAGCGTTGTATGAATTGTCTAAACATATGATGAATCAGAACATGGATTCTCGAGTAACAGCATTGCAGGAATCCGTAGATTTAGCTCCGAAACTGACGGATTTTCGTGATAAATTAAAGACAGGTACAGTTACTGTAGAAGAAGCGGATGCATTGATTGCGGAATTCCAGATTTTACAGAATGCAGCTGCTGTTTATAGAGAACAGGCTGTAGACATAAAGGTTAGAGATCAGATTGTATATTGGCTGGATTGCTGGGATGATACAACTGTTTCAGCAATTGGATATTTGAATGCTATTAAGGCAATTGTCAATGAGGATGCAGATACTGCACTTCGTTATAATGCAGAAGCAAAAGCTGCATTCGAGCAGTCAAAGACACATGAACTCTGGTATCTGGATCATTATGAAAAAGCAGAAGTCGGAGTACAGCATATTGTTCCGTTTATTAAAGCGATGGCAAAATATGTAACTGATTATATTGACACCGGAATCAATCCAAATACACAGAAAAGATATACAGGAACTGTTACATATGAGCAGATATCTATACAAAATAACGCATCGGAAGATAAATATTTTGATGGAGATAACAGCAGTGAAGTATGGCTGGCAAAAGGACCATACGAAAACCCCGGAAGAGATACAATTCCAGCAGGAGCAACATTGACAGTTACTTTCCCGGAGCCAAAAACAATTGGTTCCTTCCGTTTGGTGCAGGGAGTTTCAGCAAAGAGTGATAAGTTCAGCAATGCAGATGTAGAGTATCAGATTGAGGGAACGAGTACATGGACAAAAGCGGGTACATTGTCGGATAAAGGTGATCAGACCATTTCATTCGGAAATGTTGCTAATGTAAAAGCGGTGCGTATTCATAATAATACAGTAACAGGAGGCTGGGTAAGAATTGGTGAAATAGAGATTCTTTCTCCGGCAAATGAAGATGCAAGTGGTGCGAGAGCAGGGCTTTATACGAACGTTGATACAAATATCACTGCAAGTCTGGAGGAAGGCAGTGTTTCATTAAGTAACGGAACAGTTACATTGAACAAAGACGAGTATATCGGAGTGAAACTTGGCGATATCAAAGCAATACAGAATATTACAATTCCGGCACTTTCGGAAAATGTAGTTCTGGAGACGTCTATGAATGAAATCACATGGAAGCCTTACGCAGCGGATGCAAAAAATGTAGATGCAGCGTATATACGCATTAAAAATAATGGCGAAGAAGCAAGCCAGATTACTTTGAATGATTTTAAAGTGACTTATAAGTTTGTCGGAGCTAAAAAAGTAGATACAGACTTTGAAAAAGCACAGGATGCAAATGATATGCGTGTGGCAGGAACTGTTGGAAATGTATTTGATGGAAAATTAAGTACATTGGGTATGATCAATGGAAAACAGGAAGCTGGCAAACATATCACATTTGATCTGGGACAAGTTATTCACTTTAACTCTCTGCGTTACTATATTGTAGAAACACAGTTGAATTATTTGAGAAATGCAAAATTTGAAGTGTCAACAGATGGTGAAAACTGGACAGAGGTTATGACGGTTGGAAAACCAACTCAAAATGTGCATGATAATACAGTAGCGAAAGACATGCAAGGCATTACTCTGACCCATGATGATAAAAATCCGGGATATATGTATAAAGAAGCAACAGGTCTGGATGTAGATGGAAGATATATCCGCATCATGCCGAATGAAACATATAATCATAGATGGGTTGCAATTAATGAACTGCAGATCAATGGAGGAGAATATATTTCTCCTGAGCAGAGTAGACAGATTGTGTCAGAAGCAATTGAAGAAGCAGGAAAGCTTCCGTCTAATATGCGGGATGGAAGCTATGGTACAACTTATAAGTCTTCTAAAAAGAACAGCTCATTTACCTGGAGAGTGTTAGATCCAACATCAATCGCATCTGTTCGTCTGATACAGATCGGCGATATTTCTAAAGCAGATGTTACAGCAACTTATTTAGATAAAAGTAATGTTACAAAAGCTAGTGAAAAAGTAAACCTTGGAAAACTGAATCAAGTAATCAATGAGTTTGTTATTCCGGAAGGAAAATGCTGGAAACACTGACTGTTACTTGGAAAGATGTAATTCCGGAAATTGCTGAGATTGAAACTTCATCAGAACGTGGCGGAGAAGTAAACAAAGAAACATTAAAAGCAGAGCTTGCAAAAGCAGAGGATGACACATGGACAGCTGATAGCAAAACAGCTTACACACAGGCAAAAGAAACTGCACAGGAAATCTATGATAATGAAAATGCAAGTCAGGCAATGGTGGATTCAGCGATTAAAGCATTAGAGTCAGCACGTACAAATGCAAAGACAAAAGCGAATGAAGAAACCGTCGCAAAGATGAATGAAGTGTTGGCTGAAAAAATCAGTAATGAGGAAACAATTTATACAAAAGTTACTTATTCTGCATATGCAAATGTAATTGGCAAGTTGGAAAAGGCAATGAAAACTCCGGATAATTTGTCGCAGACAGATGCAGATGAGCTGATGAAAAATGTGACAGAAGCGCAGAATAATTTTGTCTATTCTACAAGAAACAGAGAACTTGCAGAGCTGGAAACGAAAAAATATGATTTGGTTGAAGCAGATCCGTATACAAAAGCTAGTTATCAGGCGTTGACAGCGATTAAATCAGAAATTGATACGTTGGTGGCTACGGATAAAGAGGCAGAAATAGCCGGAACAGAACGTGTAAATCCAAAAGACTTTATTACTAAGAGAACTGCTTTCCAGAATAGCATGTTAAATCTAGTTGATATCAGTACTCTGAAGGCAGCGATTAAACAGTCAGAAAGCGTAGACGGTACTTTATATACGAACGAAAGTTATCAGTATTATGTTGCAGCTGTAGAAGCAGGAAAACAACTTCTTGATGCAGGTACAAAAGAACAGGTTGCACAGGCGCTGAAACTAATCGAAGAAAAATATAATGGATTGACTACAAGTGATAAAGCAGCTTTGGAGCAGATGATTCAGGCAGCGAAGGCATTGAAGGCTGAATCTTATACAGAAGACTCTTATAAGGAATTGATGGATATTGTCGCAGAGGCAGAAAAGAGCGCTGATGATAAATATATTGATAAGATTCAAGAGGCAATGAAAAAACTGGTTAATGTAGAAGCATTAAAGGATAAGATTCAGGCGGCTGAAAAAGTGGATAAGGAGTTGTATACAGAAGACTCTTATCAGAGATTAGAAGATGCATTGAAAAAAGCGAAAAAACTTCTGAAGTCAGGTAGTGCAAAAGAAGTAAAAGCAGCAACAGAAGAATTAGAAAATGCACGTCGCGCATTGGTACAGAAAACTACAGTAGATGTAGGAGGAAATCAAAATAATGCAGGTCAAAATACAGATCAAAAAGGTCAGGCAGTGCAAACTGGTGATGAAGGAAATCTTCTTCCGATAGTTTTGGTCATGGTAGCTTGCATAGCAATAATTACAGTAGTGATTATTCGCAGGAAAAGGAAATAGGGGGTAAGAAATAAAAGCTCACTGTTGGTATTTTTTGAACCAGCAGTGAGCTTTTGTAGAGA
>ERZ857951.1761-NODE-1761-length-21445-cov-4.345676_pt1 | contig 21445 bp, 22 predicted proteins | sample MGYA00519759_ERZ857951 | MGnify/ENA primary metagenome ERZ857951 (study PRJEB31778, sample SAMEA3449377) | human gut metagenome | biome: human gut; feature: human-associated habitat; material: faeces | place: United Kingdom | collected 2010/2012 ...
GGGCGAAAGGACAAGTTAGAAACAGCTCCCAGAGTTCCCAATACCAGCTGGCAAATTAACCAGACCCTCCCATTCTCGATAAAAGGGAAAAATGAGAAGCATAAAGCAATGCCTGTTTGGAACCGCTCTTGTTAACATTCGAGAGTCCCTCCATATTTCGCAGTACCAACTTGCGAGGAATTCCGGGATCCCAGAAGAGTATCTCAATAAACTGGAAAATTCCAAAAGAGAGCCCAAAGCTCGTATGATCATTCGCCTCGGCCGGGGGCTTGATATCCCCCCCGGCGACCTGCTGAATGAAATGGACCGGCTTATGCGCGCGGAAGAAATGAAACAGGCTTCACCACAGGACATACCCGTCGATGAACGGAGGCAATGTCAAACACCCGCGCCAGGAGCCGCAGAATCCGAGAAATGAACTTGGAAACACTGGAAACTATTGCTCATGCGCTTGGAGTGACGGTTAAAGGCCTGTTTGATGAACGTATTGTTTCCCATAAAAAGCAGACGGAGCAAGCCATCTCTCAACGCGTTTCTCCGCAAAACAGAAATCAGGATTGCCCTGTAAAAACAAAAACAGGCCGATGAGCTTCCCCATCGGCCTGACTGGCCCCGCATCTTTCCTTCCTGCCCCGATACATCTTGCGTGCCGTTTCGTTCCGTATAATTTTTCAACATACATATGCGGAAAACAGCCTGCCCCGGAAGGACGCAAGGACGCCGGGCGATTGAACCCGACCGCGAAAAATCCGGCCCCCTCCTTCCCACGGACTCTCCTGCCCGCGCGGTGGCTATTCCCAAACGAGCGCCGCTGTATCGGCCTTTTCCATGTCCTGTTGACTCCCGCGCCCGCGCAGGGCACACTTTTTTACAAAATACTCCCGGGATGCGGGACGGTCCATAAAACCGTACAGGACATTCCATGAAGCCATGCCTGCTGCTGTTTCTGCTGCTGTGCGGTCTGGGCGGTTGCCTCAGTCACAGCATCGGTCCCGCCGAAGTCAAGCGCGATGCGTCCGCTCCCCACGCCGTGCTTGAACGCGATCAGGCAGTTTTCGTAACCACCCTGACGCCGCTCCCGCCGGATGCGGGAGATTCTGCGGAATACATCGCGGCCCAGTTCGCCAAGTATCTCCGGCCTGTCGCGCGCGAAACCCGGTACGGAGCTCCGGTGGCCGATGCGGCGGACGGCCTGGCAAAGGCCCGCGACTGCGGCTGCGGCTATCTGGTTCTGTTGCGCGTTCTCCAATGGAAAGCATCCAGCCTGTTCAGCCCCGGCCATGCGGCGGAAGTTGAAATCAGCGTCATGAAAGTTGATACCGGCGCGCTGCGGGACAAAAGCACAGTCAGCGCCTCCTGCTGGAGCATGCTTGCAAGTCTTGAACAATCCACGCGCGAATGCCTTCGCCCACAGGTCAATACATGGCTGCAACAAGCCTTCAATACGGATACCGTATTGAAAGCGCATACAAATCCCGGCACGTTCAGCCTGGGGGTCACCTACAAGTGAGGCCGCACTCGTGGGCAACTCCCGCCGGGACAATCCGCGCGGGAATGCCCTGCCGTGTTTCGCGGCCCGGCCCGGCCTGGATCCGCATACATCAGGAGGAACCCGCATGCCGCGCTTGAAAATTTTTCCCCTGTTTGTGTTATGTGCGCTTCTCTGCGCCTGTCAGATGGACCTCCGGACCGGAGGCACCAAAGCAGACGTCACGCCCCTGAAATCCGGACCGGCCGTGGACGGGGGGAAAAAGCTGTTTGTGGCTATGCCCGCCGATTTCACCAAGGGCCAGGACACGGAAAAAGGCTCCGGAGAAGACACACAACAGGCTCTGCGTAAGGAACTGGAGGGGGCTTCGGTTCAGGCGGTATACGCACCCGCGCCCCAAGGCATGCAACAGGCCTTGGCGGCGTCCCGGAATGCGCAGTGCGCCTATCTCATAGACCTGAGCATTCTTGACTGGGACGATCCGCCAGCGAGCTTCCAACTGCGGCCGGATAAAGGCGAAATTTCGCTTTCAGTCTATGACGCGAGCTCGGGAGAACTGTTGCGCAACGACGAGGTTTCCTGCTCGGGATACGCCACGGTCGTTAATTCCGTCGGCTTCTACTCGCCCAAGGACTGCCTCAAGCAGGCTTTCAGAAAATGGACGGCTGAAGCCCTGACCCCAAATTAGACATAAGCGGCGGCGAGATGGAGCATCTCCGTCCCGCCGCCGCTTATGTTGTTTACTTTTGCTCCTGTTGCCGCACCATAAGGCAAATGCTCACGTCACAAGCCAAGTCGGGATCTTCGCTGCAGACCAGAGGCGGATGATAGTATTCAAAGCCCGGCCCTGTGACTTCATAGCCGCTCTGCGGCAACCAGACGCCGATCAGTTCATTCCAGGCCGCCGTATACTCATCCATGCGGATGGGCCGCCGGTAGCAGGCATACAGCCCGGCGGGCAGGCTTTGCAGGCAAATGCCCTCCTGCGCCAGGGCCTGCTCGTCCGCCGCGAAGCCTTGGGGCAGCACCACGCAGGCGTCATAGCGGCAGCGCTCGGGCGGGGTCAAAGAGGGATTGTCCCAACTGACGCCCAGTGCCGCCGTGTCCGGTCCCAGCAGGCCGTTTTTTCCGGCCCAGGCCATGATCCTTTCCCAGGCCTGAGCCAGGGCCGGGCCGTACGGGCCGATCTGCCGCACATAGGCCACGCGGTATTCCGGCAATTGTTTCACATCCACTTTCATGTCCGCTCCTTTGGCCAGTACGGCCAGGTTGGGTTCAAGCTGCACGCGGGCCGCAGCGCCCGCCTGGTCCGTGGTATACGTCAGATCATAGGGGCGCGCGTTTCCCGGCTTGCGCTTTTGGCCCGGCGGCACGGGCGGCGTCCCCTGCCCACAGGCCGCGCGGAACGCGCCGGGGCTCATGCCCATCCATTCGCGGAACACGCGGGCGAAATTCTGGGAGGAAGAAAAGCCGCAGGCCAGGGCAACGGCCGTGATGTTCAGGCTTGAGGAAAAACGCAGCAGATTGGCGGCTGTTTCCAGGCGCAGCCGACGGATACAGGCCGCCAGGGTTTCGCCGGTCATGGCGCTGAATACCCGATGTAAATGGAAGGGCGAGAGGCAGGCAATTCCGGCCAGCTCTTCCAGGGAAAAAACGCGCGCCGGATCAGCTGAAACGGCGTTCAGAATTTTGTTGATGCGTTGCTCGTAGGAAAAATGCGTGGACGCGCGGCGCGCCATACTGACTCCTGTTTCTGGTGTCTGATTGCAAAAATTTCGAGCATAGCCATGCTCTCAATTTTCGCAGGATCATCAGCGAAAAACCGCGTTTTTCACTGCCCCACGGCGGCTACGTCCCGCAAAACCCTACAGGTTTTGGATGTCTAATTTTTCAAATCAGACTCTGGCCCTGATCCAGTCATTGAGCCCGGTGAGATCCTCGCCCCAGGGGAAGGGGCCGCCCTTGAGCTCCTGCCCTACCCCGTAGAACAAGGTGCCCACCTGTTCCGCCGCGTCGCGGTCCGTCACGGCGTCGCCCACCATCAGGGCGTTTTCGGGCTCCACCCCGGCGCTGCGCACGATTTCGGCCAGCAATTGGGCCTTGGCGGGCGGCGAACCGTGAATACCGGTAAAATAGCCTTCCAGCCGCCGTTCGTGCAGCACCAGGCGCAGTTCCTCTTCCGGCGCGCCGGAGCAGACATAGAGCGGCAATCTGCCGTGCCAGCTTTCCAGCACGTCCCGCACGCCGGGAATCAGCGGGCAGCGACGCACTTCGTCCAGGGCATACTCCGCGAAGCGGCGGCCCCATTGGGTGGATTCCTCTTGGCTGATCTCGCGGCCCAGCACTTCGCGGAAGAACCACTCGAACTTCTTGTAGCGGCTGACCCCCCCGTGCACCGTATGGTACATGACGAAGCGGTCCCGCGCTTCCGGGCCGAAAGGCTCGGCCAGCCGGGCGAAGGCCCGCGTCTTGACCGGCACGCTGTCCAGAATCACTCCGTCGCAGTCAAAAACCAGACATTGCAAAGGCATAAATTTTCCTCAAAAAATAACGTCACGTATTGTCCCGGTTGCAACGGCGCATGCGAGAGCATTTCAAGTGGCAAATGCTCCGGGGCTGTTTCTAAATTGAGGAGTTTTGCCTTTCCAGCGAGGAAAACAAGCTTTTTGCGAAAGGAGTATACTCTCAATGGTACTCGACTGGAGCAAAAAGCGCAGATTGACGAAGCTGGAAGGCAAAAGAACCAATTTAGGACAGCCCCTAGCCCCGGCGGCCGATAACCTTGGCCGGCACCCCGGCCACAATGGAAAAAGGAGCCACATTGCGCGTCACCACAGCGCCCGCGCCGACCACGGCCCCGCGCCCGATGCGCACGTCGGGCGTGATCACGCAGTTGGCCCCAATCCAGACATCGTCTTCAATAATCACTTGGCCCGGCTGATGGCCCTGGTGCATGATGGGCAGATCCTGGCGCGCGAAGCGGTGATTGGCCGCGCGGATCACCGTGCCCGGCCCGATGGCCGTCTGCGCGCCGATCTCGATGCGGCCGTTGTCGGCCCCCAGATGGGCGCAGGGCGACACGGCCACATTCTCGCCCAGCGTCAGGCTGCCGCCCCCGGCGGTCACGAAACAGCCCCGGCCCAGACGCACGCCCCGGCCCAGACGCATATTGCGGCACCCGGCCAAGGTCAGGCCCGTGCCGAAACGCACCGAGCCGCAGGCCGCGAACAGCCAGCGCCAGGCCAGCAGGCGCAGGGCCAGGCCCAGAGGCGTGGGCACCCAGGCAAAAAGTGCGATCCAGAACTCTTCCAGGGCGGCTCCCAGGCGGGATTGGGCCGACGGCCTGTCTACATGCCCTGGGCCGCACGCACCACAGGAGCCGCAAGAACCGGAAGCCCCGGCGGAATCGGAAGAGCCCGGCGCGCCCGGAGGCGTGGCGGGCGAAGCGGGCCGCGCCATTTACTTGCTGTACTCCCGCATCAGGTCGTCGCCCTCCATGAGCCGGGCCACGCGCGCCAGGTCCTCGGGCGTGTCCACGCTCCAGGTGCGGCAGTCCGTGGGCACCATGCGCACTTTTTCCCCGTATTCCAAAATACGCATCATATCCACGGATTCGTAGATTTCCAGCGGACTTTCCTCCATTTCATTGAAGCGGAGCAGATAATCGCGCCGGAAGGGAATAATGCAGACCTGTTTACGCATGGGCACTTTATCCGAGCCTTTTTTACGGGACGGAATGGGCTCGCGCGAGAAGTACAGGGCGTTATTGAAGCGGTCCACCACCACCTTGACCTCGTTGGGGTCCTCGAATTCTTCCAGGGTGTCCATCTCGGCCATGAGATTGACCACATTGATGGACGGATCGTCCAGCATGGGCTGCACGGCGGCGTCGATCATCTCCGGCCGGACCATGGGCTCGTCGCCCTGGACCATGACCACGATGTCGGCCTTCTTGCCCGTGGCCTCTTCGATCTTGAGCAGGGCCTCGGCGGTGCGCGTGGAGCAGCGCACATGGTGGTCGCCGGTCATCACGCATTTGAGGCCCGCATTCTTGCAGTAATCCTCAATGATGCTGTCGCAGGTGGCCACATAGGTATCGGACAGCACCTTGCTCATGGCCGTGCGGAAGGTCACATGGCCCACCATGGGCACATTGTGGATCAGGGCCAGCGGCTTGCCGGGATAGCGGCTGGAACCCATGCGCGCCGGGATGATGGCGATGATGTTCATTGATTCCTTCTCCTTGGAAAAGATGGCGATGTTATGTACGCGGCTGCAGACGCCGCAGCAGATCTTCCAGTTTTTTCCGCGCCGCGCTTTCGGCGGCCAGCCGCTCCCGCAGGGAGTTCAGGGCCTGTTCGCTTTTGCCGATGGTATCAAAGAGCCCCCGCAAAAGATAGAAGGCCCCACCCTCGCCGTAGGCCGCGTTGTCCACCGGCCCGGCATAGGGGCTGCCGCCCAGGCGCAGCCAGCGGGCGTAATCCCGCTGCCATTCGGGGAAGCAGGCGGCCGTGAGCCCGTCGTTCCAGAGCTTGTACGCGCCGAAGGCGTGCACCACAGGCGCATACACGGCCGCCGGATTGCGAGGATGGCAGTTGAAGCGCCGGGGCAATTCGGCCAGTTCGCCGGGCCGCTCGATGCGCATCCACTGGGCCAAGGCATTGAGAGCCGCCTGATCCGGATAGCGCAGCTTGGGACCATGGGCTTGCAGAAAATCCAGACAGCGTCGCTCCAGCGCCTCCGGATCGCGCAGGCCGCGCCGCCAGACCATGACGCCGGTATTCAGATTGGGCGCGTCGCCGTCCACACCGGGCACGGGCTCATAAAAATTGACAGCCGCCCCGCAGGTGCGGCCCTCGCCAGTGAATTCGGGATCTTCCACGGCCAGAGCCAGCGGGCCGTGGCTGAAGACATCCCCCAGGTCGTCCTGCACCACCAGGTCGGTATCCAGCCAGAGCACGCTTTCATAGTCGGCCAGCAGGCGGAAACAGGCGAATTTGGCCAGGGAGAGCGGGGAAAGAAGGCGCACGGCCTCGGGTCGAAGACCGTCGCAGGCCACGGCAAACGGTTCGCAATGCGCGCCCAGGCCTTCCAGCAGGGCCCGGTCCGACGGGCGCAGGCCGTCGTCGTGAAAGACGAGAATATCCGCGCCCAGATCCGGATTGTGCCGCCGCAGGGCCAGCAGCAATGTCCCGGCCGCAAAGGCCCAGTCGCCGGTGACGCCCAACGTCACCAGACGGGAGGACTTGCGGGCAGGCGCGCGACCAGGCTCGCAAAAAGGCCGGGCGTCGCCGCCCGCCAGGGCGTCAGGCGCCGTCTCAGTCATCCGTGGGGACCAGATATCCCCCTTCGGCCTGCAATTCCGTGTGCAGTTCCCTGTGCTCATCTTCCATGACCCGCAAAATGCCCTGCCCCAGGTCCACTGTCAGCGGCGGCACCAGCTTGCGGCCCACCTTGGGCATGAAAGCGTAGGGCGTGACCTGGTAATGTCCGCTGTTGGGATCGTTCTGATAGTTGATGGTCAGCTCCTTACCGAGCATTTCGCCGATCATCTTGAACAGATCCCCGACCCGCATGGGCTGGTTGCCGGAAATGATGATGTTCTGATTCTCGAATTCCGGGGCCAGCACCGCCAGGGTGGCCGTGGAGGCGTCGTCCACGTGCACGTATTCGCGCAGGGCCGTGGGCGCGCCGTAATAGGTGATCGCGCCCGTGGTCAAGGCTTCGTAGACAAAGCGGTGGATGGCGTTGCGCCTGTCCGCGCGCGGGCCGTAGAGCGAGCCGTAGCGCAGTATGGTATACGGCAACTTGTGCATGGCCTGGTAGTTCTCGATATAAATCTCGCAGGCCTGCTTGCTGCAACGGTAAAAGCCGCCGGATTTGCCGTAGACATAGAGGGAAGAGGCGAAGACGTAACGCCTGACCCGCTCCCTGCGGCAGGCCTCAAGGATCATGACGTTGCCCAGGACGTTGATCCGCGCCGTGTCCACCGGGCGGTTGTTGGCCTCGCCGATGTCCGCGATGCCCGCGTAGTTGAAGACCATGTCCGCGCCTTCCACGCCCCGGCGCACGGTTTCTTCGTCCAGGATATTGCCGGTCAGCATAGTCTGGTCCGGACGCAGCCAGGGCGAGGGATGCAGATCCACAATGGTCACCGCGTGCCCGGCCTCGGAGAGCTTGTCGCAGATATGCGAGCCCAGAAAGCCGGAACCGCCGAAAACAGTTATTTTCACAGCTAGTTCTCCACGCCGGGGCGTTCGGCCCCTTGCCATAAAAATACCGAATCAATGCCGTAGGCGATGAAACGGCTGCCCGCCGCCACCTGCCGGGCCAGTTCCGCCGGGTCCGGCTGCACGATGTGCAGGCCCATGCGCGCCTTGTGCTTGCGGCAGGCCGCCTGAATGCGCGCCATGGCCGCCTGGAAGTCCGGATGGTCGAATTGCGCGGTCAGGCCCATGCTGCCCGAAAGGTCGTAGGGCCCCACCATGATGGCGTCCAGGCGGGGATGGGTCAGAATGGCGTCCAGATTGTCCACGGCCCGGATGTGTTCGATCTGGGCCACCAGGAACAGCCCCGGCGCGCGTTCCCGCCGGTAGTTCTCAAAATCCTTGCCGAAGACGTTGGCCCGGCAATAGCCCACGCCGCGATATTCCGCGGCGGTTTCGCCCGCTTTGCGCCAACTGTCCTGACCGGGATACACGGACCAGTCAATGGCCCGGTCGAGCTGTTCCCGGCTTTCGATCATGGGAAAGATCAGGCCCTGGGCCCCGGCTTCCAGCGCGGACTTGATCTGGCTTTTTGCAGCATCGGGCAGGCGGGCGAAGGGCGCGGCCCCTCCGCACTCAATGGCCCGGAAGATATCCGGCAGGCCGGTGCGGCCGAAGGAGCCGTGTTCCATGTCCACGGCCACCCAGTCGTATCCGGCGCGCGCCATGAGCTCGGCCACGTCCGTGGAGGGCAGTTGCAGCCAGGTGCCCACGGTGGGCTTGTCGCGGGCCAGCAGGGCGCGGATGTCATGTACTGTCATATGAAAACGGCTTGCCGCCGGGGGTTGGAGTTGCGGGACGATGCAGCATAACGCTTGGCCGTTCGGGGCGCAATATCTCCGCCGGGGGCATGCAGGGCAATCAAATGAATAGGATGAGCATTTTTTGTGTCCGGAGTGAAAAAGAAAAACACTCTTGCCCCAGCCTTCCTGTACCTTTGCAATTATTTTACAAAATCCGCCTTTTCCGCGCGGGCGGCGTTATCGGCGCGTTTTTGCTGCTCACGTACTTGAGTAGCGCACCTCACGGTGGAAAAGATCGCGCGGCACAGACGGGAAGGCCGTAACCAGGTCGTGAAGGCCCAGAGGCGCAGCCCGCAGAAATGACACCCCCGAAGCGGCTGCCGCAGTTCGCCCCACAGTCGGAACCAAAGGTTCTCTTCTCCCGGCAAGAAGAACGCCCCCACTTTTCGCAAGTGGAGGCGTTCTCTGAGTCTAGGGGAATATTTTATAAGTAGGCCCCTATTCTTCCCATTTTGAAAGACGCTGTAATATAAAAGTCATCCGCTGGTATTTTAGTATTTCTTCGTCTGTAGCATCCTTCAAAAATCTAATAAATTCTTTCGATGACTCTTCTATTATTTCTTGTAGAGGGCCATCGTCAATTTGTACTACTAGAGAAATAGGTAAGCCTAATCCTTTAGATATAGCAAAAATTCGGGAATAAGCAGGATTTTCTCGTCCATGCTCAATGTTTGATAATGTATTTGCCGGTACACCGGATAATCGTGATAGATCTGCAAGCGATAAATTGGCTTGTTCCCGAAAGCACTTTATACGCTTTCCAATGCGTATTAACTCTTCCGATTCTTTATAGCTATTTTTAGCCATTGTACTTACATCAAATATTAGTTATTAATCTTTTTCTTTCCAAGAATTGATTCTTTGAAATATAAGAATAAGTTGACTGAGTTTTTTACGTTCTGCATCAGTCAATTCATTAAACAATATTAGCAGTTCTTTTGCGGACTCAATATATATATCCCGCAACATCATATCCTCATATTGGACAAGAACTGTAATAGGTATACCTAATCCAGCAGCTAAATTACATAGTGTATCGTATCGGGGGTTTCCTTTTCCCCGTTCAATATCGGCAAGTGTAGTCGGTGCCACATCAGCCAGTGCAGCGAGTTGGGCGATAGTAAGCCCAGATCGCTCTCTATACGTCCGTATTCGGCTGCCAAGTAGAATCGACCGGCTTATGCGCTTTTCTGACTGATTCATCCTTTATACATAGCAGAAAACACTATCAATGGGATCAGTTTATTACGTAAAAATTGGAACAGTATATATTAAAAAAATTTCTACTTAACAATATCTATTACTACAGATATAAATTTAAAAATATAATAATTTTACATAGATAAAAATTATTTCCGAAAAATTTAACTTAAGTAAATATGATAAACACTATAAAAAATATACATACAAACTGTCCATAGGCAAATCTATCATAACTAGCTGTATTCTTTAAATAGATTTCCTCTTTCCACCATTACATCAGCATAACTATTTAAAATGAAAGAATATTTAAAAAAGAAGTGTCAAATTTGGAAGAGGTTAATGGAACCAAATTTTTCTAGATATCCCATGACCTCATATGATTCCAGCGTATTATTTGATTGTATTAATGAAAAAAAGTCACGCATCGCCCAAGTGGATACTTACTGGACGCGAGGAGCAGTATATCACCGCTAACTCAGAATCTATTTCTAAAAAAATAGATATAATTATGCAGTTAGCTAATGAAAATAAAATGGTTAGAAAAATAATGCTGGATCTATATGGAAAGAAAAGTCGCTTTTTACCCTAACTATATCCATATTACTAATACAAATAAATCAAATATTTTATTTTTTGAATATAGTTGTAGTCCAAATTTGAAATAATGTAATGCTCTAAATTTTTAGGCTCCGCAGAATAAAGTGAATGTAAGAAATCATTATACCTGAATTTCTAACACTTGGAGACAATATGTTATTAAATATAACATCTCAAAACAAGTTTGATATTTATGTAGATGACCCCCAATATATTCTTATACGCTTATACGAAGTTACAAAAACAACCAAACCGCAAGAGCTGGCAGAGATACTTCACACTGATATTTCTGACATCGCAACTCTTATGGAAGAAAATCACATTCCAATGTACGGGTTGATGGTACTTCACGCAACAAACAATGTTTCTCCAATGTGGATTCTCTTTGGTAGGAGATATTTATTACAAGGATTGCTATTTTGATGCACTCGGTCTTCATTCTGCATGGGTTGGTTAGCTATAGGTTCTGTTATTCAACATTTAACTAGGAGTCTATCACGACTACAGAATCAAAAACATCAACCAATTTTGGGGAAAAATTTTCTTCAAAACTATTAGAACCAATCCTTCAACGACTTAATGTAAATACATCTTTTGAGGCCGCAATGATTCTTGATGTGCGGCCATCAGTCTTTTATGAGAGTGAAAAAAAAGGCAGCATTTCAGATGAAATTTATATAGCTCTAGCACGACACGGTATTGACATAAGAGAGCTTATATCAAAAAAAGCGCCTATAGAAATAGTAGAGCTTTTATCTGAAATTTGGGGTGTTGAACCCGAAGCAAGTGTTATTGCCCAAGCACTTGGAGTAAGAAATGAAGATATTACATTGTGTGAAAAATTAGACTATATAACGAATAAACTCTGTATTGCACTTGCAAGAAAGGACTATGATATTAGAGAGTTTTGGATGAATACAGCCTCCTTGGATCAATGAAAGTTCTCCCAAAAGCCCCATCTGGGGCTTTTTGTAAATCTCTATGCCGATAAAACAACTTATTATAAAAGTATTTCAATACCTTTTCGACTGATTATGTCTAAAAGTTTGCATGAAGGGCCGCCAGTATTTTTTTGCCTGCCTCCCATGCGGGTACTGTCGAGGTGCTGGTATTTATGTACATGGCAAACACGCTCTGGCTTACTTGCAAGCTACTACGCAATGCTTTGACTTGTTCTGTATATTTGGGCACTTGAAGAGCTTGATAGATAGCTTCATATGTCTGCAAACGACGCTTGTTCATGATTCCTGCCGAATGCGGATCATTCGCAGTTTCCTAGACTCCCTCTAAAATCCGACTACGTTCAGGCATGATGTACCTCCTGAATTTTTCCCTCTATGATGGCGGTATCTAAATCTGAATCTGTATACTCTAGCAAGTCCTGAGCAAGCATTTGCAGATACGAAAGTTCCGCCAGGGTAAGATTTTCTTTTTCATTCCGGCGTTTTTTCATGATCGCCGCCGCGCGGCCCCGCCAAAGCCCGTCCTTCTTTCCCTTTGCCCGCAAAGCGGCTATGCTGGCCGGGAACACGTTTATCCGCGCAATTGGCGCAATTGGCGCCATCGGCCCCAGGAGAAGCCCATGTCTTTCAAACGCAACGTCTATCTGAAAACCCTGCCCCTGCCCGAGGCAGTGGTCAAAGTGCTGGACGCCCTGGCCCGATCCACAGTGCGGGGTGACGTGCCCGCGCCCGCGCCGGGCAAAACGCTCTGCCCGGCCCAGGAGGCCGTGGGCCGGGTGCTGTACGTGGCCGTGCACGCCCGTTATTCCTCGCCCACCTGCCATGCGGCGGCCATGGACGGCTACGCCGTGCGCGCGGCGGACACCTTTGCGGCGCGCGAGGGCGAGCCCGTGCTGCTGCGCGAGGGCGAAAGCTGTTTCGCGGTCAATACCGGCCATCCCCTGCCCGCGGACTGTGACGCCGTGATCATGATCGAGCACGTGGCCGTGGACGGCAAGGGCGGCGTGAGCATCGAGGCCCCGGCCTTTCCCTGGCAGCATGTGCGGCGCATCGGCGAGGACATTGTGGCCACGGAACTGCTCTTCCCGCGCAACCACCAGATCCGGCCCTGCGACGTAGGGGCCCTGCTCTCCGGCGGCATCTGGGAGGTGCCGGTATGGGAGCGGGTGCTGGTGCGCATCATCCCCACCGGCGACGAGGTGCTGGATTTCGAACAACGGCCCGATCCGGGCCGGGGGCAGGTGGTGGAATCCAACTCCCAGGTGCTGGCGGCCCTGGCCCGCGAGCTGGGCTGCCGGGTGGAGCGCGTCAAACCCGTGCCGGACCAGCCTGAGCAATTGCGCGCGGCCCTGCGGGACAGCCTGGACGCGGGCGCGCATGTGGTCATCTTCTGCGCCGGTTCCTCGGCGGGCAGCAAGGACTACACCCGCTCGATCCTGGAAAGCGAAGGGGAAATTCTGGTCCACGGCATCGCGGCCATGCCCGGCAAGCCCTCGCTGGCGGCCATCTGCCGGGGGCGGCCCGTGTTCGGCGCGCCGGGCTATCCGGTGAGCAGCCTGATCTGCTTTGAGGAACTGATCACCCCGGCCATCTGCCTGCTGGCCCATCGGCCCCTGCCCGCGCGGCCCGAAATCGAAGTGGAGCTGACCCGCAGCCTGCCTTCGCGCCTGGGCCTGGAGGAATTCGTGCATCTGGCCGTGGGCCGGGTGGGGGAAAAGGCCGTGGGCATCCCGCTCAACCGGGGCGCGGGCAACATCAGCACCGTGACGCGCGCCCAGGCGGTCATGCGCATCCCGGCCGAGGCCGAGGGCGCGGTCGAAGGCAGCCTGGTGCGGGCGCGGCTTTCCGTGCCGCCCGCCCGGCTCTATGACAATCTGATCTGCGTGGGCAGCCACGACAACGTGCTGGACCTCCTGGCCGATGAACTCATGGGCCTGCCGCACGCCTTCCGCCTGATTTCCGCGCACGTGGGCAGCATGGGCGGCATCACGGCCCTGAAAAAGAATGCCTGCCATATGGCGGGCATGCATCTGCTGGAAGAAGACACCGGCGACTTCAATTTCGCCTTTCTGCACAAATATTATCCCGAAGGCAGAATCATCCTGCTCAATCTGGCCATCCGTCAGCAGGGCCTGATCGTCCCGGCGGGCAACCCCAAAGGCATTCAGGGCGTGGAGGATCTCAAGGGCCGGGGCCTGCGCTACATCAACCGCCAGCGCGGCGCGGGCACGCGCATTCTCTTTGACTGGCATCTGCGGCGCGCGGGCCTCAAGCCGGCCGACGTGGACGGCTACGCCAAGGAGGAAAGCACCCATATGGCCGTGGCCGTCAACGTGCTGACCGGCGCGGCGGACTGCGGCATGGGTATTTTCGCGGCGGCGCGGGCTTTGGGCCTGGATTTCGTGCCCCTGGCGCGCGAGCGCTATGATCTGGCTGTTCCCGAACGCTTATGGGAAGACCCGCGCATTCTGGCCGTGCGCGACATGCTGCTGACCGATGCCTTCAAAACCCGCCTGGAAAATCTGGGCGGCTATGAAACCCGGCTCACCGGCCGGACCATGCGGCCCGGCGTCCGATTGGGGGAATAGAACGTTATGCGCTTGGGCGGCGAGCAATGTTCAGGCGGCCCACATCGCCCGCCGCCCCATGTTCCCATTATTCCACTGTTCCGCTGTAAAACCGCAACGGTTTGCCGCGACGGCATAAAGGGCCACGGGCTCGAAGTTACACGCATATCTCAGGAGGACATACCATGAAAGTCGGCATTATTCGTTGCCAGCAGACAGAGGATTACTGCCCCGGAACCACGGACTTCGTCACGGCCGCCAAAGGCAAGGGCTCGTTTGAAGCTCTGGGGGCCTGCGAGGTGGTGGGCTTCATTTCCTGCGGGGGCTGTCCCGGCAAGCGCGCCGTGCTGCGTGCCCAGATGCTCCGCGACCGGGGCGCCGAGGCCGTGGCCCTGGCCTCCTGTATCACCAAGGGCAACCCCATCGGCTTTCCCTGTCCCAACCGGGACATGATGCTGGCGGCCATCCGCCGCAAACTGGGAGACGATTTCCCGGTGCTGGAATACACCCATTAGAGCAAAATAACTTTGAAAAGGCGGCTGCGAAAACTGGCACCTTCTCAAAGGTAATCCGCTCCAAGGCGGATCGCCTTGCTTCAGATGAAAGCAGGAGCGGCGGCCGGATCGCATATCCGGACGCCGCTCCCTCTTTTTTATCCGTCTGGGAAACCCGTTCAGGCCTTTTGCCAGGAAAATACCAGGGGGTCTCTCCGCTCCGACGGCGGCAGCTTTCCTTTGCTGTAGCCCAGACTCATGGGACAGACCAGGGAGTAGGACCCTGGTACGTTGTGAGCCCGCTTGAATTCGGGCGTATCCAGAACATGCTCGCCGAAGCCCAGCCAGCAGGAGCCGATGCCCATGCTGTGCGCGGCAAGCATAATATTGGCCGCGCACAGAGTGCAGTCGTAGACATACCAGTGGGACGCCGTATCGCCGTAAATAAGCAACAAGGTGTCGGCATGGTTGAACACGCTGTAGGAAGGTTTGTCCAGCCACTCCCTGTATTGCTCAAAATAGGGGTAGGCGTCGAGATTTTCCAGAAGCCAGGCCCTGGCCGTTTCGGAAAGGAAGCGGATTTCCTCCCTGTCCTGAATGACCGCGAAACCCCAGGGCTGCTCGTTGGAGCCCGTGGCCGCCTTGACGCCCAGCGTCAGAAGTTCGCGCAGGGTCTCCTCCTCAATGTGCCTGTCCGTATATGTGCGTATGCTGCGTCGTGTTCTGATGCATTCCAGAATGTTCATATTGTTTCTCCTTACGAATAAAATGACACGCCCCAAGCATACCTCCACTCCGCACCAAAGACAAAGGGGCGCGCCGCCGTGCGACGCGCCCCCTCAGGCGAAAAAACGCTGCCCCGCGCCTTACCTGGACACGGCCAGGATGACGTGCATGGCCTTGACGATGGCCGTGACTTTTTTGCCCGGAGCCAGCTGGAGCTTGTCCACGCTGCCCATGGTCACGATGGAGGTGATGCCCGCGCCGCCGGGCAGGTCCACCAGCACTTCGGCATTGACCGCGCCGGGAGTGACCTTGGCCACCGTGCCGTTGAACTGGTTGCGGGTGGAGAGCAGATAGTCCTCGGCATCGTTCATCAGCAGGACAAAGCTGGCCTTGATCAGGGCCATGGCTTCCACGCCGGGCTTGAGGCCCAGCTTTTCGGTGCTGGCCTGGGTGATGGAAGCCACAATGGTTTGGCCGCCCTCGACGCTCAGTTCCACTTCATCATTGACCGCGCCGGAACGGACCGCAACAACTTTGCCGTGAAAAACATTTCTTGCGCTGGTTTTCATACTCTTTCTCCTTGCTGCGGCGCGAAGTCCGCATCTATGGCGACGGTTTTCCGCCGCCGCAATGTCATTATTGAATACCTGATTATATAAACGCTTTCAGATCAAAGGTCCAGCCTGTCACGCTTTCCGGTGCCCATCCCGCCTTGCCGCGGGGTAATTCCACTCCCCGCGTGCCGCCAACTCCCTGAACCCCTTTAAAATCACGCTTTCAACAAAAAGCGTGATCATTCTCACGCTTTTGCCTCCGCCGATCCTTAATCGACGGCCCCAGATATTTTTTTAGAAAAAATATCCCGGGCATACAAAAAGGCGGAGGGGGAGCTCCGCCTTTTGCCATCCGGATGGAGGCCGGATGTTGTATCCCGGCGTGATTGGGGCACGCCCGGCATTTGGAAATTCTGTTTCTATTTTTCTGCGGACACACCTCAGAAGGGCCAAATATTATCCATCAGCCGTGTAAACCAGCCCGGCTTCTGCTTGTCGGCCAGCACGCCGCGTCCGTAGTATTCAATGCTCGCATCCGCGATCTGGGTGGAATAGACGCTGTTTTCCGCATCCACGTCCTTGGCGCGGATCATGCCGCGCACCACCATGTACTCGGTTTCCTCGTTGACCCGGATCTCGCGCGCGCCCTCGATCTGCAGCAGGCCGCCGGGCAGCACGCGCAGGACACGGGCCGCCATGGAGGTGGTCACGTAATTTTCACGCTTGGTCTTGCCCGTGGCCGAAAGATCGCTGACCGACGAGGTGTTCAGCACCGGCGTGCCCACGCGGGCCTGCGGGCCGATGCCCACCAGGGGCACAAAGCCGGTCTTGCTTTTGCCGAACATGGCGGCGACCTGGTAGTCGTTGGAGCCGTCCTTGTTGGCCGTGGTTTCGGCCTTGTTCTGGGCCTTGGTGTTTTCCACCAGTTTGACCACCACGATGTCGCCCACGCGCCGGGCGCGGCTGTCGGCAAAGAGGGTGTCCTCCTCGCTGGCGGCGAAGAGCGAGCCGGGATTGTTCGGGCCGCTGGTTTCCTGGCGGTATTCCTGCGGCGGCGTGACCGGATGCTGCAGGGCCGGGCGCTTGTGCGCGCCGCCTCCGCAGGCCGCGCAGAGCAGAAAAGCCAGCCCCAGGACCGGGACGATCAGTTGTGTCTTCATACGCTCCACTCCTCTCAGCCGCGATGAGACGGCCTAATGTATCTCCACTGTGCTGCCGTCTTTGACGGTGGCGTAGATCTGCTTTTTGGTTTGCAAATTCCGCACCGGAATCGTGGCGCCGGGTTCGCCGTCCGCCAGGGCTTCCGCCTGGGTGGTCATGCGCAGATTGCCGCGCGTGTAAATCAAGCTCAGTATCGTGCCGCGCCGGACCATAAGCTGGCTGGCAAGATCGCTCTGCAGGATGGGCTCGCCCGTGATCAGGGAACGCGTCACCTGCCAGGGGCCGCCGTGGCCGTCCCAGGGCAGATCGCGCAGCTGGCTGGCGTTGATGCGCATGAAGGTCACGGCTTCGGGCGTCAGCGCGTCGCCTTTGCCTAAAGGCCGGGAAGCCGCGGGCACGGTGATCCAGAGGGTCAGGTTGACCGTGCCGGACACCCGCCGCAGCACCGTGCCGTCCGCCTCCTGCACGGCGAAGCGCAGAGGCACGCGGCCCGGCGTGAGCTTGCCGGGCTCCAGCTGGACGCGCTGCTGACTGTGCGCCAGGAAAATGTATTCCGGCAGACGAAACTCGTTCAGTTCCGCCTCTCCGGGCATGGCGGACAGTTGCGGCGTCAGGCTTTTGACGACATAGGAACGCAGGTCATCTTCCCTGAACACCAGGCCGCCGCGCTGGATCACCAGCGAGGTGGGCAGAATGCAGCGCGCGGCCAGCTCATTGCCCAGGCTCTGGCGCAGGGCCTGGGAGAGGCGGGAGCGGTTGATCTGAAGGGGTTTGCCCTCTTCCGGCGGCGCGGGCCAGAGCCGGCGGCTTTTAAGGTCGCTCCAGAGCGCGGGGTCCATATGCCCCAGGGGCGCGGCAATGTCGCCCAGCAGCACGCTGTCGGTATTGGTCACGGCCGCCGGGGCCACCTTGAGCCGCCACTCGCCCTGTTCCAGCATGGGCAACTGATCTCCGGACGCCGGGGGCGCCGCCAGGGGCGCGGCATTGGCCGCGATGAGACCGCGGGTCTTGGCCGCGCGCTGGTCCTGGGCATCGTCGGCCAGAGGCAACTGGGCGGCGCGCACCTGCGGCGGACGCAACTGGCGCTTGATCTGCGAGGGCGAGCGGCGGTTGTTGCGCTCGCTGTCCTGCCAGACGGCCTGCGGCACGCCGCCCTGGGGCCAGGCCCGCAACGGCGCGGGCCACAGGGTGCAGAGCAAGGCCAGGACCACGGCCAGAACCGGCGCAACAGCCGATTTTCGCGCCGAAATCCCTTGCATGGTAAGCATATGCCGTCCGCCCCGCATCTCCCTTCGCTCCTAATTGAAATGCCCTAACTGCGCTTGAGCTGCACAGCCATGCCCAGCATGGAGTCCGAAGTCTGAATGGCCTTGGAGTTGACCTCGTAAGCGCGCTGGCCCACGATCATATTGACCATCTCGTCCACCACTTCCACATTGGACATTTCCAGAAAGCCCTGGGCCAGAGTGCCCACGTTGTCCGTGCCGGGCACGCCTTCGGTTTCCGCGCCCGAGGCTTCGGTGGGCGTGTAGAGGTTGCGGCCGCGCGCGTCCAGGCCCGCCGGATTGATGAAGGTGTAGAGAGGAATTTCCGCGCCCGCGATTTCCTGGCCCTCGCTGTCCAAGGCCGCGATGTGCCCGGTGGAGGAAATGGAAATGTTCTTGGTTTCCGCCGGGACGGCGAATTCCGGCTGCAGAATGTAGCCGTTGGCCGTGACCACGGTGCCGTCCTGATTGAGCTTGAAGGAACCGGCGCGGGTGTACATCAGTTCGCCGTTCACATCCACCTGGAAAAAGCCGTCGCCTTCAACGGCCACGTCCAGGGCGTTGCCCGTATTCTGGAAGTCGCCCTGGGTGAAGAACTTGTGCACGGCCGTGGGCCGCACGCCCATGCCCACCTGGATGCCCACGGGCAGCCGGTTGTCGCCTTCAGTAATGGACCCGGCGATCTTCATGGTCTGGTACATCAGATCCTCAAACTCGGCCCGGCTTTTTTTGAAGCCCGTGGTGTTGACGTTGGCCAGGTTGTTGGAAATGACGTCGATGTTGAGCTGCTGGGCCACCATGCCCGTGGCGCCGGTATACAGGGAACGCATCATGGGGATTTCTCCTTCTCTCAGTCACGCGGGAGGGCCGCGCGCGGGCTAGCCCTGACGGCGCCCTATTTTTTCATTGGCCGCACGGTCCAGGCTGTCCGAGGACTGCATCACCTTTTGATAAGCCTCAAACTGACGCTGCACCTCGATCATATTGACCATTTCCGTCACCACCTGCACGTTGGCCGCTTCGGCGAAGCCCTGCTCCAACCGCGCACCGGCCAGGTAGGCGTCGCCCTCGGCCACAGCCACTTTTTCGCGCGGGCGGAAAAGGTTATGGCCCAGTTTTTCCAGGTTCTGCGGATCGTCCACGTTGATCAGCGCGATCTGGTTGACCACCGCTCCGTCGGCAATGACCTGGCCGTCGCCGCCGATGAGCACATTGCGCGTGCCCGCCGGGATGACGACATTGCCGCCCGTTCCCTGGAGCGGGTAGCCCTGGGGCGTCATCACCGTGCCGTCGCCGGACAACAGAAAATGCCCATTGCGCGTCAAATAATCCCCGTTGGGCGTGGTTACCCGGAAAAAGGCGTTTTCGCCGTTGATGGCCACATCCAGCGGATCGCCGGTGAACTGCATGGAGCCCTGGGAAAAGTCGATTTGGGACACGGCGACGCGCGGGCGCGCCATGTTCTTGGGCTCGGGAAACAGGGGGTCGGAACGCAGATTCATCAGCGGCTCGCGGATTTCGTCATGCGCGTAGGAGGCCATGGTATCCTTGAATGCCAGGGTGTCGCGCTTGTAGCCGTGGGTATTCACGTTCGCCAAATTATTGGCGATGAAGTTCATGCGGTGTTCTGTGGTCAGCGCGCCGAACAGCCCGCTAAACAACGCGTCTTGCATAAAAAACTCCTTTGTCCGCGGCTTGTTGCCCAAAACGGGACGAAGCCGTTGCCCAAGGCCGGAGAGGCCTTTGCCGGAAAATATGCAAGGAGCGGGCCAATCAGCGGCGGCACGGCCGGGACGTGAACGGAGCCCTATGGATTTGCAGGCACTCCGGACCGACTCTGAGTAAATATTTTTATGTTCTATATCAGTTAATTAATTATTTATTACATAGAAGTACAACAAGTAAAGAAAACTTTTCTCATTTTGAAATGCGGAACATCGTCGGACCGGCAAAAACAGTAACGCAAAAATAACTTGCCTTGTATCCACACAGCATGTTATGTATTTGATACAATCCGAAAAAGGAGGTGCGCCTATGCCTTGGCAGAATATGCTCAATGAAAATATGACGACAGCTGAGCAACTGCAAAAGCACATCTTCTTCCGGGAAGAGCATTTGGAGCAATTGCAACGGATTAGCAAGCGGTTTCCCTTCTCGATTCCGCCCTATTATCTGTCTCTGATCGACCCATCAGATCCTCATGATCCCATACGGAAGATGTGCGTTCCCGCCCTGGACGAGCTTGACCCGGGCGGACGCCTCGACACCAGCGGCGAAGCATCAAATACGGTGCTGACAGGCTTGCAGCACAAGTACAGACAGACGGCGCTGGTTCTCTCCACCAATGCCTGCGCCATGTACTGCCGCCATTGCTTCCGCAAGCGCCTGGTGGGTCTGGAAGGCCGGGAAACGCAGCCGCGGCGCGACAAGATCCTGGCGTATATCCGCAAGCATCACGAGATCAGCAATGTTCTGCTTTCCGGCGGCGACGCCCTGCTCAACCCCACGCCCGTGCTCCATGAATACCTGGAGGAGCTGAGCGGCATGGAGCATCTGGATGTCGTCAGGATTTGCAGCCGCACGCCGGTGGTTCTGCCCATGCGGATTTACATGGATCAGAAGCTGCTGGACCTGTTCAAGGAATACGGCGCGCAAAAACATCTCTGTCTGGTCACCCAGTTCAACCACCCGCGCGAACTGAGCCCGCAGGCCCAGCGGGCCCTGGACGCCTTGCAGGAATGCGGCGTCATGGTGCGCAATCAGACAGTGCTGCTGCACGGCGTCAACGATCACGGCCCGACCCTGGGAAAGCTGCTGAAGGAGTTGGTGCGCCGAGGCGTCGTGCCCTACTACGTTTTTCAATGCCGCCCTGTAACCGGAGTAAAAAACAACTTCCAGGTGCCCATTTCGCAAGCCTACGCCATCGTGGAAGAGGCCAAGCAAATGCAGAACGGCCTGGGCAAGACATTCCGCTATGTGCTTTCGCACGAGACAGGCAAGATAGAAATACTCGGTCCTGTGGGAAACGGGCGCTGGCTCTTCAAGTATCACCAGGCCAAGACGCAGGAAGACCAGGGCCGTCTGTTCAGCGTGACGCTGCGCCCAGGCCAGCGCTGGCTGGGCGGGAAGGATGTGCGTGAGATTCCGTGGGAAGACGCGGAGGATTCCGTGGGCGCGTCCGCCTGAGCATGTCAACACAAGAAGATTGCGGAATGCTCCGGTGATGAAACGTCAAAGCCCGGCTGTTGGAATGGCCGGGCTTTGACGTTTCGAGTTCTTCACGGCGGCCGCCATAAAAAGGAACCCCCCGGCATAGCCGGGGGTTCTTCATATGCGCCTGTAAGGCTTTCTTACCAGC
>ERZ857951.1783-NODE-1783-length-21167-cov-4.124005_pt1 | contig 21167 bp, 16 predicted proteins | sample MGYA00519759_ERZ857951 | MGnify/ENA primary metagenome ERZ857951 (study PRJEB31778, sample SAMEA3449377) | human gut metagenome | biome: human gut; feature: human-associated habitat; material: faeces | place: United Kingdom | collected 2010/2012 ...
GGCGCGACGAGCGGCGGGGTGGGCAGGCCGTGGGCCTGCAAAAATGCGGCCATGGCCTTTTTATCGGTGAGCAGCTGGGCCGTCTGCCGCAGCGGCGCGGTGGAGCGCACGCCCAATGCGGCCAGCTCCGGCGCATCCGCCGCCCAGGTGAACAAATCCTGGTCGATGAGCGGCACAATGACGTCGATGTGGTTTTCTTTCAACAGAGTGAGGATTTGTTGTTGATACCCCGGGTCGGCCAGCGGCAGCACCCGGTGGAACGGCCCGCCCAGTGCGGCGGCGGGGACCAGTTCCCGCGGGTTGGTATCGCAGAGGTGCAGGCAGATATCCCCGCTGAACTGCTGCTGCGCCACCTGCGCCAGATGCCAGCCGGTGGTGACCCCGGCAGACAGAAGCATGACATTAAGCACGGTTTACCCCTTTGCCTGTACGGTCTTCAAAAATTCGTCGTAGTCACGGATATAATCCTCCGCCTCGTAGTAGGAATCCGCCGCGACGCAGAGCACGGAATTTTCCTGCTGCCAGATCATTTCGCGCCACATATTGTGCTCGACGATCAGACCCTTGGCGGGGTCGTCCAGCAGCAGGCGGCATACGGTTTGTATCGGTGGTTCCGCAGTGCTTTCTTCCGGCGGTTGCGCGTGGAGGAGATGTCGGGCCAGGTGCTCTGCTCGCGCGCCCAGAGCGAGAGGCGCGCAGGCTTTGCGTACCAGCCCGGCAAGCCGGGCGTCATACGGGAGGATGGAGGAATTCGTCGGCAGGCAGGCCGCCAGCAGCGTTGTTCCAGGTTCGAGAAACAGCCTGTGGGCGCACAGCCGGGGAATCCTGAAATAACCGCCGGTCCGCAGGTAACGCGCCTCGGCGCGGGTTTCCAGCACAAGGCCGCCGGACAGCACGACGCCGCTTACCCAATGCGCCGCATGCAGATGCCAGGGATACCTTTGCGCGGCATTCCGGGAAGCCACAAATTCAACCTCGCCGGAAGCCGTATATCGGTATGTGATAGAGGCCATGCTTCCCTGCCGGAGCGCCTATTCCTCGGCCCCCGCAGCGCCGAGGGCGCTCCTGGCCTCGGGCTCGGGCATGCGCCACGCGCCGGGCAGGGGGGCCGTGATTTCCGCTCTGTCGCCCAGATAGGGATTGAAGTAGCCGTAGCGCAGCCAGGGACAGAGCTTTTTGAGCCGCTTCATGAACACGGTCAGGCCCATGCTCGGCGCCGTGTCCAGCGCGGCGTCCGGAACCGCGGGGGGGGGGCTTCCCTCCCGGCCGCTCATCAGCCGGAAATACCATTCCGGGTCGATGTTCAGATTGCGCCACTGGATCATGCTCACGCCGTTTTCGCCCACCAGGCGGGCCAGGGCCTCCAGTTCCTCTTCGGTATCCGTGACGCCGGGGAAGAACAGCAGGTTGAGCGAGACGAAGATGCCGCGTTGCCGCGCCTCGCGGATGGAAGCGCGCACGTCGGCGAAGCTGTAATCGGCGGGCCGGTAGTAACGCTGGTAGAGCGTCTCGCGGGCGCTGTTGCAGCTCACCCGCATACTGGTCAGCCCGGCCTCGGCCAGACGGGCCACAGCCCCGGGATTGGAGGCATTGGTATTGCAGTTGACCGTGCCCCGGCCGCCGCCGGTGCGGAACAGGCGCACGCTTTCCACCAGCAGGCCCGCATTGGTCAGGGGGTCGCCCTCACAGCCCTGGCCGAAGGAATAGATGGGCGTGGCCGTCTCCCGGCTCTGGTGCAGGCGCATGACCTCCACGATTTCGGCGGCTTCGGGAGTGAAGGCCAGACGGCACTGGGGCGTCACGGCCACGGGCGAATCCTTGTCCTGGGCCGAGATGCAGCCCACGCAACGCGCGTTGCAGGCGCGCGAGGTGGGCAGCGGCGCTTCATAGCGGCCCAGAGCGAAGTTGCGCGCCGCCGGACAGTCGTAGCGCAGCACGCAATTGTCCAGAATATGGCGGATCAGGCGATTGTCCGGGTGCTCGCGCAACAGGCGCCGCACGTTCTGCTCAATACGGCCGCGCGGGATGCGCTGGAACCGCTGGCGCGGGTCTTGGTCCACCTTGCGGGCGCAGACGTAAAAGCGGCCGTGCGCGAAGCCCACCGCGCCGTAAGCGAAGAGGGGCAGCAGGGGCGCGTCGGTTTCGCTTTCATAGGCCGGGTGGGCCGAAAGGGTGTGCGCGGGCGCGGCAAAGGCGGCCACTGCCAGCTGGTCCAGAACCTCGGTTTCGCCGCTTTCCGGATTCAGGCCCACGGCCCGGCGGCCCGGCAGAAGAAAAAGCTCGCTTTCCTCGGGCAGGGGCATGAGTTCGTCGGGACGCGGCAGGCCCCACTGGGCACCCCGGCGACAGACCATCAGCAATTGCGGATCGTCATAGATGTTGCCGCTCTGGTCGGCCATGACCAGATGCGGCTCAAGACGCGGAGCGGCCATAAATCCTCCTTGCCCAAGCCGGGGCTAACGTATATAAGCGGGAAGGCGCGACGCGGACGGGCTTTTCCGGCCCGCCCGGCGCGCACAGCGCTTTTGTGAGGCCCGCCATGTTTTCCATCATGTTGTTCATCTTTCTCTGCTTTCTGGGCATGCTGGCCGTGCTGTTCTATATGCTGCGCAGCCAGGAACGCCTCTGCCAGGTTCTGCGTGACGAACACGCCCAGATGCGCGTCCTGTTACGGGCCATGGAATCGCGCCTGGACGCTTTGGACGGCAGCGCCGGTTCCGAACCCCGGCCCACCGAAACCCTTCCGGCCCGCGATCCCCTGCTGCATCTGAGCTTTGAGGACCCGGCCCCGTCCGCCCGGACTGATCGGTTCGGCCGTGAGGACAATCCCGCCCCTGATCCGGCCCTGGACCTGCATTTTGATCCGCTTGCGGACGCGGGCGCCGACCCTGCGGGCCGCCGCTGAATCGTTCCGCCGGATGTCTGTAATCCGCCAGAACAAATTACGCTTGAGATTTTCGCTTATTGTGAAAATGCTCTAATCCCGCCAGCCCGTAATTTCCTCTGGCCGCGGCCAGATAGGCGGCCTTGAGATCAGGTTCCGCCAGCTCCTCGGCCCAGAGCAGATAGGGCATTTTCAGGCATTCCTCGCGGATGGCCTCGGCTCTGGCTTGGCGCGCGGCGATCAGCGCGGCGGCATCCTGCATCCAGAGATCGCAGAGATGGTCCGTGAAGGCCTGTGCCCGGTGCCTGGCCCGGTGCCTGGCGTCAGTCTCGGCCAGGGCGGTTTCCCCGATATAGGTCACCAGCTCGGGATTCTTGAGCAGAAGTTCGATGCGGAACAGCGCGTCTCCCGCATCGTCCGGCGTGTAGCCCACCAGATGTTCGCCGTCCACGAAAAGTTTGGCCAGGCCGTGGCCCACGCGCGGCGTCACCAGGCAGCCGCCGCAGCCCATGGCTTCAAAGACCCGGAAATTCAGGTCCCCGTGCTCGCAATGGTTGAGCAGCACGCGTCCCTGCGGAAAGAGCTCGCGGTAGTTGCCGCGCGTCTGGCGCAGGCCCGGCAGGCGACTCGCCAGTTCCCGCAGAAAGGCGGCGCGCCGGGGCGTGTTTTCGTTGACCGTGCCCACGAACAGGCAGTCCCAGAGCTTGGGCGTGCCGGGGCGGGGCTGGTCGTCGTCCTGTGCGAAGGGCGGCGACCACCAGACGCGCTCGGGCGGCAGAAAGGGGCCGGAAAAAAGCTCCAGATCGTCGCGCAGGGAAACCAGGCAGGCGTCGAAGCCCTGGGCGTACAGGGGCTGCCAGCTGTGGATGTGCGAATCCACGCTGTAAAAAACCGTCAAACAGGGAAAGCTCTCCATGCCCAGCACAAAGGGCGGGCGGCTTTTGTCGGCCACCACCAATACGTCCGGGATGAACCCGGCCAGGCGCACCAGTTCTTCCCAGCAGAATACGCGGGCGTCTTCAAAATTGTGCAGGGCCACATCCTGCCAGCCGCAGGAGCGCAGAGACTGGCAGAAAAAAGGGCTGCCGATCCATAACAGACGTTGCATAGCCCCCCGGAACGGACTGGCGGCGCGACCGCCGGGCTGTTGCCAAATACGGCAAGATAAAATACTTTTTCCTGAGGAAACGCCGGTTAATGGGAACAACAAGGCCATTAACCGCGTTTTCCTAACTAGCCCCGACGCCCCATGGCGTCAAGGCGTGGAATAACAACCATGTTTTTGACTGCCCGCCGCTTACGTCTTCTTCTGCGCATTTTCCTGGCGCTGCTGCTTGTGCTGTCGGTTCTGCTGGCGACGGCCTTCTATCTTTTGCAGCGTAATCCCGAGGCTCTCACCCGCCACTATCTGGACGGGATTTCCGCGCGCACGGGCCTGATCTTCTGTGTGGAAGCCGTGGACGTGGTGCTTTTGCCCGTGCCTTCCATCGCGGTGAGCAACGCCTCGGTGCGGGGAAAGGACCTGCATTTCTCCGTGGCCTATGCCACGCTGCGGCCTGATTTTCTGGCTCTGCTGCGCGGGGAATTCGTGCCGCGCAACATTTCCCTGCTGCGGCCCAAGCTGGGCGGCGCGCTGCCCCTGCCCCTGGGGGACATGGACGCGCTGGCGGCCCGCCTGCGCGGGAACGGCGGCGGCTTGCCCGATTTGCCCGACGGCTGCCGCATGACCATTGTCCAGGGCGAAGCCGAGCTCATCGGCACGGACGGCGCGCACCTGCAATTGAGCGGCCTGCAATGCCGCCTGGACACGGAAGCCCCGGCCGCTGTCAGCGGCAGGGTGCATCTGGGCGCGGTTTTGCTGCGGCGGCAGGGAGCGCCCCTGATCCGTCTGGACAATTTTCTGGCCGAAGGGGAAAGCGACCTGCGGACGCCGCTCACGGCCACGCCCAAGCTGCGGCTCAGCGGCTCGCTGCGCTGGCCGCCTTTTCTTGAGCGCTTCAACATGGCCCTGGATCTGCAGGGCGGAGCCACAGGCTGGACGGCGCGCGCGGATCTGCGCGGGGAACTGGCCAAGGACCGGGAGTCGCTGCCGTTCTCCGTGGCGGGCACGGCGGCCATGCGCGGCAGCGAGCCGATTGTCAACCTGGAGCGACTCCGGCTGGAGCTCGGGCCGGACAGCGGGGAGCTCAGCGGGACCTTGCGCCTGCCCGGCGCGCTGCAAAACAAGGAACAGGGCTTCAGCCTGGACGGCCGCCTGCTGCTGCACCGCGCGAGCCTGACCCAGTGGCTGGGCTTTGCCCGCAATCTCGCGCCCGGCCTGCAACTGGCCCTGGATAACCTTACCGACGGCAGCCTGGATTTTCATCTGGACGGCCTGGGGCTGACGGTGCCGCGCATTGCGGTGCGCTGCGCCGGGGCGCGTTTTACCGGTTCGGGCGGGGTTGCCAGCTGGGTCAAGCCGGAGGTGGCTCTGGATCTCAGGGCCGAGCGCCTCAACCTGGGACTGGCGATTCCCGAGTCCGTGGGCAAGCCGCCCCTGGGGCCCCGTTTTTTTCACGATTCGCTGACGCCTCTGCCCGGCGAGCCTCTCAAACCCGGCGAAACCGGCGTGGACTACGACATCCGGCTGGCCGCCGCGAAAGTGGATTACGGCCCTCTGCTCATTGAGGACGCCAAGGTGGTCATCAGCCCCGGCAAGATGGACAAAAACGGCCTGGAAGACACCCTGCTCACGGCGGAGGGGCGGCTCTACGGCGGCAGCGTGCGCGGAGAGTGCATTCTGGGCGGCGGTCCCGAGCTTCCCTATGCCATCAAGATGCGCTTCCGCGACGTGAACGGCGCTCCCCTGGGCAAGGCGATGCCCGTGCTGCCCATCAAAAGCGGCCGCCTGCGGGCCGATGTGGACATCATGAGTCAGGGCCGGGAACTGGACGTCTTTCTGGGCAAACTGCGGGGTACGGTGAGCGCGCGCGGCGAGCAGGGGGCCCTGCGCCTGCCCGGCGCGTCCGGAAGCCTGGCCTTCACGGGCATGGATGTGGAACTCAAGGCCCGTTCCGCCGCCTGGGAAAAGGGCCGTCTGGGCCTGGACGGCCAGTGGAGCGGCGCGCTGGACAGCGTGGACCTGAACGGCCGGGCGGATCTGAACGGCCGACTTTGGTTCAGCGGCGACGGCGGCGGCAACGGCAATCTGGACTTTCAGAACCTGCCCGGCAGCCTGGCGCTGCGCCTGAGTCCGGCGCTCAGCGCTCTGCCCGAGGGCCTGCAGGCGGACCTGAGCGGCGAATTTTCCTGCCAGGGCGCGCGCAACCAGCTCGCTGTCGGCAAGGCCCATGCCAATGCGCTGGGCGTGGAGCTGCGGGGCCAGGCCCAGGTCAACAGCGGCAAGGGCGGCCTTGCCTGGCAGGGCTCGGTTTCCGCGTTCAGCCGGGACCTGGGCCGTACCCTGCGGCAGGCTTTCAGCACGGCGGCCAAGCTGCCGCCCGACCTGAACACGCTCTCTCTGGAGACGGATTTCAAGGGCACTCCGGAGACGCTCTCTCTCAGCAATATCCGCGCCCGCGTGGACCAGAGCACGGTCAGCGGCTCGCTGAGCGCCTCCATGCGCAAGTCGCAGCCGGTTCTGGATTTCAATCTCAGCGTGGACAAGTTAGACCTGAATCGCTACCTGGACGACAAAAGGGACGCTTCCGCCAAAAAGGCCGCGCCCAGGGCGGCGGGCGGCAAATGGGACTTCCGCTTCCTGCGGGCCTTCAACGCCAAAGGTGAACTGCGCGTCAAGGAACTGTCCGGCTGGCGTTTCAAGGTGCAGGATCTCAAGCTGCCGCTCAGCCTGGAAAACGGCCGGTTGAGCTGCGGGCCCAACACTGGCCGTTTTTACGGCGCGCCCCTGCAAAGCCAAGCCGCCATCGACTTCACCAAGGGTCTGCGTTTTGAGAGTTCCCTCTCCGTGACGGACTTCGACCTGACCGCCGCCAGCCGGGACAGGGGCGGCAGTGCGGCCCTGGGAGGCCGGGGCAGCATCAGTTCCGAGGTCCGGGGCGCCCTGACCGGACCGGGCCAGCTGCCCGCCGCCCTGAACGGCCTCTGGCGTTTTAGCGTGCGCGACGGTTCCTACCAGAAACGCGGCACTGACGGCCGACTCAAGGGCAAGCCCACGCGTTTTGATCTGGCCTCGGCCTCGGGCGATATCGCGTCCGGGGTGGTCCACAGCGGCGACTTCAGCCTGCAGGGGCCGGGACTCAAGGTTCACGGCGGCGGCTGGATAGATCTCAACAAGGAAACCCTGGACTGCAATTTTACCGTGAATATGAAAAATCTGCCCGATTTTCCCCTGCGCCTCTACGGCAGCCTGCACGACAGCAAAACTTCCATCGGCGCGGGCAAGCTGATCCTGAACACCATCGGCGGCATCACCTCGGGCTTTGTGGACGTGCTGGGCGGCATTGTGGAGGGAACCTGGAAGTTGTTCCGATAAAATTTTTTAGAGTAGTTTGCTCTTGAAAATATCCAGGCGCACGGCGTGGGCTTTCGCGGAAAATCCGTATCGCGACGCCTTGCAAGGCGAGTTCACTTTGCCGTTAGGCGATATTTGCAGGCGCGACATGCCCTGTTTGGCGGTTTAGCAACGCAGGGGGAAAATCGTTACCTTTTATCTGACATAACTGACATGGTTTTAGCATCTTTCGAGATCTATTTAGAATATATTGAATTTATTTAAAAATATAAGACAGTTATATTTTTGCCTTTTCCATTATGTAAAGAGTCTCCTTAATAAAAAAGGTGCAATGTCATGGCAGAGGATTCGCAACGGATAGCTCAATTGAATGTGGAACTGAAACAAAAACTGTTGCGGTATCTGGATTCCCCCTGCATCTACCCAACTGCCATCGAAGGTTTCAATCTGGTTCGCCGTGAGGATGTGGGGACGCCGGAGCAATGTTTTGAAAAGCCGCTAGTGGGGCTTGTGGTCCAGGGAACCAAACATTCCCTTATGGGCGGCCGGGAATTTGTCTATACGGAAAACCAGTGCATTGTGGCCGGGATAGATATGCCTATCTCTTCCTATGTTATCAACCCCACGCATGAGACACCCTTTCTCTTCCTCTATCTCTATTTAGACAGACATTTGCTTTCATCCTTGACATTGGAGATGAAACACAATTTTCCAGAAACTTCTGAAGATTGCACCAGTGTTTCCATTGCCGATGCCGGTTCAGATATTTTGGAAATGTTTCTCCGCCTTGTAGATCTTCTTGAAAAACCTGAACAAATATCGATTCGTGCCCCGATGATGCTGCGTGAACTCCATTATCTCCTGCTTATAAGCCCGCATGGCAACATCTTGCGGCAATTGAACACACCGGGCACGCAGAATAATCAGGTTGCTCAAGCCATAACCTGGATACGAGAAAATTATAAAATTCCGATGCGTGTGGAATCGCTGGCACGACAGGTCAGCATGTCAACGGCGAATCTGCACCGGCATTTCAAGCTGCTTACGGGGCTCAGTCCCTTACAATATCAGAAACAACTGCGCTTGTATGAAGCTCAACGTCTCATGTTGGTGGAGAACGAACGCGCTTCCAGCGCGGCTTTCGCTGTAGGTTACGAAAGCATGACGCAATTCAACCGGGAATATAAAAGAGTTTTTGGTGAGCCGCCGCTCAGGGATCTGAATCGTCGCCGCGTCGTTTCCACACTGTGAATAAGCGGAGGTGGTTTCCGCATCCGACGAAAGCGATTTCAAAACGCAACGCCGTACCATATCGGGCAACTTTCAGAAAAGGGCTTTTTGTTGTATATGAGATACAGCAAGAAATTCTTATCCATCTCATGGAATTAAGAATTAAAATTCCCCTTACCCCAAAAAATTACGGATAGAAAACGTTTTCAGACAGGACTGTTGCAAATTTTTTTCTGATGCCGCAGAGCGTATGCCGTAAATTGTAATGTTCCCAGCTCCCGCTCATGGGCGTCAAATTCTCCAGACATCGGCACGCCGCCGCTTGTTCCCAGGTTTTCGATCACCCTCCTCTTGCCGTATGCTATTGATGGCTCTCGCCTCCTTTTGCGCGATTCAGGGCCTCATGCGCAAGCGTAGCAGCGGCTTTTACAGCCTGATGACGGTCTTCAAAACGGATTCGGCCGGGGAAATCTGTTTCTCGAAAGCGTGCTGAAGCTGATCCAGCGGCAGAATGTCGGTCACATACTTTTCAGCGTCGATGATGCCTTTGGCGATGAGGTCAATGGTTTCCGTAAATTCCTTTCGGGTGCAGGAAACGCTCCCGGTCAGGCGGACTTCATGCAGCACGGTGCGGTTCAGTTCAAAAGGAACCGTAGGCGTCATCGAGTTGCCGATCATCACTATTTCGCCGCCGGGTTTCACGCCGTCCATGCAGGCGGCAAGGGATTCTCCCGCGCCGACAGCCTCGAAAACAACATCGAAGCCGCCTTCGGAAGCCTTCTGCATCTTTGCGGCACGATCGGGATCGTTCCCGTCAAAATAAGCGTCGAAATCGCCTATTTCCCGTGCCTTGCCCGTTTGCCTCTCATCAATCCTGGACATGGCCAGAGCGGAGGCTCCCGCTTTCTTGGCCAGTCCGCCGATAAGCTGCGCGATAATGCCGCTGCCGACCACCAGCACCTTGTCGTGCAGTTTCAGACTGGACTGCCTGACCGCATGATAAGCAACCATCAGAGGGTCAATCAGCCCGGCGGCGACGTCCGACACCGTATCCGGCAGCTTGTAGGCATTCCCGGCCTTGCCGACAAAGTATTCCGCATAGCCGCCGTTGCATACGAAACCGATGTAATTCGTGCCGTGCACATCCCGGCAAAGATGTTCCTTGCCCGCCCGGCACATATCGCATTTGCCACAGTACAGGTTGGCCCAGAACGTCACGCGGTCGCCGATTTGAAAACCGCTGTCGCCGGGATCGACCACCACGCCGCAAAATTCATGTCCCATATGGAAATTGTCGAGGGGTTCCGGACTCCAGCCTTTTCCGGCCTTCCACATGTGGATGTCGCTGCCGCACACCCCGCAGGCGGAAATCCGTATCTTCAACATGCCCGGAGCCATTTCCGGAACGGGCACCCGCCTGATTTCAATCCGCTGCGGCCCGGTCAGCACTCCAGCTTTCATCATTTCCTGTTTCATGTCGATTATCCTTTTCCATGGCTCGGAATTCGCCCGGCGGACACACCCCTGCTCATTATTGTGTGTCCGCCGGAATCGGCGAACGTTACTAACTTTTTTGAACCTGTCTTTGCTGTTCCGCCGGGTAGCGGTCGCCCACGATCTCCACCCTGGAAAGCGCATCTTCAAGTTCCTTCCATTCTTCCGGGCTCACCGCCAGATTGGCCGCCCGGATATTTTCTTCCAGGTGGGACAGTTTGGTCGTGCCCGGAATGGGAACGATCCCGTCTCCCTTCTGCAACATCCAGCCTAAAGCGGCCTGCGCGCCGGTGATGCCTCTGGGACGGCCGAAGCGGTTGAGAACTTCCACAAACATCAGATTTTTTCCCAGAGCTGCAGGCGCGAACCGGGGCAAGGTGTTGCGATTGTCGTTGCCGGAATCGAATCGGGTGTATGCGGTCATGTCCCCGCCAAGGAAGCCCCGATTGAGCGGGCTGTAGGGCACAAAGCCGATGCCGAGTTCCTCAAGTACAGGGAAAATATCCTTTTCCGGTTCGCGCCACATCAGGTGGTATTCGCTCTGGACGGCGGTGACGGGTTGCTCGGCGTGAGCGCGGCGGATGGTTTCCGGCCCCACTTCGCACAGGCCGAAGCGTTTCACCTTGCCTTCACGAATGAGCTCCTTGACGGTTCCGGCCACATCTTCAATGGGCACTTCGGGGTCAAAACGATGCTGATAGAAAAGTTCGATGGCATCGACCTTCAGTCTCTTCAGCGATCCTTCCGCGACCCTGCGGATATTTTCCGGACGGCTGTTCAACTTGCCGGTCTGATAGACTCCATTGACGATGCTGTGACCGAACTTGGTCGTGACGGCGACCTTGTCCCTGTATGGGGCCAGGGCCTCTCCGGCTAGTTCCTCATTGGTCAGCGGCCCGTAGACCTGAGCGGTATCAAAAAGGGTGACGCCGTGCTCGGCGGCCTGGCGTATCACCTCAATCACCTTCTTTCTGTCGGGGGAAGTGCCGCGATTGTAGTTCGCGCCCATCACGCCGAACCCCAGAGCGGACACTTCCATGCTGAACTTCCCGTTCCCAAGAGTACGCTTTTTTGTCAACAGCGGCAGATCAAGGGAACTTTTCCTTCCAGATGCGCGAGAAATCATGGAACTTCCTTCCGCAGCCATACCCACGCCCGAAAATCCTCCCATCAAAACAGGGGCGGCAACCAATACCGCGGCGGCCTGCAAGACTCCACGGCGGCTTATTTCCTGAACCGGCTTTTCCTTTGTATCGCTCATTATAATTCTCCTTTTACCTGCAAGTTTTCATCTTGCCGCTTATAATCCCATAAGCATGGCCGGATTCGCGCGAATCATCATGCCAATATTCTTTTGAGACACGCCACCTCTGAGCAACGTCCTGATGCGCATCCGCATTTCTTGTGGTTCAAAATCTATGGCTGGACAATACGCGTGCCCATGCTCCTGAACCAGCTATGATACTCGCATCTTTTTGCCTATTTCTACAGGAAACGCCTTGGCCGTATCCTTCCTTGCATGAGCTGCTGGCCTGCACAGCCGGAACGTGGGCAAGGAGCTTTCCATAACATCCTCCCGGAAGCGGTCTGGGGCGGCAATCTGCCCCGGAACCTCCCCGCGCTGCGGGGCCTTATGGCGACCCAGCGTAAAAAAACGGAAAGTACGGTATGATCCGCCTTTGGCCGTGCCCGCACCGGCGCGTCTCTCTTTCCCGCCGCTCCCACGAGCCGCCTGTTCTTCGCCGCCCCCGTTGACAGAGTGGTTTTTCCGGGCTAGAACCGCAGGGAGCGTGTTCTTTTTTGCACAAATCAACATCCGGTTCCGTCAAGGAGAGCAACGGTGAATATCCTGATTTTCGGACCCAACGGCAGCGGCAAGGGCACCCAGGGCAATCTGATCAAACAAAAGTACAATCTTGCCCACATCGAATCCGGCGCCATCTTCCGCGAACATATCGGCGGCGGCACGGAACTGGGCAAAAAAGCCAAGGCCTATATTGACCGCGGCGACCTGGTGCCCGACGACATCACCATTCCCATGGTGCTGGAAACCCTGAAGACCAAGGGCAAGGACGGCTGGCTGCTGGACGGCTTCCCCCGCAATATGGTCCAGGCCCAGAAGCTCTGGGAAGCCCTGCGGAAAGAAGGCCTCAAGCTCGACTACGTGGTGGAAATTCTGCTGCCGCGCGAAGTGGCGAAAAACCGGATCATGGGCCGCCGCCTCTGCAAGGAAAACAACAATCACCCCAACAATATCTTCATTGACGCCATCAAGCCCGACGGCGACAAATGCCGCGTCTGCGGGGCCGAACTTTCCGCGCGCAGCGACGACCAGGACGAGAACGCCATCAACAAGCGCCACGACATTTATTACAATACCACCGACGGCACCCTGGCCGCCGCCTACTTCTTCAAGAAGCTGGCCGACGAGGGCAAGACCAAATACATTGAACTCAACGGCGAAGGCAGCATCGACTCCATCAAGGAGACCCTGCTCTCCAAATTGAGCTGAATTCCGGCCGCGTTCTGACCGTATGTCGTAAGTGCCCCGTAAGGGGCACTTTTTTTATATTTACCCCGGTTCCGGCAGCTTCCCTTTTGATAATAATGCGTCTATGCTTTCGGCCACAATCTCAGCCTGCCCGCAAAAATGCCCGTGCCGGAGCCCTCCTGTTGTCAGGGCGGGAATGCCGGCCGCGTCCGGGAAGACCGGCATGTCGTTTGCGGGTGCCGCACCGCAGCGGAAGATTACCGGATGGCAATGTCTGCAACGGATGATCACATGTCCAAATTGTCCACCGCCATAGTTTCCGCGTTCTTCCTCGCCGCGCTGCTCGGGGGCTTGCTTTATTCCATCCGGGACTACAACGCCAGCACCAAACAGGACATTACCTCCAATCTGACCCAGCGCCTGCAGGAATCCACACACTACGCGGCGGAGAACTTTCAGCGCCAGCTCAGGGAACGCTTCCGCGATCTGGAGGGAACGGCCCGTCTGCTTTCTTCCCGCGAAAATCCTGTCACCCAGGAAAATGCCAGGAATTTCGGCCTGATGCTGGAGCCGAGCATCCGTAATTTCGGCATTCTGTCGCCGGACGGCAGAGGATTTTCCGCCTTGGGCAAAGAGCTCGACCTCAGCGCGGACGCCTATTTCCAGCGCGCCCTGCGCGGCGAGGCGAGCATCTCCTCCGGCATTGTTTCCACTGACGACCACAGCCGGGTGCTTGCCCTGGCCGTGCCTGTAACGCGCGAGGACAAGGTCCGGGCCGTGCTGGTGGCGGGCATCAATATTGACGCCTTGCGGGCCAGCATAGAAACCAGGGCCTTTGACGGCCGGACCTCCAACCTGGTTTTCGACAGCCAGGATCGCGTGCTTTTCGGCGCGTTGCCGCAAGGGCGGGATCTGGACGTCCTGATCAGGCACTTCAAGCAGACGCAACCGCCGCATACGGCCTCCCAGGTGCGGGATTTTTTCAAGGGCATGCGCCAGAGCGGCGACAAGGTGCTGCACTTCAAAGGCGCCGGCTATTCCTTTTACATGAACCGCGTGCCTCTGGCGCAAAACGACTGGCAACTGGTTTCCATTCTGCCGCAAAGCGTTCTGAATGAACGTATCGACCAGCAGAATGCCGTTACCCGCACGCTGATGCTGCGCGTGACGGTCATCACCGTTTTGCTGCTGCTCTATCTTTTGTACAGCCAGCGCCGCTCCCACCGCAAGATACGCAGCCAGCAGGAAGAATACAGCGCCATTATCGCCAATATCTCCGGCGGAATACAGAAGTTCAGCGGTGTGGACGGCAGCTTTCTGTTTCTCAGCCAGAATTATCTGGATCTGCTGGGGTACAGCCGGGAAGAGTTCGAGCGCATTTACGAAAACACTTTTGCCAACACCATTTACGAGGAAGACCGCGACGAGGTTCTGCTGACCATTTCCCGTCAACTGGAAAAGAGCAAAGCCATTGATGTGGAATACCGCACCCGGGCCAAAAACGGCAATCTGGTCTGGCTCTACAACAAGGGCACCCTGACCTACGACGAACGGCGGCAGCCCTATATCGCAAGCATTGTCTTCGACATCACACACAGCAAGGAAATGCAGCAGGCCCAGCGCATTTCCGATGAACGCTATCATTTCATTCTTGAGCAGCACGATATCATTATTTTTGAACAGGACCTGCTCAACGGCGATTTTTATTGCAGCACGCGTTGGATGCAGTTGTTCGGCTCGGCCTTCAATATTCTGGAACCGGACCCGGACGGCAGCCAGATTCCGGTGCATCCGGACGACCGGGACGCGCTGCGGGACTTTCAGGACGCCCTGCAGCAGACAAAGCGCGTGGCGGAAATGCGCCTGTGCGATGTGGACGGCCTGTACCGCTGGTACAGGATCGAAGCCTCCAACATCATGGACGACAGCGGCTGGCCCATCTATGTCATCGGAATCATCACGGACATCGACAACCAGAAGAACCTGGAGCTCACCCTGCGCAATCAGGCCGCGCGCGACAGCGCCACCGGCATGTACAACAAGCTGGCGACGGAACAGGCCATCGCCCGTTTCCTTGACCGGCACAACCTGGACGGGGCGGGCGGCTATGCGCTGTTCATGATCGATTTCGACAACTTCAAGGTCATCAATGACCGCCTGGGCCACGCCGTGGGCGATCAGGCCATCTGCGCCATGGCCCGGATTATCCGCCAGAATTTTCGCTCCGCGGATATTGTGGGGCGCATCGGCGGCGACGAATTTCTGGTCTTCTGTACCGAGCGGCTGAGCATGCTCCGGATCCGTGAGCGGGCCGCCAAACTGGGCGGCGAGCTGCACACGGAATGGGGCGAGGGCGAAAGCCGTTGCGTGCTGACCGCCAGCATGGGTGTGGCCTGCGCCCCCTGCGACGGACGCAGCTTTGCGGAGCTCTACCAGCATGCCGACGAGGCCACCTACCAGGCCAAGCATATGGGCAAAAACGGCTGCGTCTTCTATGCGGAGATGCGCGAGGCGGGCGCGCTGCCGCCTCCGGCCGGAGCCAGCGTGGTCAATACGAATATCGACGCCGCGCCGGATGTTGAAAACGGCGGGGACGTCTCCGAAGCATAGGGCCGGACGGTGCTACAGGGGCGCGGATTCCGGTTGCCTGCCATCCCAAAAACACAGCGGATTTTTCATTGGCGTCATATCCGCCTGTCTTTGACGCGGCCTGTGGTCACGCCGATGGCGGCGTTTACACTGTGGGCCGCCCCCCTTGTTTCGACACGCCGTGTTCCATCTCACGCTCCGTCTTGCCAAAGACGACGTTACGGGCCAAAATTGCAGCGGGTCCCGCACGGCGCGGCGGACGCGCGCATGAGCGAGGGCCCGCAGCGGCCTTCAGCGGGATTTTTATGGGGTGGATTGTTTGACGACAGCGCGCGGCAACTGACGCGAGCCTGATAAAGAGGGAGAAGAAGCATGGCGATTCTGGTCTGCGGCGGAGCCGGGTACATCGGTTCGCATAATGTACGCGCCCTGCTGGCCCGCGGCGAGGAAGCCGTGGTCATCGACAATTTCCTGACCGGCCATCGCCGGGCCGTGCCTGCGGGCGTGCGCCTTCATGAAGGCGACATTCGCGATCCCGAGGCTCTGGACAGGGTCTTCAGCGAAAACCGCATCGACGCGGTGCTCCACTTCGCGGCCAGTTCTCTGGTGGGCGAGAGCATGGAAAAGCCGCTGGCCTATTTCAACAACAATGTCCACGGCATGCAGATGCTGCTGGAAGCCATGCGGCGGCATGGCGTGGACAAGATCGTCTTTTCCTCCACGGCGGCGGTCTACGGCGAGCCGCGGCGCGTGCCCATCGAGGAGAGCGACCCCACCCGGCCCGCCAACCCCTACGGCGAAAGCAAGCTGATGATGGAAAACATCATGCGCTGGGTGGGGTTGGCGCACGGCATGCGCTCCGTGATACTGCGCTATTTCAATGTGGCCGGGGCGCTGCCTGGCGGAGCCATTGGCGAGGACCACCGGCCGGAAAGCCATCTCATTCCCCTGATCCTCCAGGTGCCCCTGGGCCTGCGCGAACATATCACGGTGTTCGGCGAGGACTATCCCACGCCCGACGGCACCTGCATTCGGGACTACCTGGACGTCATGGACCTGGCCGACGCCCATATGCGCGCCCTGGATTACCTGCGGCGCGGCGGCGAGAGCGTCATCTGCAATCTGGGCAACGGCCGGGGCTTTTCCGTGCGGGAGATGATTGAGGCCGCGCGGCGGGTCACGGGCCACGCTGTTCCGGTGCGCGCGGGGGCGCGCCGGGCGGGCGATCCGGCCCGGCTGGTGGCCTCTGCGCAGCGCGCGCGGGAGATACTGGGCTGGGAGCCCAGGGTGGACATCGAGGGCATCATCGCCTCGGCCTGGGAATGGCATTGCACGCATCCCCACGGCTTCGGCGATTGAGTCAGACGTGCGCGCAGGCCTTCCGGTAAGCGCGCAAGGCGTCCGGAAAGGGGGAAAGCACCCTGGCCAGCACGCCTTGCGCCAGGGAAATGGCCAGGCCGTAATTGGTCATGGGGCAGCCCGCCTCGGTCGCGGCGCGCAGCCGGGCCAGCATCTGCCCGCGCGTGATGACGCAGCCGCCGCAGTGCACGACGGCCGCGCAGTCTCCGGCGGCGTCCGGAAATTCCTTGCCCGCGGCCATCCTGAAATGCAGCTCGCCCCCGGCCAGCCCGCGCAACAGGCGCGGCAGCTTGACGCGACCTATATCGTCGTGCTGCGGATGGTGGGAGCAGGCCTCCTGAATCAGCACGCTGTCACCGGGGTGAAGCCGTCCGAGTGCGGCGGCCCCACGGGCCAGAGCGGGCAGATCCCCCTTGAAACGGGCCATGAGCACGGAAAAGGTGGTCATGGGGATGTCCGAAGGCGTCTCCCGGTCCACCGTATGGACCACCTGGGAATCGCAGACCACAAGATCCGGGGCTTCTTTAAGGCGCCGCAGCGCTGCGGGCAGGTCTTTGTCCGTCGTCGCCAGGCAGATCTTGCGTCCGTCCAGGCTGTCGCGAATGGCCTGCACCTGGGGCAGAATGAGCCGCCCCCGAGGCGCGCCCGTATCAAGCGGCACGACGAGCAGCAGAACGCCCTGTTCCGGCAGCAGATCGCTGAGCAGTGGGGGCTGGCGCAGGGCGCTTTCCGGCGCGACGCGTTCGATGGCCGCGCGTATCTCGCCCAGGCCGAGACCGTTGCGGGCCGAGGCGCGTATGACGGGCACGGCGGCGTCCAGGCCTTCCGGCCTGTCGGGGGCATCCGTTGTTTCCTTCGCGCCGGAATCGGCGTCCGCCTTGTTCCGCACCACCACAAAGGGAATCTCCAGGGAACGCAGCCGGGCGGCCGCAGCCGCCTCGGTCCGTCCCCAGATCCGCCCGTCCGTCACCAGCAGGGCCACGTCGGTCCGGCGCATGATCTCCAGGCTGCGCTCCGCGCGCAATCTGCCCAATTCGCCGTCGTCGTCCAGACCGGCGGTGTCCAGAAAGACCACCGGCCCCAGCGGGGCCATTTCCAGCGTTTTTTCAACAGGGTCTGTCGTTGTGCCGGGCGTATCCGAAACAATGGACACCGGCTGCCCGGACAGGGCGTTGAGCAATGAAGACTTGCCCGCATTGCGGCGTCCGAAAAGCGCGATGTGCAGGCGAAGGCCCTTGGGCGCTTCGGTCATGGGTGGACTCCTTGCGAAAAGGGGCCGGTTGCGCGGCGGCGCAGCGACCGGGAAAATCGGGATGGCCGGCGCGATTGGGCAAAACCGCGCCGGCCGGGGTCTGGGTGGGGCTGTGCGTATCAGCCCTTGGGCGGAAGAGCCCGGCGCTTATTCATACGGATAGGCGTTGCCCGCGAAATCCTTGTGGCGAGGATTGGGGTACGCGCCTGAAGCCGTAAGCTTCTTGAGGCCTTCCGATTTGTCGAACCATTTGGTGTGAAGCAGTTCTTCCGATTTATGGCCCAGCGGCTTGCCGAGCCAGGAATCATAAAGGGCCTTGACCTGTGCGTTGTCCTGGGAGGCCCGCTTGGGAAAGGTCTTGTCGGCGCCGTATACGGCGTTGACGCGGTCGCGCATGTAGTCCTTGATTTCCCTGGCTCCCGCATAGGCCTTGTTGACCATGCGCACGCCCAGCAAGAGGCCGCCGGAGAGAATGCACGCGCCTTTTAAAAATCCCCGTCTTGTGCTCGTCAGTATGGACATATGGCCCCCTAGGCGTTGGTGTTCATATCGGCAAGGCGTTTCCTGAGACTGCCGTAGAGGCTGGAGGCCTTGCGCTCCGCGTATTCCAGCAGGGTCGGCATCAGGGGCTGGCCGCCGCCGCAGACGCAGCCGCCGGGACAGGCCATGAACTCGATGAAATGATACGGGGACTTCCCGGCGCGGACTTCCTCACAGACCGCGTCAAAGCGTTTGGCCCCATGCACAACGGCCAGACGCAGCTCAATGCCGTTGATGGTCACCGTGTATTCCTTCATCCCCTTGAGGCCGCGCACCTGTTTGAAATCCCAGGATTCCGGACGCTGGCCGGTCACCGCCTGGTAGGCGAAGCGCAAAGCCGCTTCCATGACGCCCCCGGACACCCCGAAAATGGTAGCGCCGCCGGAGGATTCTCCCATCAGGCTGTCGCGCTGCCCCTCGGGCAGCTTGCTGAAGTCTATGCCCGCCTGCCGGATCATGTAGGCCAGTTCGCGGGTGGTCAGCGTGGCGTCGATGTCGCGCAGGCCGTCGGCGGCCAGCTCGGGACGCAGGCCTTCATATTTTTTGGCAATGCAGGGCATGATGGACACGGTGTAGATCTGTTCGGGAGCATAGTTCAGCTTTTCCGCGCCATAGGTTTTGGCCAGCCTGCCGTTCATGCCCACGGGCGATTTGCAGGAGGAAAAGTGCGGCAGCAGGTCGGGGTGAAAGGTTTCCGCATACTTCTGCCAGCCCGGACAGCAGGAGGTGAATTGGGGCAGATGTTTTTTTTTCGCCCAGGCGTTGTACAAATTCCGAGGCTTCTTCCCAGATGGTCACGTCGGCGGTGAATTCAGTGTCCCAGCAATGGGCGAATCCCAGGGCTTTGAGGGCCGAGAGCATCTTGCCGGTGGTCACGCTGCCGGGCGCGAGCCCGAAAGCCTCGCCCAAGGCGTAGCGCACCGACGGAGCGGGCATGGCAATGCACTTGACGCTCTTGTCCTGAAGCTTCTTTTGCAGTTCCGGCCCCCAGGTCTGCACTTCATAAACGGCGAATTCCGGACAATGGGTCAGGCACTGCCCGCAGTTGATGCAGGCTTCGGGGTAGGCGACCTTGTGCGCCGCGCCGGTTTCCCCGTAGATCGCCCCTGAGGGGCAATATTCCTGACAGGTGTCGCAGCCGATGCATTTTTCCGCATCAACCTGCACAAAAAACATCTTGTCGCCGTCGGCCCCCTGTGGCGGCACATTGGGCTCATACTGGATATGCTCCATGACGATACGCGGCATTCCAACCTCCTGGCGGTAACAGGTGAATCAGACTCCATCCGTCAGTCGCGCCCGCACGGGCGGCGATGAACAGTTCATGCTTCTTCCGGCGGCCGCCGGGATTTCCTCGCTTTCCAGCGGCGATGCGAGCGTATGCGTGCGCCCGGCGGCCTCGACGGCCATGCGTGCGGCTGCCGTATCCACGCGGTTTTTATTGTCGTAAATGCGGTAGTGTTCACGGTATCCCGGCGGCGTGAAGCCGGGCATGAGCACATTGCCCCCGGCCAGCAGGCCTTCCTTCTGGCCCGCGACCGCATCCACCGTAGCCAGGGCCGTGGTGGCGGGAATGTTGGCCCAGGGCAGCGCGATGCGCAGCACGGCCATGACCCGCAGGGTCAGTGCCGCCGTGCCTCCGGGCCGTGTGCCCAAAGGCGTATCCGCCTGGGGGATGAACGGCCCGACCCCGCACATGGACACGCGCAACTTCCGCGCCAGCAGAATGTCGTCGGCCAGGGATTCGGGCTTTTGCCCCGGCAGGCCCACCATGAAACCCGAACCCGTTTCATAGCCCAGCTCCCGCAGCATACGCAGGCTTGCGAGGCGTTCCGCCAGCGTGTGGCCCGGATGCAGGCGCGCATACAGCCGTGGGTCGGCGGTCTCATGCTTGAGCAGAAAGCGCGCGGCACCGGCTTCCTTCCACAGGGCGCAGGCCGTCCGGGGCTGTTCCCCCACGCTGAGGGTCACCGGCACGCGCAGGTCGCGGCGTATGGCGTCCACCACCCCGGCCAGCCATTGCGGCGGCACCGCATATTCGCCCGCTTGCAGCACAAGGGTGTCCGCGCCCGCGGTCACGGCTTCGGTTGCGGTCTCCATTATTTCGTCTTTGGAAAGTGTATAGCGCACGAGTTGCCTGTTGGCCGCCCGCAGGCCGCAGTAGCGGCAATTGCGACGGCAGACGTTGGAGAACTCCACAAGCCCGCGCACGAAAACATGCGAGCCTTTTTCCCGTGCCCTTATCCGCGCGGCGCGGCGCCGCAATTCGGCATAGGGCGTTGCAAACAGGAGCTTGAGAATGTCCTCGCGGCGCACAGACGCATCCTTGTCCATGCTCAGCAGTAGACGTCCCGCTGGCCGGAACGCACCTTGGAAAGCAGCTTTTCCGAGACGCGGCGGGTGCGTTCCTCCATGCCGTCCAGAGAGGCGGCAATGGCGCATTCACCGGCCAGGCGCTCTTCCTCCCCCGCGTAGTCCAGCAGATATTCCTCAAAGGTGGAGAGGGCGTTGGGCGCGCACTTGGCCTTGATGAGGCCTGGTTTGGCGAGATCCATGAAATCCTTGCCCGTGCGCCCCAGGCGGTAACAGCCCGTGCAGAAGGAGGGGATGAAACCGTGGTCCCCGAGATCCTTCACCACCTCGGCCAGGCTTCTGTGGTCGCCGAGCTGAAACTGGGCCGCCTCAAATTGACTGTCTTCCTTGTAGCCGCCGGGATTGGTGCGGCTGCCCGCCGAGATCTGCGAAACGCCGAGTTCCAGGGTGAGGCCGCGTATGGCGGCATTTTCGCGCGTGGACATGATCAGGCCCGTATAGGGAACCGCCAGGCGCAGAATCGCCACCAGCTTCAGGAAATCCTCATCGCTGACGGCATGCG
>ERZ857951.1798-NODE-1798-length-21001-cov-3.853671_pt1 | contig 21001 bp, 10 predicted proteins | sample MGYA00519759_ERZ857951 | MGnify/ENA primary metagenome ERZ857951 (study PRJEB31778, sample SAMEA3449377) | human gut metagenome | biome: human gut; feature: human-associated habitat; material: faeces | place: United Kingdom | collected 2010/2012 ...
CCATATAAAGCAGAAGCGGCCTGCCCTTTTAACACATTGATGCTCTCAATATCGTTCGGGTCAATATCAACCGCACGATTAGCATAGTCCGCACCCGATACAGAAGCTTCTGTATCAATATCGGCAGCAGATGCGATTGGCATACCATCTACTACGTATAAAGGAGAGTTATCCCCTGTAAAAGAACGGGCACCACGGATCGTGATCTGAGAAGACGCACCCGGCATACCAGAAGAAGGCTTGATCTCCAAACCGGAAACCTTACCCTGTAAAGCCCCTGCCAAGTTAGAGTTAGCACCCTTCGTCAACTCATCTGCTTTTACATCCTGCACAGCATAACCTAATGCCTTTTTTTCACGAGAGATACCCATAGCCGTAACCACGACCTCATCCAAGTTTTGGGTATCAGACATCAATGTTACATTTACATTGGGAGACACAACTACCTCCTTGGATTTCATACCGATGTATGAAATAACTAATTGCTTACCATCACTAGGAACATCCAAAGTAAAATTACCGTCAAAATCCGTAACTGTTCCCACAGTCGTTCCTTTTACGATAATGGACGCACCGATCACCGGCTCACCATCTTCTCCGATTACCTTACCGGTAACCTTCGAGGTCTGTGCTGAAACCGCTCCTACGCTCATCGCAAGAAACAGCAGCACAGAAGTCAACTTTTTCTTCATAAACACACTTCTTTTTATTAAACTTAAAGAAAATACACTCTAACTTATCTATATAAATAGTCCTCCAAGAACCACTATTTATGTTTTAGGACATACCTTTTTGAAAAAACGATTGCAAAACTATAAAAAAAGAACAACAAAAACAACAAATTATCATTTAACACATGTATTCTCTTTGTTTTATTAAGTACCAATATTAGCAATATGTCAACTTTTAAAGTTAATAATGTAACATCAACAACTAGTAAACAGAAATATACCTAAAATAAATAAGCATGATATTTCATTTTGTTAGATTAAATAGACTTACCATTTTGGATTTTTTCTATATTTTTAATACCCACTTCTTGGAAAATCATAGGAAAGTAGTGAATCGTGGTTTTATTCAACGTAGTTCTTGGAGAACTATGTTACTATAAATCAAGATATCCCCTTAAACCAAAAATCAGTTTTACGAACATATATAAATCAAAACATTAACCCAGCTTCACGCGAGTCTCTATTTTTTCCAAATCACGGACAATTGTCATATCCATGATATTACTATATATCTCGGTAGTACGAACACTTTTATGCCCTAACAACTTTTGTACCGTAGTTATATTCGCTCCATTATATAATAATAAGGTAGCATTTGTATGCCGAGCCGTATGAAAAGAGACCTTCTTATCAATACTTGCCAATTGGCTGATTCGGCGTAATTGCTTATTCACGTTTGAATTAGAGGATAAGGGAACACCAAACAGGGTTCTCGGCGCATTCTTATATCGCTCATAGATAGGTAAAGATTTACCCTCGAACAAGAGGAATAGCGGCAAACGGACACTTACGTCTGTCTTCACCGATGAATAAACCAGCCAAACCTTATCATCAATAATCAAAAAGTTCTCTTTCGTTATACTTACTATGTCTGAGAAACGTAATCCCGTGTAGCAACTAAATAAAAACATATCCAGACACCGGCGCAATGTACGCTGCCCGTCCAGCTTTAAGTTTTCCAAACGCCCTAACTCCTCAGGCGTTAAATGAGTACGCTTACTCTCTTGATATTTAATCTTATATTTCCGAAATGGATATTTGTGCAACTCGAACAACTCCTTATTAATCGCCAAGTTGATATATCGTTTCAAATGCTTCATATGTTTAGCGATCGTATTTCGATGATACTCCTGCTTCAATAAAAAATATTCAAAATCGCATAAGAAATTGAAATTAATATCCTTAAACAGAACGTCCTTCTTATATAAGGATAGAACATGCAAAGTGGACAAATGGTTTTTTAATGTCGATTCTTTTAAATTACTATGTAAAATCTCCTCACGCATGAAAACAAGAAAAGAGGAAGACGTAGATATCGAAGAGGTCTCCTCACGCAGATCCTTCAACGAAAAACCGTTATTCGCTTGTCTCTTCTCCAGCTCATCTCTCTCCAACTCCATAACATAGTTCTGAAGATACAGGTTTAACGCATCCATATTCGGATGATTCTTTATGGAACGTCTCTTGTTGTCCCATTGACAAGGTTTTACATAAACCTTCGTTGAAAAATACCTCTTTTGCCTATTCAAATAGGCCTCTACTTGAATCAAAGCTTTTCCTTCCGCATTCAATTGCTTTTTTCGATTAAACACTAAGTTGTAAATTACTTTTTCCATGATACATTTATATATTATCTGATTGTAAACACGAAGGAACAATAATAAGTTCTTTGTAGCACAATCTACAAACTAAAAGTTTGTTATCACGGATTACCTACTAATAAAAAACCATATATCCAAGTAAATAAAAAGGGCCTACCAAATACATGGCAGGCCTCTCCTACTTTTCAAGATATTAAATCATATCAATAATCTTCACCTTCCCAACCTGTTTTACGGAATCCCTTAACCGTCATCGACTTTCCATTTTGAGTCAAGGTAAATTCAATGGCATCCACTTTTGTATTGGCTTGAGTAGTATAACCATCCACAATTACTTTACCAGAGATATTGAAGGTTACAGTAGAATTTATACCATCATCCGCATGGAGCAGATTAGCGATACCATCCCCATCAAAAGATTTAGAAGCTACATCGCAATGAATCTTGCCACGTACTCCCCAGTCGTTTGTGGCAACACTCATTTTTATCCACATCTTATCCGTGGCATCATCAGTCGTATTGTAAGTATTGCAGGTCACACCTTCCGCCAAGACACCACCATCCTCACCTGTAACATTAACTACCCATTCGCCACATAAAGGATAAATGGCCGTGTATTCTATCTCGTAATCACCATAGGTCTCACAAGAAGAAAAGGTGACCAACGCCAATAAGATAACCAGTAATTTATTTATCTGTTTCATATTCAAAAAGCTTTTCTGATTAATATACATTTATAACACCCATTTATTTATGCCACCATTGTTTTTCCGCTAACGGAACTACCGCCGGAGTATTAGGGTTATAGTCTGAAGATGACTTCGGATACAATAAACGACGAGGATATTCACCCGGAGCCAACGCAGAACCAATGCAAGGAGTCAACTGCCCCCAAATATATCCTTCCTCATCCACATGCTTTGTCCCTAAAACAGGAATACCGGTACGATTGATATCAAACCATGCGTCCCATGCTTGACAACGAGTGGAAGCGATCCACTTCTGGGTCAAAATAGAGGTAAGCATTGAATTTTGGTCTGCACTATTGAAAGCATAAGGAGCACCTTCCGAAATAAACTCGGCAGCAGAATACCCCCAACGTTCAAACGCATAATTCACACCTTGCTCATAAGCCACTTTCGCTTTAGCCACATCATTCAAACGAGCGTAAGCTTCCGCTTGCAGGAACGATACCTCAGCAGCAGACATAAAATAAACAGGATCCGTAGGACCTAGCTTAGCCACAGAGATCATACGAGTTGTTACCGCTACCGAGTTTGGGCGGTCACCATACTTCAAAGCTGTTGTCTCGCCGGAGCCATCCGTATTAGGTGAATAAAAATCATTTAAACGAGGATCCTCATATTTTTTCAAATAATCGCAAACCGTAGCGCACGCACGAATATTTACAGTTGAATTCAATTTACGGCGGTCATTCTCATACAATGGATTTGATTTATTTTCCAAATCTTGAAAACAGTCCATCTTAGCGTCTACACTCAGCAAATCACCTTCGTCAAGCAATGCCTTGATAGCAGCTTTATTCGTATCGAAATCACGCATCAACAATTTTAGCTTTAAACTCTTCGCAAATTGAATCCACTTATTCACGTCACCAGCGAACACCAAGTCTTGTTTTGTAACCGAAGGCAAACCACCTGCGGTAGCTTCCGCTTTTTTAGCGATAATCTCGTCCAACATCGCTAATAATCCCGGATAAACCACAGTCTTACTGTCATCATATTTCGGTGTAGTATTCTCATTCCCAAGAATAGCTTCTGTAAAAGGAATAGAGCCATAAGAGTCCACTAGGATATGATACATAAAGGCAGTCATAGTCTTACCCATTACCCAATAATTCCATTCTTGAGCCGATTCAGAGCTTTTGATAACCAAATCCAAGTCTGGCAGTGCTATTGAATAAGGTATAGACCACAAACGAGAATCGGATGCGTTAGTTATCGTATAGTTAACCAATGTATTATACTGGTTGGATGTATGTCCCTGCGTACATTGCTGAGACCACATGCTACCATATAATTCGTAAGTACCACCTACAATACTTGCTACTCCTGCGATACCAGAAGGAAGCAAAGTAGAAGAAGAGGCTTCCGTTGGATATTCCGGATTCTGGTTAATATCCAAATAATCGGAACAAGCTGTAGTCGCCATCAACAAGCAGCTAACCAGTCCTGTATATATTAAATTGTTTCTTTTCATACTATCTTTACTTTTTAAAGTTACTTATTATAATACGACTTTAATACCACCACCAAACGTACGGTTTGTCGGAGCCGCACCAAATTCACCAATTTCAGACAAGATGTCATTACCATAATTCGTACCTTCCGGATCTACGTAGTTGTTCTTTTTCGGGGTCCACATAAATAAATTACGTCCGATCAAACTAACTTGAACCATAGAGAATGGGGTTTGTTTCAACCATGCTTTCGGCAAAGAGTAAGAAAGTGTAATCTCTCTTAATTTCAAGTAATCTTTAGGTAAAATCCAATTTCTATACTGAGCGTAGTTGGAGGCGTTATTATAGTAGGTATTAACAGCGCTAGAAGCACCTCCCCAATGTACGATAGGTATATCATTCTCTACGTATTGACCATTTACGACTTTCACGGAATTAGGAACCACAAATGGTTCACGATTATTAAACACCGTATAAGTAGAGTTTCCGGCAAATGTAAGCAATTGAGAGGTATATGAATAGAACTCACCGCCATTACGCCAATCTAATACCGCTGATAAAGTAATCCCTTTCCATGTGAAATGCGTATTAAAGCCCATCAAGAAATTAGGAGTAGACGTTCCTACGATCTCTTTCTTGCTAGCATCAATTGTCGGCATACCGTTATTATCAACGATCACCTTACCATCATCGGTCGTGGCCAAAGCCGGAACCTTGAAAACGCCCAAAGGCTGACCTACTTCCGCAACGAAATCCACTTGATAGGAACTTGTCAATTTATACTCAGTTACATCATCCCATAACTCTTTCACCTCACTCCAGTTCTTACTGAAAGTAAAACCTAATCCCCACTCGAAATCTTTCGTACGAACAGGAATGCCATTCACTGCCAACTCGACACCTTGATTCGCAATCTTACCTACGTTGCGGGTCATAGACGTATAGCGAGACTCCGGAGCCAGGCTAGCAGATATTATCTGATCTTTCGTACTCTTATTATAATAAGCAGCATCAATATCCAAGCGATTGTTAAACAGATGCGTTGTTAAACCGAACTCCCATTCTGTCGTGATCTCCGGACGAAGATCCATACTCGGCAAACGATTATACTCTGTCAAGCCTAATGTATTATTAATAGGTAAATATAAATCTCCAAAACCTAAACTGATTTGAGTCGGTGTAAAATAACTGCTAGTACGGTAAATCGGGGCATCGTTACCAGTCTGTCCCCAAGCTGCACGAACCTTCAAGAAATTCAGATAATCAGATTTCAAATCCTCAAACATATCCGTGATGATCAATGAAGTATTCACGCCACCATAGAAAAAGCTATTATTTCCTTGAGGTAAAGTAGATGACCAGTCGTTACGAATAGAAGCATTCACAAACCAGAAATTCTTGTAACCAAACTCACCTTGAGCGAACAAACCAACCAAACGGCGTCTATCAGAGTAAGTCGTAGTCATGGGCTTATCAACACCATTCGCTAGGTTAAACCATCCCGGTTGCTCCAAACCATACAGATAAGATTTCAAATAAGAACTCGTTTGTTGATTCAAGTTCCATCCAATCATACCATTCAAAGCGATATCCTCACCGATTTTATAATCCGCGTTTAAGAAAGCGGTCGCATCAATTTGCTCCACCTTGTCACGACGTTCCGTATAAGTACCGGGCTGCTGCTTCTTACCACCTAATTCACTCCAAGACCCTGAAGCGAAAGTCACTTTTTCATTCCATCTCTTTTGAGTAGCGTTCGTAAAGTCACCACCTAAACGTCCAACTGCCTTCAAACCTTTCATAATCTCAAAAGCAAGCTCGATCTTACCATAGACACGGTCGTCTTGATATTTATTACGATTATGATCTAACACCCAATATGGATTCTCCGCATAAGCAGTATAGAAGTTATCCGTATTAAAATAAGGATTCGTATAATCTTTCATTGAGCTAATATCTACATCCACGGCATGTTGCAAAATCTCAGAAAACATCGTTGCACCATCATCTCCTTGGCCAGCAGCAGCTTGTGTGATATCTTTACGGACATAGTTCAAGTTTAATTCCGCAGAAAAACGTTTATATTTCATATTACCTCTTAACGAGATTGTATTACGAGCATATGAATCAGCGTCACCCGGTAATACACCGTCAGACTTCACATTACCATAGGAGGCAACAAAACCAAGTTTATCATTACCCATACGAATCGAGACGTTATTATTCGTCTCAAAACCAGTTTCATAAAAATCACGAAGATTGTTCTTTACATACGAGAAAGGCTTAGAAAGCGGAGTTAATAAACCTTCTGAGCCGTCTGAGTAAGGTCCCCAGATATGATCACGACCATCCAAAACCGGTCCCCAAGAACCATTCTCCATAGGTCCGAAAGATCCCCATCCTTGTCCGAAACGATCTTGTGTTTGAGGAACACGCAATACGCTAGATCCCATAAATGAGCCATCGTACGTAACAGAAAGCTTCTCAGCCCCAGCCCGTTTTGTTGTCACCATGATAACACCATTAGCAGCCCGGCTACCATAAAGGGCAGTAGCGGAAGCACCCTTCAAGACTGTTACAGACTCAACATCCTCTGGGTTAATGTCATTAGCTTGGTTACCAAAATCCACGGAGTTAGAGAAAGAATCCTCACCTTGGAAATCATTCATAATAGGCACACCATCCACCACATACAAAGGTTGATTAGCACTGAAAGAACTGATACCACGCACGATTACTTTCTGAGAAGAGCCTGTAGCACCACCGCTAGTAATATTCAAACCCGCAACCTTACCCGTCAAGCCTGACATCACTGATCCAGACTTAGCGGCATTCAAATCTTCACTCTTCACAGTAGAGGCTGCATAGCCCAACGCCTTTTCCTGCTTTTTCATACCAATCGCAGTTACGACAACCTCCTCAAGATTCTGGGTACCAGACTGAAGGACTACCCTCAACACATCTTGTACCGGAACCTCACGAGCAATCATACCCACATAAGAAATTACCAGAGTCTTCGCGGAACTTGGTACATCCAAACTGAACGCACCATCAAAATCCGTTACTGTTCCTGTAGTAGTACCTTTGACTATTACAGACGCACCAATAATCGGTTCACTGTCTTCGGCGGAAATAACAGTTCCTGTCACTTTCCTCGTCTGAGCTGTGGCCAATCCAATGCCTAAAACTAGGCAAAGTAAAAGATAAGTCAACTTCTTCATAGACACACTCTTTTTTTGTTTAACTTACATATAATTAATTCGCAATAGATTTATAGCAACATGGAAATTAAGGTTCGGACAAATGCAAATGTAACAATAAATTTATTATAACAAATAAATAATTAAAAAATTTCAATAAAATAATAAGAAAAGATAAACGGGGTAGAAAATTTGGAGACTTTTTTAGCCCCTAATTTAAATATTATAATATATACACAAGAGATTACGGCTTACATCAAGTATAAAGAATTACATATTTAACACTTTGAGAGATAAAAATATACATAAAATAACAGCGAACGATTTCTGCGTACATCATGATTTTCAGATTATAACAAGGTTCCGCGAAAACTAAGTAATAATAAAAAATAACCTATTATTCATAGGTTCCGCGAAGACTCTGGTATTCTCTTATGTGGGAATGGTGGCGAAAGAAGTTCCTATCGAGCCTGTAATGAAAGTGGAGCTACAATCAGGGGCACAGAACCTAAGTGAAGTCGTTATTACAGCCATGGGTATCTCCAAAGAGAAAAAAGCTTTAGGTTATGCGGTACAAGATGTAAAATCTGATGAGTTAACGCAAGCGGCAAACTCCAGCCTATCGGGAGCCTTACAAGGAAAAGTCTCCGGATTAGAGATTAAACCATCTAGCGGTATGCCCGGTGCTTCTTCTCAGATAACGATTCGTGGAGCCCGTTCATTTACAGGGGATAACTCTCCTCTATATGTTGTAGATGGCATGCCTATTTCTTCTGCCGCAGACATGAGTACTTACGATAGCGTTAGCGGAGCAGATTATGCGAACCGAGCAGTCGATATCGATCCTAACGATATCGAGAGCATTAACATCCTGAAAGGACAAGCAGCTTCCGCCTTGTATGGTATCCGTGCCTCTAATGGTGTAATCGTTATTACAACAAAAAGTGGTAAAGGGGCAAAAAAAGGGAAACCACAAGTATCGTTTTCTTCTAACTTGAGTTTTGACAAGATTTCCAGAAAACCTCATCTTCAGAACATATACGCTCAAGGTAGTAACGGTAAATTCAATCCTAACGCTTCAACTAGCTGGGGACCTAAAATCTCAGAATTACCCAATGATCCTACCTACGGAGGAAATACAGATAATACATACACCAAGCAATCGGGCAAACATGAAGGTATGTATTACGTTCCTCAACGTGCCAATGCAGGAATGGATCCATGGACTACTCCACAAATTTATGATAATATAGGAGAGTTCTTTGATTTAGGTACGACTTGGAACAATTCATTAAATGTCGCACAAGCATTGGATAGAGGCTCTTATTCCTTTTCTTTGGGTAGTACTACCCAAGATGGTATAGTCCCTACTACAGGTATGGATCGTTACAATGTAAAATTAACAGCGGAATCCCGATTGGAAGAGCATTGGACTACCGGTTTTTCCGGAAACTTCGTGAATTCAAAAATCCAAAAATCTACCGGAGCTAATGACGGTATCGTGGCGACCGTATATCCCGCACCCGCTCATTATGATTTAGCTGGTATACCATCCCATTATGCCAATAATTTATACCAACAAAATACGTATCGCGGCACAGGAGGATTCGACGCAGCCTATTGGTCTGTCAACAACAATGAATTTACAGAAAAGACCAATCGTTTCTTTGGTAACGCATATGTAAACTTCGGTACAAAATTCAATACCGAAAATCATAAGTTAGATGTAAAATATCAAATGGGTGTAGATGCTTATACTACCCATTATCAAGATATTTGGGGATATGGACATGCGAACGGAAAAGGACAGATAGAAAACTCGGGATGGACAACAACAACGTTCAACTCTCTATTAACCGCGACTTACGCATGGAAGATCTCCGAAGCTTGGGACTTTGATGCCTTACTAGGTAATGAGATCGTACAAGACAATAATAAATATTACTGGCAATATGGTGGTACATATAATTTCCCGGGATGGAATCACATCAATAACACCGTAACTAAAGATAATGAAGAAAAACAGAGCAGCCAACGTACAGTAGGTTTCTTTGGCAGTCTTTCTGCTTCGTATAAGAATATGTTATATTTAAATGTTACGGGCCGTAATGACTATGTATCTACAATGCCGGCAGGTAACCGCTCATTTTTCTACCCCTCCGTATCGGTAGGCTGGATATTGACAGAATTAGAACCTTTAAAGAACGAAATCGTAAATTACGCGAAAATCCGTGCTTCGTACGCTGAGGTTGGACAAGCCGGGAAATACTATCAGAACTACTATACGACTCCTTCTTTTGGTGGAGGATTTTATAGCGGGACACCTTTGATGTATCCTATCGATAGTCAAAATGCTTTCACAGAATATGGGATCGTGTATGACCCCAATTTGAAACCTCAAAATACTCGTTCTTATGAACTAGGAGCGGATATTAGTTTCTTCAACAATTTGGTATCGATTAATTACACTTACTCTCGCCAAAATGTAAAAGATCAAATTTTCGAAGTACCATTAGCATCATCCACGGGATCAAGCAGTTTTATGACAAATGGAGGAAAGATTCACACGAACGCTCATGAGTTAACGGTGAATATCAATCCAATCCGTTTGAAGAATGTAGATTGGAATATCGGAATCAACTGGAGTAAGATCGATAATTATGTAGATGAATTGGCTCCCGGAGTAGAAAGTATCTTCTTGGGCGGATTTACGACTCCTCAAGTACGTGCGGGTATTGGTGATAAATTCCCAGTAATATACGGAGTCTCTTACGCAAGAGACGATAACGGAAACTTGATTGTCGACGAGGATGGAGTTCCCATGGCTGGTAAAGATGATGTAATCGGTAAAGTCTCTCCTGATTTCATCCTTGGTTTCAATACAAATTTACGTTTGTGGAAATTCAACATTAGCGCTGTATTCGACTGGAAGCAAGGAGGACAGATTTATTGTGGAACAAATGGTCTTCTTGACATGTATGGTGTAAGTAAAAACACTGAAAATCGAGAAGGATCATTCATTGTTGAAGGAGTTAAGGAAGACGGCTCCAAAAACACGACACCTATATCCGGAGCGAACGAGATGCAACATTATTATGAGACGATCAATAATATCAACGAATCTTCCGTATATAATAGCTCGTTTATTAAGTTAAGAGAATTAGCTGTTAGTTATCCTGTATTCCAGAAAAAATGGTTAGAAGTCAACTTGAATGTTTTCGCAAGAAATATCTTGGTTTGGTCCGAACTTGCTAACATAGACCCGGAATCCACTCAAGGAAACACGAATATGGCTGGTTCTTTTGAACGTTTCTCATTACCAACAACTTCTAGTTACGGTTTTGGTCTAAATGTTAAATTCTAAAATGATTACTCATATGAATAAATATAAGTTAACGCATGGATTATTGGCTCTGGCATTGCTGGCAGTTCCTATGATTTCTTGTACAGATAGCGTAATGGACGATATTAATGTAGACAAAAATCACGCACAGGATGTACAAGCCAAATTTATTGTAACAGACTTGATCACTTCTACCGCATTCAGCACCGTAGGAGGCGATTTCTCTACTTATGCATCTGTATATATTGAGCAAGAAGCAGGTATTCATAATCAGTTATTCAATGCCGAGACTCGAAATGGAGAACCATCTTCAACAAATACTTATAACAATGTATGGTCTTCTACCTATACCAACCTAAAGAACGCTAAAACAGTAATAGCTAAGTGTTCCGGAGAAGGAGAAGAAGCAGGTAACCAAATCACGCTAGGAATCGGACAGTTTTTCGCCGCCTATAACCTAGCGGTACTTACCGATTTATTTGGAGATGTGCCTTGGACAGAAGCTTGCGATATGAATATTAGCATGCAGCCTAAAATAGACTCTCAAGAATCTATTTACAGTGACATCTTTAAATTAATAGATGACGCTATCAGTAATTTCGATGGTACAGATGCCATGGGAGCGGTAGGAACAAACGATCTGGCTTATGGGGGCAACGGAGGTAAATGGAAAAAAGCGGCTTACGCCTTAAAAGCCCGATTAACAATGCATCTCTTAAATAGAGCATCGGACAAGACCGCTTCATTGAACACTGTCCTAGATTGCATATCTAAATCGTTTGAATCTTCAAGCGAAGAGTTAAAATTTAATTTCTATGATGGTGTTACCAATATCAATCCTCTATTTGGGTTCTGCTTTACTCGTGATGCTCTAGCCGCTAGCCAAAGTATAGTGGAAAAGTTTGTAGAACGTAACGATCCGAGGGGAACACGTGCCTTTATGGACCCGGACTGGGTACAACGTGAAGATCCTTCAGAGGTTAACGCCGCACCAAACGGGAAGCCTGAACAAGTGCAATTCACATACGACACATCCATATTTTATGGCTCTTCTTTAGCTCCGACAATGATGCTAAGTTATCATGAATTATTATTCCTGAAAGCAGAAGCTCTTTGTCGATTGAATAAAAAAGACGAGGCTGAACCAATACTAAAAGAGGCGATACAAGTAGCATTTAATAACATGAATCGTTCTATCCAAGCAACGATCAATTGCCCGGATTTATTAAATTATGGAGGGGCTACAGCAAAAGCCGATCTAACAGAAGAGGTTGCCGCTGAATATTTTGATAAGAACGTAAAACCGTTATTCGAGGCTAACCCGCTGAAAGAAACCATGATCCAGAAATATCTTGCTTTCTTTGGCGCATCAGGTGAGGCTGTCGAGGCTTATAACGATTATCGTAGATTAAAAGCGGCGGGTGAAGACTTTATCACATTAAAAAATAAAGGTAAATTCCCATTACGCTTCATTTATGGCTCTGGTGACGCAACAGCAAATAACAATATCAAGGAAGCTGTTGGCGATGGCCAATATGTATACAGCGAACCGGTCTGGTGGGCGGGTGGTAGCCGTTAAATGACCTTATAAATTCATAGTTATGATTTTTTCAATTCATACTTATCTTTTGAAAAATCATAACTATGTTTTTTTCAAGTCCTTATAAGGATAATTTACGCATGCTTCACTAGCTCGAACAGCTTGTCTACGCAAGCAGGTAATTCATGCGGGTAATGGGTTACGTAAATCAAGGTTTTCCCCGGGCGATCGCAGAATTGCTCAATAATAGCAGCCGCCTTTTTCTTATTGCTCACATCCAGACCGTGGAGAGGCTCATCTAATATAATTAAATCGGGATCTTTCACGAAAGCTCTCGCTAATAAAGCCAAACGTTGTTCTCCCGATGATAAGGTCAAGAATAAACGGTCTTTCAAATGTTCGATGCCAAAAACTTTCATCCACTCCAAGGCTACCGTTTCTTGCTCCGCATTACACTTACGAAACAAGCCGATCGAATCGAAAAAGCCGGAACCGACAATATTCAAGGTAGGGACATTCTCTTTATAATATAAGTGCATCTCCGGCGATACATATCCGATACGCTTCTTGATATCCCAAATACTTTCCCCGGAACCTCTCTTTCTATCAAACAAATACAACGTATTCGCATACGACTGGGGATTATCCGCGTAAACCAAACTCAGCAAGGTAGATTTACCAGCGCCATTCGGACCGAATAACGCCCACTTCTCCCCGTTCTTGATTTCCCAATCCAAATCTTTCAAGATCGTACGGCTACCATAGCGTATTTTCACATGTTCCATGCGTAAAGTCACCTCATGTAAAGAGGCTATCTTGTTCATATCCACAGGTAAACGAACCTTACCAACTTCCTCGCATGCATGAATGCCTTCCGTTGGAAAAAGACGGGCGATTAATTCCGTATCCGACATAAACTCCTCTCGAGTCAGCGGAGGCAAGCAAGTACGATCATGGATAGGCAATACATGCGTGATCATTGCCGGTATGTCATTGGGGTTAGATAATAACAAGACAACTTGAACACCATTCAATTTTGTCATTTGCCCTAGCATCTCTACCAATAAATCCCGGGAAGGAGCGTCTAAGCCGATAAAAGGATTATCCAAGATCAAGACACGAGGACGGCTAAGCAACGTCCGGACAATCAAGAATTTTCGTAATTCACCACTTGATAAGAAGATCAACCGCTTAGGCAATAAATCCTCTATACCGAAAAGAGTCAATATCTTCGCTAAATTATCAGAGCCCGCATATTCCTTCAACAATTCCTCGACAATAGGCATCTCCTCCGTCTCTGTCGAATGCCAACGTTGTTGGTAATAAGAATTCCGGCAATCCGCCAACGAATAAATATCCTTAAACGCTATACTCTTGATAAAGTCACTCACCTTACCATCCCCGGAGAACACGACCTCACCTTCCTTAAAAGCGAATTTACGCTGCATAATATCCGCTATCAAGGTTTTACCAGCACCATTCGGACCGATTACAGCCCATTGCTGCCCTTCATCAATTCTCCAATTCACGGGTGTCGTAAACCGCAATTCCGGCAAACGAGTAACGATATTCTTAATATCGACCACCATCATTCCTTCTTTTTCCATCTTTTTTCTAAATAAGCCGGACAAAGGTACATAGTTTATTTAAAAATGACAGCATAATGACAAAAAAAGGGGCCACTCATCACGAGCAGCCCCTCTATAGTATACAGGCACTTGGTATGTCTATGTTAACTAGTAGTTAATGAACGCCTGTACGTGTATCCCACCACATTTGTTTACCCCACAAATTATCCACGACTTCCGCATCGAACGGAGCGCAATTCGCATTGTTCAAATTACGTTCCTTATCAGGATACGGAGAGCGGAACGGGGGTACGTTATGATTAGAATAGTTTGCCGGACGGCCCGGAGCCGGATACAAGTTGTCTGGCACGCCTGTACGGCGATACAATGACCAACCTTCCATTCCTTGCTTGAACATGGCAACCCATTCCTCATAATAAATCTGTTTCTTATCATTCGTGAACTTACCCGCGTTCGCAAGGTAATCCGCTATATCTTCGGCAGATACGCTATTCTCTTCCATGGAATAGGTAACAGCCTTATTGTATGCGTCCTCTGCGGAGATTCCGGTATTCCATCCCAACATAGATGCCTCAGCGACACAGAACCAAGGCTCAGCGACACGCATATAAGGAGAAAAACCAGCCAAGTCCGTGAAGAAACGTGCTCCCCAAATGGAATATTTAGAAGCTACCGCATTCGCTTTCGCCCCGATCGTATAACCTACATACTTAGGCTCACCGGCCTCCACACTTTCTTTTGTGGGTTGGAAATAAGATGAGCGACGAGGGTCCTCACGTGTATTCATATGATCCACGATCACGTCTGCGGCACAATACTCCGTCTTACGTGTACGATAACCGTCTGCCATCGGTTCGTAATAGTTGGGGTCTGTTCCGATCCACCAGAAGAAAGCATTATCATCGTTGCTTTCCATGATCGGATACTTAGTGGGATTACCCATGACTTCCTCTACGGTCTCCTTAGCCAACGCCGGGGAAACCTCTGAGATACGCATCGCTAAACGAAGACGCATAGAATTACAATATCTCTGCCACTTCTCGATATCACCACCGAATAACAGGTCTCCCTCGCCTAAGTCATCACTACCACCATCGGCAAAGCCATCCGCTGCTTCCTTCAACGTAGCCAATAAGCCCGGATAAATATCCTCTTGCTTATCGTATTTCGGCTGCAAGATTCCATCCGTCATCTTAGCGGCATCCGTATAAGGGACATCCCGCCAACGATCCGTGGCCACCTGCATCAAATGAACCTGCATAACCTTCGATACGTTCAGCATATTAGGAGTCTCATTAAACGTGGCACGCTTCTCGATATCTTTTAGGTTATTCAATATACGATACAAATACTCCCAGTTCGTATCCTGTACACCCGTACGGAAATTATAGCGGGACTCGTCGATATAAGTCATCTTCGAAGCATATCCGCAAAAAGTCATCGGCTCATCCATCGCGAACCACCGATCATACAGACGATAGGATGTGTAATATAAAGAATACGCCAGAAGATTCGTCGTAGGCACATCCGTAGGGCTATCCGGGTCTGTATTGACCTCCTCAAACGAATCGGTACACGAGCTACCGAATACAGTAGCACCGACCATCATAGCCATCATGAAATTCTTGATATATCTTTTCATATTAAATTCCTCAGATTAATGTTGATTAAAATGTTACACCTAATTTAAGACCAAAGCTACGAGAAGGAGGATAAGAGTTGGACTCAAAACCTACACCAGAGTTAAATCCTCTGCTTGTAGCCGTAGTCTCGGGGTCATCACCACCGGTACTTGTAGACTCCGGATCAATATGAGCGATATTTGACTTATGCACCCAAAGCAACGCCAAGTTCGTACCAACCAATGATACATGAGCGGCCTTGATACATTTAGTCTTCTCTAGAATTGATTTCGGGAAATTATACGTCAGGTGAGCCTCACGCAATTTCAAGTAAGAACCATCGAATACCGACATCTCACAAATCGTATAATAATTATAGAAGAAGTCCTCCGCGTTGACAGCGACATCATTAATCTTACCATCAGCGGTCTTGAAGACCTTGTCCGTCATATAATTCTGGCCAAGTACGACGCCATTCTCACGCAAATCGCCTTCTGCTGTGTGTTTCAAGATACCTGTCTGAGAACCGAATGCTTGTGTAACAGAATATACGTCACCGCCCAAACGGAAATCCAATAAGAAACCGAAGCTCCAATCCTTATAAGAGAACTCATTGCTGAAACCAGCCAACCACTTCGGCGTAACATCACCGATCTCTTTTCCAGCCTCGTAGACAGGAATACCATCCTCTACCAAGATCGAGCCATCCTCATTATATACGTAACCAGTACCTACCAAAGTACCCCAGCTTTTACCGACCATCGCATAGTTCTTCACGCTCCAGCTACTACCGATTTGGTAAGCGTCCAAAGACTGTCCGGTAACGGGATCTGTATAAAGCTCATCAATTCGGCTCTTATCCTTCGCCCAGTTCAACGTAGCCGTCCAGTTGAATCCTTTCGGATTCTTGATGATATCACCGGATACCTGCAACTCGACACCCTTGTTGCTGATCTTTCCAGCGTTGATATACATAGAGGTATAACCGGTAGAGGTAGCCACGTTCGCATTCATGATCTGATCGCTCGTCACCTTATTATAATATGCGGCATCAATATGCAAACGATTGTTGAACAAATTAGCCTCAACACCAACTTCCCAAGTCTTTACGCTCTCCGGACGAAGATTTGTAGGAGGAAGGATTGTCGGATTATAGAACAATGTAGTACCATTGAACGAAGAACTGATCAATGAATAATAAGCGTTCGAACGATACGGGTCCGTTGCGGAACCGATCTTTGCCCAACCACCACGCAATTTCAAGAAATTCAAATAATCGCCATTTTGCAATCCGGGGAATGTCTCGGTCAAGATCCAGCTACCACTGAAAGAAGGATAGAAGAAAGCGTCCTTGATCGTAGAGTCCCAGTCATTACGGACACTGACCTCGGCATAAGCCATATTCTTGTAGCCGATAGAGGCATTAGCGTATACAGAGTTTGAACGACGTTTCTCATGGTCGTTCAAGGTATACGGGGTTCCATGAGCGTTCGCTACGGTAAACAATCCCTCCGCGGTCAATTCGTCCGCACCTGTCCCCATGATTGCTGTTTGATAATCACGATAGTTGGCTCCAGCCAAACCATTCAAGGCCCAATCACCGAAGTTCTTGTTCACGTAGGCGATAAAGTCCGCGTTAAACTCAGTCATCGAACGGTCGAAGCTACGAAAATATCCATTCGGATAGTCGATATTCCATAAAATACGAGAGAACTGATTAGAATCGTAATGATCCAAGCCCATACGACCTTCAAACTTTAACCAATCGGTCGGTTTGATATACAAAGAGGTCTTGCCATAGAAACGATTACGATCATAACTATTGGTATTCTTATTCAATGTCCAATATGGATTCGCATGGAAAGACTGTATCCAGTTATAATGCGTATATTTTCCATACTCATCCACTTGATCCCAATTATTCTTCAAATCTTTCAAATCAACTTGACGACCAAACCACTGCATGATAGACTGCAAAGCATTCGTACTGTTATATCCCGTACCCGGCAAGTTTGCGCTTTTCGTGCGAATATAATTCGCGGACAAGTCGAAATCAATATACTTATTAAACGTCATTTTCGTGTTCACCGCCATAGCATAGCGCTTCTGATCAGTATTCGGGGTCGTACCGCCTTGATCACGGAAAGATAAAGACGCGCGTGTAGACGTTTTATCCGTAGAGGCAGACAAAGCCACCGTATGATTCATAGAATAACCCGTTTGGAAGAAATTCTTGATATTGTCCGGGCTGGAAACCCAAGGAGTAGCCTGACGCACGCCATCGATCACCGGGCTATTGTATTGCGGCAAATTCAATCCGATATCCAAGCGAGGTCCCCAAGACTCATCCGCATTATCGTTGATACCACTCCCCATACCATCTACATAATTGTAACCATTCTCCAAGGCAAAAGCTTGATAATCGCCAGAATATCCCCCCGCTTGCGCTTCCTTCCAATCATACTCGGAAGCGTAATAGCCTTGTCCGTACTTATTCTGCAATCTAGGCAAATTATAAACCCGGTCAATCGTGATATCACCCTCATAAGAGATAGATACACCCTTGTCTTTCTTACCGGATTTAGTAGTAACCAAGATAACGCCATTACCAGCACGCATACCATACAAAGCGGCAGATCCACCCTTTAACACAGAGATAGACTCTATATCCTCCGGATTAATATCATTCAAGCCGGAACCCAAGTTTACAGTGGCACCTTTCGCGTTATCATTAGCGATAGGCACACCATCCACAACGATCAACGGTTGGTTATTACCAAAAGAGGAATTACCGCGAACCACGATATTCTGCGACGCACCAACCTGTCCACCTTGAGAAGTAATCTGCACACCGGCGATCTTACCGGAAAGTGAGGTCGCCAAGCTCTGTTGGCCAGCTTTTGTCAACTCATCAGATTTCACCTCTTGCAGGGCATAACCCAAGGCTTTCTTCTCACGAGTCAAACCCATAGCGGTTACAACCACCTCATCCAACGCTTTTGAATCCGAGTCCAAAACAACGTTGATCACGGATGCCACAGGGACTTCCTTCGTTTTCAATCCTACATAAGAAATAAAGATCATCTTAGCGTCTCTCGGTACATCTAAACTAAAGTTTCCCTCAAAGTCCGTAACCGTACCAATCGTAGTGCCTTTCACAACGACAGCCGCACCGATCACGGGTTGCTGATCTTCCGATGATATAACATTACCTGTTATCTTCATCGTCTGTGCCGTTGCGACTCCTATGCCTATAAACAAGCATAATAACAAAAAAGTCAACCTTCTCATAAACACACTTTTTTATTTAACAATTAATTATTTAAATCAAAATTCACACATAACTTACCATAGTCTACGAAGAACTTAGTTTAAAACAGCAGGATTATACATGCATATATTTAAAATTACATTAAAATATTCACTTTACTTTCACATACAATCATACATACACCTAATCTTCACACTGCGAATATAAAGAATATTTTCTGTTAAAAACAAATAATACAATGATTTTATGTCATCAAAACAGTCAAATATATTTCATAACGTCATTTTTAGACTTATTAAATGCATATTTTGATACACAAGCAATATCATAATAACACAAAACCAATCAAGCAATAGGTAATTTTCAGTTAATCTATTTTACAACAATAAAGATTATACAAGATTTTAATATCATTTTAACAAACTATTTGATTTTTGATAAAAAAAAGAAGATTTCCTTAAGAATCATAGCATTTCAACCTATTTCGCTTTCACTTGTAAATAAAATCGTTCTTCGTAGACTATGTTTCTTCCAAAATAAATGAATACATTTGCCTCACGTAAATCTTTAAAACTAATAGCATGAAACATTTTCTTTTAGCCATGGCTACTTTATGGTGTGTGGCAGGTACATTCTCCTCATTCGCGGCGGATAACAATAAATGGAAGCCTCTCTTCGGTAAAAATCTGGAAAACGCCAACTACAATCCGGAAGTTTGGAGCGAGACTGATGGCGTGTTAGGTGCCGTGAAGGACGAGTCTATCTGGACAAAGGATGAATATGAGAACTTCGAGCTGGATCTTGATTTTAAGACCGACGTGGGCACGAACAGCGGAGTAGTCGTTTACTGTACGGACACGAAGGATTGGATACCCAACTCGGTAGAAATACAGATAGCGGACGACCATTGTGAAAAATGGGGAAACGGCAAGCCGTATGAGAAATGCGGAGCCATTTACGGACATCTAGGCGCCGTGCAAGACAAGGTAGTCAAAAAACCCGGGGAGTGGAATCATATGCGTATCAAATGCGCCGGACAACATATCATGGTTATCCTCAATGGAAAGAAAGTTACCGAAATGGATATGAGCAAATGGACTTCCGGCACCAAGAACCCGGATGGAAGCGATATCCCAAGCTGGTTGCCCAAACCTTTCGCCGAATTACCGACAAAGGGATTTATCGGATTACAAGGAAAACATGGGGATTCATTAATCTGGTTCCGTAATATCAAGATTCGGAGCCTTTGATAGACCTATTATATAATGTACGTGAGGGGCCATAAACAGCCCCTCATCTATTTAAAAGACTCTCGTCCCTTTTCCTTGGTGAATCTCCGAGGCTTGCGTAATAATCACTTGCTTCACCCCGGCGTCTATCGCTTGGTAAGCGTTTTCCAGTTTCGGGATCATGCCCCCTTGGATAATTCCTTGTTCTACATATCCCTTAAACGCTATACGATCGATTTCCGGTATCACGCTCTCATCATCGTTCTCGTCCAACAAAACGCCTTTTTTCTCGAAACAGAACATCAATGTCACCTCAAAATGTTTCGCCAATGCTTTAGCGGCTTCTCCCGCTATCGTATCAGCGTTCGTATTCAACATATGGCCTTGCCCATCATGTGTAAGAGGAGCCAGTACCGGCACGATACCTTGATGGATAAGAGAGGCTAGCAAATCGGCATTCACCTCTTTCACGTCGCCTACGAAACCATAGTCTACATCCTTCACGGGACGTTTATCCGAACGCATCAAGTTCATGTCCGCACCGGTCAAGCCTAAAGCGTTCACGCCCAACGCCTGCAAGCCCGCTACGATGTTTTTATTCACCAACCCGCCATAGACCATTGTCACGACCTTCAAGGTCTCGGCATCCGTAATACGGCGACCGTTCACCATCTT